>Ga0209350_1000401_pt1 | contig 25381 bp, 17 predicted proteins | sample GraSoi013_2_20cm_2_FD_185822 | JGI IMG/M metagenome (GOLD analysis project Ga0209350, IMG submission 185822) | Grasslands soil microbial communities from the Angelo Coastal Reserve, California, USA - Sample 09_27_2013_2_20cm (SPAdes) (version 2) | ecosystem: Environmental > Terrestrial > Soil >...
GAAACTAGAAGCCGCCGCAACCTGAAAAGAGCGGAAAAACAAACCCACCGAGATCGGCCAAAGCGATCCACAAAAACACGCGCGCTGACTCTTTTGCTGAGAGCGCAATGGGTTTCCTCACAGCTTCGTTTTGAAGCGTGCGGGGTTTGACGTTTCCAACTACGGACCACCTACCGACCCCCTGCAGCTTCACCCGCCGCACCCACTTCCATCCTCGTAAGTAGCCGCACCTTCTTCCACTTGCCGCTAATTCTTGTGCTCAACACGTCGAGTTTACGTGTGGGCTTTTTGACTCCGCTTTTTCTAGCTCGTCCCGCATCCCCATCCCATTTCAGTCTTCGATCCTTTAACCCCCGCATCCTCAACGCCTTCCCGCTCCATTCGAATGATGTACAACAAATAACTTGACACTTTCATGACTTTCGTGCTACATTTCCTTGTGTATCTCGCATCCCACGCTCGCCGGCCGCCTGTCTTTTTTCTTAGCCTACGCCCAATTCCTCTGGCCCCATCCCCTAAGCCCTTTCCTCTCAATCTTTTTGCCGACCCCCACACCCTAAACCCATACGCTGCAATCCTTTACAAAAGGATGGCGGGGGAGGGGCTGCCAATGTCAAGCAGGCCATTCCCTAACTCCTTTCGCTGCAACACCTGCGCGCCACCCCGCAAGTGTTGCAAACAAAAGACTTACAGGAAAGCTAAATCCTTTAGATGCAACATTTACAGAAAAATGGGGGGGAGGGCTCCCGGTTATGGTTAACCAGCCATCCGCAGGACGCTTCTCCACGGATCACGGAACACAAGTCAGTTCCTTTGTTGGCCGGAGCGTTCGACCGGGCCCGGGCGTCTCTTCAGACCTTTCTTCCACGGGCCACAGAAAACGGGTCACGGTGCACTCTCTTCGCCTCTTTCAACAAAAGGCCAGTAGCATTTCCGCTACACGGTACTTCGCGCCCATTGAAGAAAACGCCTCCGAGCCTGACCATGGAGTCGCCCGTACTTACGGGCGCAAGCGAAAAAAGTCCGTACTTACGGGCGCGCAGTCTGGTCGCTATTGAAACCTAAATATGGGTACTTTGAACCGCACAGAACTCGATCGTCTCGAACGCCGTGAGCTCCAGCTCACCATTCTCGCCGCTGCTTTCGTTCTCATTCAGGCCGCCGGACTGGCCATGTTCATGTACCCGCTGGTGTTCCTCCATCCCATTGGCAATAAGTGGACGCTCCGTGCGTCCTTCTTCGGCTTTTGCGCGCTGACCCTGCTCTTCGTCAGCTACTTGCTCGAACGGCAGCGCACCGTACGCCAGCTCAAGCAGCAACTCCTCGCGGAACTGGAGCGCAACGTCACCCTCCAGCATCAAGCCAGCGTCGACCTGCTCCAGACCATGCCCGACCAAAACCATTTCTGGGATCGCCTCACCATGGAATACCGGAGGGCTATGACCATGCAAAAGACGCTCTCCATCTTGCTCGTGAAAGCCAAGCCCGCCGGCGCTTCCGCAAAAGAAGCAAAAGAAAGAGACGCCACCTCGGAAGCCTGGAGCGATGCCGCGAAAGCCATGTCCCGCAAACTGCGGCCCACCGATTCCATCTATCGCCTTGCGACGGATACCTTCGCCCTAGTGTTGCCTGAGACCGACGTCCTGAATGCCAAGCGCGTCGCGGTTCGCTTGCAGGAAGAATTGCAAACCGTCCGCGCCAAACACAGCGTGTCCTTCGACATTACCGCACACAATTATCCCGAGCACGTGAAGAGCGCGCACGAACTGGAAGACATCGTGAAGTCCCTGCTCCCCGAGCAGGACGAATTTACCGCCGCGGTCCCGGCCCCGGTTCCCGTTCCCGCGGCGAAGTCCTAGGATTTTGCGGACGTGAAGTTTTGTTTTTGGTTTTTGTTTGTTCTTGATTTTGTAGTGGCCGGACGGCGTTTCGCTTGTTTTGTTCTTGTTCTTGATTTTGTAGTGGCCGGTCTTCAGACCGGCGCGGTTGCAAAGAGCGTCGCTGTAAAAAGCTGAGCGCTAAAAATTGAGCGCCGCGCGAAACTGAAATTGCGCGCTGGAAAAAATCAGCCGAGCGCTTGCTTCAAATCCTCGATCAAATCTTCTTTGTCTTCGAGGCCGATCGAAACGCGCACCGTTCCCGGACTGACGCCCGCGCGCTGCAATTCTTCGTTGCTCATGTTGTAGTGCGAGCTGTAAATCGGAAGAATTACCAGCGACTCCACTCCGCCAAGACTCGCCGCCAGCAGGAACAGCCGGACGCGATCGCAGAAGCGCCGCGCCGCCGGCAGCCCGCCCTTCATGTCGAACGCCAACATGGAGCCGAATCCGCGCATCTGCTTTGCCGCGAGTTTGTGATCCTCATGCGATTTCAAGCCTGGATAATGCACGCGCTCCACTTTCGGATGCTTCTCCAGAAATTTGGCGATGGCGATCGCGTTTTCGCACTGCCGCTGCACGCGCACGCCGAGCGTTTTGATTCCGCGAATCAGCAGGTACGCCGCGCCGGGATCCATCGATCCACCCAGGTAGATGATCATTTGGCGCACGCGCTCCATCCAACTCGAATTGCCGACAGCAACGCCCGCGATGATGTCGGAATGGCCGGCGAGTGCCTTCGTGGCGCTGTGAACGACCATGTCGTAGCCAAGCGCGATGGGATTCTGCAAGACAGGAGTGGCGAAAGTATTGTCAATAATGGAGACGAGTTTGTGTTTCTTGGCGAAGGCCACCGCTTTTTGAATATCAACGAGGCGAAGCGTCGGGTTCGTGGGCGTTTCGACGTAAAGAACTTTTGAACGTGGCGTAACGAGATTTTCGATGCCCGCTAGATCCGTGGCGACGTGGCGCACCGTGATTCCCATATTAGGGAAAACGTCGCGCATCAAGCGGTACGAACCGCCGTAAACTTCCGCGGTGGAGATCAATTCGTCGCCGGCTTTTAGCGCGGCAAGCAGCGCGGAAGAAACTGCGGCCATACCGGACGAAGTAACCACCGCGGCTTCCGCTCCTTCGAGCGCGGCGATTTTCTTTTCCGCAACGGAAAGCGTCGGATTGCCGTAGCGCGTATAAATGTAAGCTTTGTTCTTGCCCTCGGCCCACAGTTTCATTTCCTCCGTGGAAGAAAAAGTAAAAGTGGAGGAGCGGATGATTTCAGTAACGATGGGGCCATTGACGCCACGGCGATTCGGTTCGCCGCCATGAATGGCTCGTGTTTGCGGCCCGAGTTGGTGCTGGGATTTGTTTTTCATGGAGGAGAGTGTGCTCCTTGCAGGCCAACAAAAACAGCTTCCAATTTGGCTGATGCGCGGACAATTTGGCGGGAGCGGAGTTCTGTGCGATTGCTTCTTTGTCCCTGCACACTCCCAGCCAACCCAGCTTGGGCGTTCGAATCCAAATCTCTAGCTGGCGAGAATATGCGGAAGAATTGGGTGTATACTCCCGCTACCCGAAAAACTAGCTAGTCCTTCACAGGAGGAGTCTCGCTGACGGGAAAACGAACTTTGAATTGAGCCCGGCCGAGCGCTGGGGAGCAATGGAACGGCCGGCACTCAGTAAGAGAGGGTGCGATGAAGCAAACCTTCGCTATCGGTATCGGAGGCGCGGCCGGACAGGGAGTCGCCACCCCGGGCGACATTTTCGCAAAAATCTTCAGCCGGCGCGGCCTGCACCTGAATGCCTACAACGCCTACCAATCCATCATCCGCGGCGGCCACACCTTACTGACGATTCGAACGGGCACGGAAAAAGTCACCAACATGGGTGACCGCCTCGATCTGCTTATCCCCCTGAACCAGGACACCATGGACCGGCACCTGCAACTGCTCACTGTCGGCGCGGCTTGCATCTACAACGCGGACACGATAAAGCCGGGACCTGCAGCAGATGGAGTCCAGCTTTGCCCGCTCCCCGTTTCCGAACTGGCGGACATCAGCAGAAATAAGGTCGCGCAGAATACGCTGGCAATGGGCGCGGGCCTGCACATGATGGGGATCGGCTTCCAGGCGCTGGAAGAAGTTCTCCGCGAGCAGTTCAAGAAAAAAGGCGAAGCCGTGGTGGCAGAGAATGTCGGCGTGGCGCGGGCCGGCTACGATTATGCCGCCGCGCACTTCATGGCTTTTCCTAATCCCATTCCCAAAACGGAGAATCGCTACGCGATCCTAAGCGGCAACGTCGCCATGGCCATGGGCGGGGCAGCGGCTGGCGTGAAATTCTACTGCGCTTACCCGATGAGTCCTTCGACGGGCGTGCTGCACTGGATGGCGGCGCACGCGCGCAAAGCCGGCATCATGGTGCGGCAGGTCGAAGACGAAATCGGAGTGATCAACATGACGATCGGCGCGGCGCACGCCGGCGTCCGCGCCATGTGCGCCACGTCGGGCGGCGGATTTGCTCTGATGAGCGAGGGCCTGGGCATGTCCGCGATGATCGAGACGCCAGTCGTGGTCATCAACTGCCAGCGAGCCGGCCCGTCCACGGGTGTCCCTACCAAGACCGAGCAAGGCGATCTGTGGCAAATGCTCGGCGCCGCGTTCGGCGATTATCCGCGAGTCATTGCCGCTCCGTTGGACATCGGCGATTGCTTCAAACTGATCCCCGAAATCTTCAACCTTGCTGACCGCTTCCAGTGCCCGGGCCTCGTATTATGCGATCTGCTGCTGTCGGAAGGCCGGCTCAGCGTGCATCCCAAAGATCTGGATTTCAACCAGAGCATCGACCGCGGCGAACTGATCATGACGAATGGCAACGGCAACGGAGCGTCCATCGCTGCTGCCAGGAACGGCGATTACAAGCGCTACAAAATCACCGACAGCGGCATTTCACCACGGGCGGTTCCGGGCGTGCCAGGTCACATCCACACGGTTGCGACGGATGAGCACATGGAAGACGGCGTACTGATCAGCGACGAATTCACGAATCCAATCAAGCGCCGCGCCATGATGGAAAAACGCATGCGCAAGGTGGCGGGTATCGAAGCCGCGGTGCCGCCGCCAACGCTGTCGGGGCCGCGCGACGCGGATGTAACGTTGATCGGCTGGGGTTCCACGAAAGGTGTCATCGAGGAGGCCTGCGAAATCCTCAATGAAGAAGGAGTCTCCGCAAATCAACTGCAAATCCGCTGGCTCGTGCCGCTGCATGGCGAAGCGATTCTGGACATTCTGCGGGATTCGCGCCACACCATCATCGTGGAGAACAATTACAGCGGCCAGTTTGCGCGCTACCTGCGCAGCGAAACCAGCTTTGTGCCGGACGGCCACATCCGCAAATACGACGGCGAACCCTTCATGCCGCACCACATCGTGGAGGCCGTGAAGCAGCAACTTGCTGGGCAGACGAAACTGTCCGTTCCCATGCACGAGATTATGGTCTGAGGAGGAGACGCAAATGGCGACAAGCGTACAGCGTGCCAGTCAGCAACTGACCATGGCGGATTTGAAAGGTAAAGTCGATCCCGACTGGTGTCCGGGATGCGGCGATTTCGGTGTGCTCGCGGCGGTACAAAAGGCGCTGGTTGAGCTGCGCATCCCAACTTACAACGTGGTGACTATCAGCGGCATCGGCTGCTCGTCTAACTTCCCTGGGTACATGAATACTTACGGAATGCACACACTGCATGGCCGCGCGTTGGCGGTGGCTACCGGACTGAAGCTTGCGAACCACGAGCTAACCGTTTTGGTGACGGGCGGCGACGGTGACGGCTTTGGGATCGGCGGCAACCATTTTGTCCATTCGATGCGCCGCAATGTGGACCTGCTTTACATCGTCATGGACAACCAGATCTATGGCTTGACCACCGGCCAGACGTCGCCAACCAGCCGCATTGGCATGAAGACCAAAAGCATGCCTTTCGGCAACATCGAAGCACCGGTCAACCCGATTTCTCTGGCCCTCGCCGCCGGAGCAACGTTCGTTGCGCGCGGCTTCAGCGGAGAGCAAAAGCATCTGACCGAATTGATCAAACAAGGCATCGAACATCCGGGTTTTTCGTTTCTGGATGTCTTCAGCCCCTGCGTCACTTACAATCACGACAATACCTATCAGTGGTTCCGTCCCCGCGTGAAGAAGCTCGAAGACGATTCCGCGCATGATCCCACCAACTGGATGGCTGCCATGGAGAAGTCGCTGCTCTGGGGCGAGGAGATTCCCATCGGGAAATTCTTCGAGCGCACCGACGTTTCTACTCTGCACGGTGCCGAGCCGGTCCTGAACAATGGCCCGTTGGTCCATGGCGATCTGAAGGTGCCGCCCGAAGTTGCCCGTTCGTTCGTCGAGGAGTTGATGTAGCAACTCACCCATGGATTCTTCCTCGCCACGAGAATGGAACAACGCGCTCTGGGTTTTATTTGGATTGTATTGGCTGGTTTCCGCGCTCAATCGGAAAAAAACCAAGCGGCGCGAAACGTGGGGCCAGCGATTCATCTATACGCTCCCGCTGGTGGCCGCCGCTGAACTTTTAGTTCGGCCGGAAGCGCGCTATGGATGGTTGGGTGCTCGGTTTGTTCCCGCAGATCCCACGGTGGAATGGGCCGGCGTTCTTCTGACCGCCGCGGGAGTGGCTGTTGCATTTTGGGCCCGCTGGCATCTGGGGGCCAATTGGAGCGGCGTCGTCACTTTGAAAGAGGGCCATGAGTTAATTCGCACCGGGCCGTATCGCAACATTCGCCATCCGATTTATACCGGGATACTCCTTGCGCTGTTGGGAACCGTCCTTGCCACGGGCGAAGTGCGCGGGTTGCTCGCCGTGGCCGTTGCCTGGCTATCCTTTTATTGGAAGGCGCGCCGTGAAGAGTCTTTCCTCTCGCAGGAGTTCGGCGAAAAGTTCGCCGCGCACGCCAAACAGACCGGGATGTTCCTGCCAAAGTTTGCCAACGGTTGACAGCTACGGTCGCGAACCAGTACTGGACTACCGGCACTGAGTAAGCGAGAATCTCCGCCATGAAAAACCGTCTTTTGCGATTTCTCGCGGCATTTCTGTGCTTGTTTTTCGGCGCGTCGAATTTGAACGCCCAAACTGCGGCGAACGCTTCCGCGGCCAAGGAGCCTGCTCGGCCCGCCTATCTCGACCCGAGCCTTCCTCTGGAACAGCGCGTGAACGATCTGGTCTCGCGAATGACGCTCGAAGAGAAAGTCGCGCAGATGCAAGACGTCGCGCCGGGCATTTCCCGCCTCGGCATTCCGGCGTACAACTGGTGGAACGAAGGCTTGCACGGCGTGGCCCGCGCGGGAAACGCAACCGTTTTCCCTCAGGCGATCGGTCTTGCCGCTACGTGGGACACCGATCTGATCCATCGTGTCGCCGACGTGATTTCCACCGAAGCGCGCGCGAAATACAACGATGCGATCCAGCACGGAAACACTGGCCGCTACTACGGCCTCACTTTCTGGTCGCCGAACATCAATATTTTTCGCGACCCACGCTGGGGGCGCGGCCAGGAAACCTACGGCGAAGATCCGTACTTGACCAGCCGCATCGGAGTGGCCTTCGTAAGCGGCTTGCAAGGCGACGACCCGAATTATTTGAAAACAGTTTCGACACCCAAACATTTTGCCGTCCACAGCGGCCCCGAAGTTTTGCGGCATCGCTTCAACGTGCCGGTTTCCCCCCACGATTTCGCGGACACCTACACGCCCGCGTTTCGCGCCACCATCATGGAAGCCCATGCCGATTCGGTCATGTGCGCTTATAACGCCGTACGCGGCGAGCCGGCCTGCGCGAATCATCTTCTCTTTGACTCATTGCGCAACAAATGGGGCTTCAAAGGCTATGTCGTCTCGGATTGCTGGGCCATCAGCGACCTCCATCAAGGCCACGGGTTCGTCTTAACTCTCGAGCAAGCCGCCGCGCTCGCGGTAAAAGCGGGAACGGACTTGAGCTGCGGGCCGGAGTTTGGCGCGCTGCCGTTTGCGGTCCGCAACCGACTCCTTTCGAACGCTGACGTCGATCGCGCCGTGAAACGCCTTTTCGAAGCGCGGTTCCGGCTCGGCATGTTTGACCTGCAGGAGCGCGTGCCGTGGTCGAAGCTAACCATGGCCGACAACGACACTCCCGCGCATCGCCAGCTTGCTCTCGAAGCCGCGCGCAAATCGATCGTGCTGCTGAAAAACGATCGCAACACGTTGCCGCTGAAATCTTCGGTGAAAACCATCGCGGTCATCGGCCCCAATGGCGATTCTTTGAGCGTGCTCCTCGGCAATTACAATGGCAATCCGTCCAGCTACACCACCATTCTCGAAGGCATTCGCAAACGCTTTCGCGGCGCGAAAATTCTTACCGCCATGGGAGCCCCGGTCACGGAAACGAGCGCGGTTATCGTTCCTTCGGAGCACCTTCGCACCGGCGGAGCGAATTCCCAGCCCGGCTTGAACGCGGAATATTTTGCCAACATCAATTTTTCAGGCGCTCCGGTTTTGAAACGCGTGGATGCCAAGGTGGATTTCGAATGGAACAATGTTTCGCCCGGACCAGGCGTTCCCGCGGGGAATTACTCCATTCGCTGGACTGGTGAACTGGTCCCGCCAGTGGACGGCGACTATCGTCTGGGTGCAAACGCCGACGGCGGTTACCGCATTTACCTGGATGGAAAAAAGTTTGTCGATGACTCCGCGCCCCATGGCACGCGCACGATGACTACTCTCGTTCACCTTCAGGCTGGTCATGCTTATCCGATTCGAATCGAGTACTTCCACGGCTGGTGGGAAGCCACGGCGCGGCTGCTCTGGTTGCCGCCGAATCTGACCGAAGACGCCGTGAGCGCCGCTCGCAAGGCGGATGTCGTCATCGCCGTGGTCGGCATCAGCGCGCAATTCGAAGGCGAGGAAAGTGACTCCAGCGATCCAGGCTTTTTCGGCGGCGATCGCCTGGACCTCAATCTCCCGCGGCCTCAGGAAGAACTTCTCGAATCCGTCGCGGCCACGGGAAAACCCTTGATCGTTATTCTCACAAACGGCAGCGCGCTGTCTGTGAACTGGGCGCAGCAGCACGCCGCGGCCATCGTCGAAGCCTGGTATCCCGGTGAGGAAGGCGGCGCCGCCGTCGCGGATGTCCTTTCTGGCGATTACAATCCCGCGGGAAGACTTCCTGTGACATTTTATCAATCCGTCGTGCAGCTTCCGCCGTTTGGAAACTATTCCATGTCCGGCCGCACGTATCGCTACTTCACCGAGCAGCCGCTTTATCCTTTCGGCTACGGTCTGAGTTTTTCGTCCTTCAATTATTCCGACGCGAAAGTAAGCCAGGCGAAAGTCGCCGCGGACGGCACAGTTACCGTCTCCGTTCGCGTGACCAACGGTGGTTCCGCTGCAGGCGATGAAGTTGTGCAACTTTATCTCGCTCATCCGGGCGTCGATGGCGCGCCGATTCGCGCACTCGCTGGGTTCCAGCGCATCCATCTCGACGCTGCTGCTTCCAAAACGGTGGATTTCACTTTGCACGACCGCGATTTGAGTATCGTCGACGAGGCCGGAGCCCGCCGCGTTGTCCCTGGCGCGGTCGATGTTTGGATCGGCGGCGGCCAGCCGATTGCCGGTCCTGGCCAGCCTCCAACCAAGGGTGCTCGAACGTCATTCGAAATCACGTCCGGCGCAACCTTGGAGGACTAGAAATTAACTCGGAGTGTTCTAAAGGCCGCCCATGATTCGAAGCCGCATCACAACCTTGCTTTTCCTCTGCCTTGCTTGTGCCCTTCTCGATGCGCGCGGGCAGGACGCTGGCAAGACTCTCGCCGAAAGGCTCGGTTTCCCGCCAGACGCCAGGCTCCTGATTGTCCACGCCGACGATGTTGGCGTGACTCATTCCGTGAACGCCGCGACCATCAAAGCTCTCGACACCGGAGCCGTCAACTCTGCCAGCATCATGGTCCCCTGCCCATGGTTTCCGGAAATTGCCGATTACGCCAAATCCCATCGGGCCAGCGATCTCGGCCTTCACCTTACTCTGACCAGCGAGCGTGTCTACTACCGCTGGGGCCCCGTCGCTTCAAAGGACAAAGTTCCCAGCCTGGTCGACGAAAACGGTTATTTTCATCGCGACTGGACGCCGTCCACAAAAATAAATCCCCAGGAAGTCGAGTTCGAGCTTCGCGCGCAAATTGACCGCGCTTATGCGATGGGTGTTCGCCCCACTCATCTTGATTCTCATCAATACCGCCTCATCAGTAGTGGCAAGGACCTTTTCGAAGTATTTCTTCGGGTGGCGCACGCGTACAAGCTCCCGTTTTTTGTCACCCGGGACTGGTTCAAGGAGCAGCCCTATCTGGAATCCACGTTAACTCCCGCTGACGTGGTCATCGATCACACCGTCACCATCGCTCCCGCCGTTCCCCCGGAAAAATGGGCGGAGTTTTACAAGACCGCGCTAAAAAATCTTCAACCGGGCGTCACCGAATTCGTCATCCATCTCGCTTTCGCCGATGACGAAATGAGAGCCGCAACGCGCGAGCGCGACACTTGGGGCGCTGCCTGGCGTCAGCGCGATTTCGATTTTTTCACCAGCAAGGAATTCCACCAGTTGCTCCAGGAACAAAACATCAAGCTCGTCACCTGGCGCGAACTGGGCAACACAGCTCATCCGTGAGTCCTTCGTTCCGGTTCGCTCCGGCTTTCCTCCGGACACCCTTCCGCGGTATTTTCTAATTGAAGCCCTCATTCGAATGGAGCGCCCTGCATGCTGGCTGAACCGGATCCCCAGAAAAAATCTGCCTTCAAGAATCCCTTTCTTTATTCCTGGACCATCCTCGGGATCGTCGCGCTGGTGGTTTGCCTCATCCTTGTTTCACGCTGGAAGGAAAATCGCGACATCGAAAGGCGCGCCAGGGAAGCGCAAACCCAGCAACAACGAGAGCAGGATCGCGCCGCGATTGAACAAATGGGCGGCAAGGATCTCGCCATCCAGAATTTCTACGCCGTCCCCGGAGTGGCTCGCCGCGGCGAACCCGTCGAGCTGTGCTACGGCGTGGCCAACGCCAAGACCGTCAAGCTCGAGCCGCAGTCCAATCCCGTCTGGCCCTCTTATTCCCGCTGCGTCGACGTAACTCCAGTCAAAACAACCACTTACACGTTGACTATCGCCGACGCCGCCGGCAATACCCGAACCCAGAGCCTCGAAGTCAAAGTCCAATAACCTGCGGCCACCCCTCTTCCCGCCAATTCTTGCGCTCCCCCTTGTGACTTCAATTCCCTCGCATCTATAATGTCTACTTAAGCGGGGTCCGGGCGGCCATTCGTCGCTTACGGACTCCGCGGACTTTTTTAGCGAACAGACAACCAACTGCCATGTCCGACCCACTAGCCAAGATTAAGAAAAAGCTCCAGGACGAAATCGACCAGCTCTCGCACGAGCTCAGCGTCGAGCTTCCCAAGGAGATCGCCGTCGCGCGCGCCCACGGCGACCTGTCCGAAAACGCCGAGTACAAGTTCGCCAAGGAGCGTCAGAGCTTCGTCAACCTCAAGATCACTCATCTCAAGAAGCGCATGGGCGATCTGAGCATGCTGAACCTCACTAATATCCCCAAGGATCGCTCAGGGTACGGCTCGCGGCTCACTGTGCTCGACGTGCAGCGCGACGCAAAGATCGAATACACGCTGGTGAGCAGCGAAGAAGTCGACGCCGAGAAGGGCCTCATCTCCACCACTTCGCCCATCGGCAAAGCTCTGCTCAACCGCAAAGTCGGCGACGAAATTGAAGTCGCCACGCCCGCGGGCAAAAAGGAATTTGAAGTCGTCCGCCTCGTTACCATCCACGACGGCGAATAAACCTTCTGGCTGTTCCGGGCGTCCAACTATGTGAAACCATGTGGGCCGCCTGTGAGGATTTATGAATTGGGGAGCAGGCCCGGCGCTCGGGCTCTTGACCGTTTTCGGCTATCTGCTGTTTCTGGCTGGCGCCAGGCTAGCGTGGCGCAGCCGCGGCGATTTCTCCGTGTGGTTCCACGACGAACTTTCTTTTTTCCGCCGCAACTTTTCCCGCTACACGCCGGCCGGACCGTTCTACGCCATTCGCGAGGACTCGCGCTACAAAGCCATCCCGGTTTCTTTCGTGCGGTCCATTACGCGCTTTCCGCGCCGCCGCATCAACGGCCCCGCCGTCCTTCTCTTCCTCGGTTTCCTTCTTTTCGTCCTCGACTTCTTCGTCTGAAGCCTTTTCTTCTCTGTGAACTCTGTGCTCTTCTCTCCGTGTCCTCTGTGTTAAATCTGTTTTTTCTTGCGCGATCTCCACTTTTAAATTTCGCTTTTCGAATTTCTATTTTCCATTTTCCTTTTTCTCTGCGATGCTTTCCCGATGAAACCATCTCTGATTGTTCACGGCGGCGCGTGGAATATTCCTGACGAAGCTGTTGACGCTTGCAAATCCGGCTGCCATCGCGCTCTCGCCGCTGGCTGGTCGATTCTTTCGCGCGGCGGCTCCGCTCTCGACGCCATCGAAGCCGCCGTCATGGTCCTCGAAGACGATCCCGTTTTCGACGCTGGTTACGGCTCGCATCTCAATCTGGACGGCCACGTCGAATGTGACGCCATCGTCATGAACGGCGCAACGCTGCGCGCCGGCGCGGCGGCCACTTTGCAGCGGGTCAGGAATCCCGTTCAGCTCGCGCGCAAAATTCTGGAAGACTCCCCGCACATGATGCTCGTTGCGGAAGGCGCGGAACGCTTCGCAAAGCAGCACGGCATCAAGCTGTGCAAGCCGGAAGAACTGGTCAGCGACGCCGAGCGCGAAGCCTGGATGAAATGTAAATCCGACAAGCACGCTGCCGAGCATCACCGCGGCCACGAACAGGGAACCGTCGGCGCCGTGGCCATCGATGTTAACGGAAGCCTCTTCGCCGCCACTTCTACCGGCGGCACGTGCTGCAAACTCCCCGGCCGCGTCGGCGATTCGCCGCTCATCGGCTGCGGCTGCTATGCGGACTCCGAAGCTGGTGGCGTTTCCTGCACCGGCTACGGCGAAGCCATCATGAAAGTGGTCCTCGCCAAATCCACCGTCGATCTTCTTCGCGGTCCCGCCACTTGCGTGGACACGCCTCCCAGCATTTCCTGTGGAGCTTCCACCGCCGATCTCGCCGCGCGCGAAGCTATCCATCTTTTCGCCAAACGCACGCACGCCACCGGCGGCCTTATTCTGCTCGACCGCCACGGCAATCCCGGTTTCGCCTTCAACACCGCCCGCATGGCCTACGGCTACGTCGCCCCTGACGGTTCCTTCCTCACCGCCGTGTAGTGCTTTTTGTAGTGGCGGGTCTCGGTGCGTCCGCTCCGATAGGCTGAACAATTTCGCTGCCACGGGCTACGACGGCGTCCACAGTGGTGGCCACGCGATCACAATGGGCGGGAATAACGCAACCGGCTCAGGAACTCGGTTGTTTTCCGGCTAGTGGAACGCCAACGCGACGAACAATCTCCGCGAAGCGTGGATCATCCCGGAGGGCATCGAGTCGGGGATCCACCCCGACAGAGGGCATTCAACCCGAGCGATCGGGATGGGCGGGGATGCAAGGAAAAAGACACTGCAAAGAAGACGAAAGATCCTCCACATCGAAATACACGGCTACTGCTGCGGGAAACCGATGCGGTGGACCAGCTTCGCGTATTCCTTTTTCGCGGCGATGAGAATGGGAATGTCGGGGTCCGCATCTTTCCACAACGTGAGGAAATCCTGATACGCAGCGTGGGCTTTGACGGTGTCACCCTGCAGGACGTAGGCGCGAGCGAGACCAAGACGAGCGAGAGCCCCGATGGGCGAGTTGCCTAGCAGCCCTCGATAGTCGAGCAATTTCTGGAACTCGACTGCGGCTTCGCTTCCGTGACGGGCGGCTAGATAGACCTCGCCCCGCACGAAGACGGGATAGAGAGTAACGTAGCCTACGCTTCCCAATTCGTAGGGAATTGCGGCCTGAAGAGTCTCGATGGCCTTCAAAGTGTTGTTGTCGTTGAGCGCGAGCTGAGCGTGCAGAGTCGACAGGTAGTTGAAGCGCACCAGAGTATCCTGCGGAAAGCGCTTGGCTAAATCATCCGTCAGTGCTTGTGCCCGAGCTGCATCCCCCGCCAAAGCTAGCGCCAGCGCCGCTCCATACTGCACATATCGGCCGGTGGAGAGCACGAGTGCTGAGGCGGCACGCTCGCGAGCCTGGGCTGTATTGCCGAGGAGGGCTTCCATCAGCGCCGCGCCCGCCTCATAGCCTGCCGCCACCTCTTTCTCTTCGGCCCGCTCGGCCGCAGAAACCGCCCGGCGGGAGAACTCGCGGGCCTTCTCAAGCCGCCCGGAATAGGCGGCGGTATCCGCTTCGCTTGCCAACAGCACGTCCTCCACTCCCGGCTTGCCCGCCGACGAGGCGATCTGCCGTACCATTCCCACCGCATCGTTTTTTAAGAAGGCCAATTGATACAAAATGATGTGCAGAAGAGCAGGATCAATGTTTTTTGCCAGCGCTTCATCGGCCGCGGCCTGGGCTTCCTGCAGGCGATTCAGATTGATGTAGGATGTGACGAAGGCGGCATAAATATAACCATTCGCTGGGCTGAGGCGGTGTGACTCACGGGCTTCCAGAAGGGATTTGTCATATTGCGCGACATTCCCGTAGATGAGACACAGGTTGAGTGGTGGCACATAGTCTCGAGGATAGGTCTGCGCCCAGAGTTCATAGATCTGGCGCGCCTTTTCCAAGTCCCCTGTAATGCTCTGATGGTAGTCAGACTCAATGTACAGCCTCTCCCGCTCGCTCCCCCGATCTCGCAGCTCGTAGGCCTTCAAGTAGTTCTCCGCCGCCAGACCGGTTTCCCCAAGGCTGCTGTAAGTATCCCCGAGCAAGGCATACGCCATGGCGAAGTTCTGGTCAAGGCGGATGGCCCGTTGGGCCAAGGGCACCGCGGCGGCAAACTCACCATTTGTCAGGGCCTTGTATCCCTGGTTGTAGGCCTGAAGTGCTTCGAGCAATGGTGTAGTGGCCTGCTCGACCGGTGCGTCGAACTTTTGAATCGAACCCAACGATTCGCCCAACTTCTCTCGGAGATTTGTGGCCCCGCGGCCCAGAGCATCGAGGACCTTTTCCTTGCCTATCGCCTGCATCTGCTCCTGTGCCAGCGAATCGCCCGTGGCACAGTTCACCGCAGTGAGCCCAATCACGTAATCGTTTCCCAGATTTGTAATCGAGCCCCGAATGTAAGCCTTGCTTCCCGCACGCTGACAGAGGTCCCGCGCAATTTCGGAGGTAAGACGTGCCTCGTGGGGCTGACCCATGAGGCGCAGAGTCTGCTGGATCTGCTCGTCCGAGACGAGGCTGAGGAACGGAGATTGTTCGAGTTGCACAGCTAGCCCTTGCCGGAGAGTACCCTCAAAGACCGTATCGCCGGTCGTGTTCGTGAAGTCACCGAGAACGATTGTGTCCTTTTCAGTTAGCGTGTGCGCTTTCCGGGAGAAAGACAACCAGCCGCCCAAGGTCAATCCGGTTACCAGCAATATTGCGCCTGTGGCCGCCAACTGCTCTCGCAGGTCACCAACCGGATTCGGGCCCCGCTTTGCAAGCCAAGAAAACCAGGGGCGCCGTGCGGCTTGCGCGCGCTCCAACTCTTCCAGCCGGGCATGGCCGTTGTTCCACCAAGCGTCCAAATCAGGTTTGTAGGCGTAAACACCGGCCCTCTTCTTGTGGGCATGCCGGTGAATAGGCAGGCCTTCCTCCTGCCAACGTCGAACTGTCCTTTCGCTATGTTTCAGATATACGGCAATCTCTTTCCAAGAGTCGAGGCGGTCACCGGAGGTCGGCTCGGCAGAACGGTCCCGTAAGTCAGTTATATCGTTGGGCATAGACAAACCCGCGTAGGACAAGGTTCAGTAGGCCGGATTTTAACACGCCGCGACCGCCTTGGCGATTGTGCTGTTGGAAATGGCCAAGTGCGGTCATTTCGTGTCTGGCCGCACGTGTCCCTTGCAGCCTTTCGTGATCCCGCTTACGTTCGCGAGCAGGTTCCTGACGACTTCAAATTCGTGGCGCAATGCCGTAGAAGGATTGGTCACTGGAGGACTCAAGTGCAGGGAAACACGCAAAGATTCATTTTCGCATCGGCTCTTGGGCTGCTGCTGTTCACCAACAGAAGTGCCGCCCAGTCGTTTAACTTCAACGCAATTGATGTCCCTTGTAGCGCAACGCCGCCCACTAGCTGTCCAAGTGGGATCGCCCGGCAAACCGTCGCTAACGGCATCAATCCCGCCGGCGACATTGTCGGCGTTTTCACCGATGGTGTGGGTAAGCAGCACGGGTTCCTTTTGAGCCGCGGGCAATTCACTACGATTGACGTTCCGGGCGCGGTTAGCACTAGCGCCAATGGAATTAGCCCGTCTGGTGAGGTTGTCGGGAACTACACCGCCCCATACACCCATGGGTTTAGCGATGCGGCTTCTGTGGATTCGCCAGCCTATTGTCCAGCGGCGGATTCACCAGCCTGCATCAAGGGCTTTCTGTACCGTCACGGCAAATTTTCAACCGTGCTGTTCCCCGGCCATCCGGGCGCGGTTCCTCAGCGCATTACCCCAGATGGCGACATGTACGGGTGCCTGCACGACTTCGATCTAATGAATTCCATGTTCGGCGCTGCTTGGAGACACTCGGGCGACATTAGCTTGACGGCCTATGGTGGAGAACTTTCCGATCCTTCGCAATCAATGCCGAGTTCCATGAACAATGGCGCTACTCCCGGTGGGCACATGATCGTGGGCTTTTGGGACGATATGGATGGTCACCGCCACGGTTTGCTCGTGCAGGATGGTGTCCTTCAGTCCTACGACGTGCCTGGCAGTATCTTGACAGCAATTTGGGACATCAATCCCAACCAGCAATTCGCCGGAACTTACATTGACAACACCGGTCATAGGCACGGGTTTCTGCAGTTGCCAGACGGCTCCGCGCCGATCATCGTGGACTACCCGGGCTCGGCGGCGACTCTCACATTCGGAATTAACCCCGAAGGAGCAGTCGTGGGCCGGTACGCCGCTAGCGGCCACGTCCACGGCTTCGTCGCTGTACCGGTGACGAGCAACTGAGGAACTGTGGTACTCGGCCTGGGCCGGCAGCGATCACTCGCTGGCTGTAAGCCATCAGGAAGCAACGCGTTCCAGTTTCGAGTAGAGAGGTTCAGGAGGACGATCATGACCCAGCTCCACAAGATTCTTTCCCTCATCGCCATGTCGTTACTGATGGCCGCGACTGCCGCGCTGGTGCGCGGCCAAAGCGGAACGACGGTGGTCCTCACGCCGGGCGCGCCCACGGGGCCACAGCTCCAGGTCAACACAACGGTGACCGGCTACCAATTCAGCGCCGCAGTGGGAATGAACGCGGCGGGAAACTCGGTCATCGCCTGGGCCAGCGAGAGGCCCGACGGCAACGAGGCCATCTTCGCACAGCGCTACAACCCCGATGGCACTCCCGCAGGGCAGGAATTCCGAGTGGATGATCCCACTTTCGTGCCGTTCCTCAATAACAGAAAGAGGCAACCCGCGGCAGCCATGGATGCAAGTGGAGATTTCGTGATCGTCTGGGCCGGCGGCACGCTTTTTTTTGGCGACCAGTTTAATTTCGCTTTTAACACTTCCGAAATTTATGCCCAGCGTTTCAATGCCGACGGCACACGCCTCGGGCCGAACTTCATCGTCAATGCCTTCACCGCGGGCGTTCAGGAGCAGCCGGCGATAGGAATGTACGTGTCAGGGGAGTTTGTGGTTGCTTGGACCGGGTTTGGGGATGGTAGCGGCACTGCCATCCTCTCCAAGCGCTTCGATGCTACCGGCTCACCTGTGGGACTCCGCAATTGCTTCGATTTCACCGGACAGCCGGCCGTGTGCGACTTCGTGGTCAATTCGTTCACGACCAGCAATCAGTTCCATCCCGCTGTGGCCGTAAATCCGGGGGAATGCACGATACCTCCGGGCGTCATTTCGGGTTGCGTGCTGGCGGACTTCGTCGTTGCTTGGCAGGGGAACGGCAGCGACGACACTGCCGGAATCTTTGCGCGAACCTTCGATGGCAGCAACGGCGTGCCCCGCGCAGCGCAGTTCCGAGTCAATACCGACACCAACAATCCCGAGGACGACCCGCTCGCGAGCATGGGCGAGGATGGGAACTTCGTCGTGGTTTGGAAGCGCGATGGAAGCGGAGCCTCGCGCGGAATTTTCGCACAGCGCTTCGGCTTTGGCTTGGGTCCGTGCCCTCCGGGCTCCATTTGCGGTTCCCCCTTCGGGCCGCTGGGAAACGAGTTCCAGATTGCTCCGCTCACGGCCGGCACATCACACTTCATCAAAATTTCCCTGGGGATGGCTCCGGCGGGAAACTTTGTAGCGTCCTGGAATGACCTGGAGAACGCTACGAGTGCGACCGACGCGATCTTCGCACGGTCCTTCGACGCCACGGGAACGGCGCAAGGCGAGCCGTTCCGCGTGAGTGATCCATTCTCCAGTTATTTCCGTCCGTCGGCAAAAATGGACGGCACAGGGAATTTTCTGACTGCCTTCGAAGGCGGCAATGACGGGAGCTTTTTCGGCATTTTCGCCAAGCGCTTCGCTGCTGCACCGACAACCGGAGGCGACTTCAATTTCAGTGCGGTTTCCCCATTGACCATCGCTGCCGGCGCCACTGCCTCCACCACCGTCATCGTAAATCCGGTCAACGGGTTCAGTTCTGCGGTAAACCTGAGCGGTTCTGGGCAACCGGCCGCAGTAACAGCCTCCTTATCGCCCAATCCGGTCACACCTTCTGGCGGAAACCCTGCCTCTTCCGTGCTCAAAGTCAGCCTGCCCTCCTTTATCGTTCCCACCAATTTCGCGCTTACTGTCACGGGCGCTTCGGGATCGCTCACCCATTCCACGACAGCCAACATCACCGTCACAACGACCACATCCAGCACCAGCAACTTCATCGATGATCTGTTGAATGCCGGATGCATCGATAACGCGGGCATCGCTAACGCCCTAACCAGTAAACTCTCTGCGGCACAAGCAGCCGGCAACATCCAAACGGCCATCAACATCCTGACCGCCCTCAAAAATCAAATCCAGGCGCAAGCCGGGAAACATATCGACACAGCCTGCACGATTGCGGGCGTAGCGTTCAATCCCGTAACCGCTCTCTTTCTCGACGTGCAAGGTCTGATCGATAGCCTCAAGGTCAGTCTGATTCCCGATCCCGTCACCGGCTACGTGGTTGATGCCAATGGAGCGGGAGTGGCCAGCGCAACGGTAAGCGTTCTCAATTCGGGCGGGAGCACCGTCGCCCTCGCCACGTCCGACATCACTGGCTTCTATTTCCTGGCCACCACCGGCGTTTTAGCTCCCGGAGCCAACTACACGGTCGCAGTGACTGGCGTCCCCGCGGGCTTCGCGAGCTCGACGCCAACCAATCAGGCCTTCACCTGGCAAGGAGCGGCAATAGCGCTGAGCAACTTCGTGCTGAATTAGCATGCGATCTGCGGGTCAGTGCGTGATAAGAATTTCCGGAGGCGGGTGGGACAGGCTTTTGAATTGGGTGGCGCACCCTTTGGGGTTGACTTCTCAAAGGGTGCGGCTCCTAGCTCCGAGTAAACTTGGTTGCGCTAAAACGACCAACGCTCTCATAGAGGTGGCCACTCTTGCGGGCTACTGATAACTGATTTCTGATTCCCAGTTCCTGCCTTCTGGTTTCGAGCTTTCCCGCCCGTCCCTAACCTCAGCACCGCCAATCACTTCCAAATTCACCTTAACTTTTACTTGACAATTATAGTACTTCTATGGTAACATTCCCTTTGATAGTCGGACGCCACACTCGCCGTAGCCTTCCGTTTTCACCGATCCCCTGTTCCCCGAACCCACTCTTCTTTAACTCCTTTCCTCTCATACCTTTTGCCGACCCCCACCACTTAAATCCTGTCGCATCACATCTTTACAAAAGCCATAGGGGGGCGGGGGTGCCGTCTGCCTTTTCTGTTTCAACCCCCAAATCTCTAACCCCTGTATTTGCTGCACTTCCGGGAAAACCGCTGCTGAGTCCAGTCATTGCCGCAGATCCTAAAATGCCCTCCCGCAAGTCTTTTCCTTGCCACAAATCCGAGACCCCCGGGGGCCTCTTCCCCGTCGGAACCATCACGTGACAAAGCGCGGTCTGTTGTATCATCCCTCGGCGCAGGCGCTTGGAAGTGGAGGCATCTATGAGAAAGCGCCGCAATTGGGGGTCATGAGGGGAATCATGAAACGAACATTCTTTGTGCTTGCCTCGCTGAGCATGGCTATCTTGTTCGGGGCGTTCCTAGCCGCTACAACTCCAGCGCAGACGCCACCGGCACCGCTGGTTTCTCCCGACGTTCACGCCGACAGAACCGTAACACTTCGTTTCCGTGGGCCCAACGACAAAGAAGTCGCCGTTTCCATCGAAGGCAGTCCCAAGCCGCTGCCCATGCAAAAAGACGATCAGGGCGTCTGGAGTGTGACCACCGAGCCGCTCGCTCCCGACTATTACGGCTACACCATCATCGCCGATGGCGTGAACATGTTCGATCCTTCCAATCACGCCATTAAGCCCAACTTCCTCGGCAGGGCGAGCGAGTTGCACGTTCCCGGGCCGTCGTCGCTCTCCTGGGAGCTTGGTGCGGTGCCGCACGGCGAGATTCATCATCATTTTTACAAGTCCGGAGTGGTGGGCGACGACCGCGACTTTTTTGTTTATACGCCGCCCGGTTACGATCCGCGCGCAAAGCAAACCTATCCCGTCCTCTATCTGTTGCACGGATTCAGCGACGATGCCAGCGCATGGTCGGCGGTGGGCCGCGCCAACGTGATCCTCGACAATCTGATTGCCCAGGGCAAAGCCAAGCCCATGCTCGTGGTCATGCCGCTGGGTTATGGCGCGCCCGAAGTTCTAAAAGCGGGATTTGGAGCGTTCCGCGATCGCTCGTTGACCGATCGCAACTTCGATAAGTTCCGCGAAGCCTTGCTTACGGAAGTGATTCCGCGCGTCGAAACCACTTATCTCGTGAACAAGGACCGCAACTCTCGTGCCATCGCCGGACTTTCCATGGGCGGTTCCGAATCCTTGTTGACCGGCTTGAATACTCTGGACAAGTTTGGCTGGATTGGCGCGTTCAGCTCCGGAGGAATCACCGAGGATTTCGACAAGGAATTTCCCGCCGTGAACTCCAAATCCACCGAGCAACTTCACTTGCTGTGGGTCGCGTGCGGCACCGAAGACCGTCTAATCGACATCAATCGCAAGTTCCGCGTCTGGCTCGCGTCCAAGAATGTTAAGCACGTGGACATCGAGACTCCCGGCATGCACACCTGGATGGTGTGGCGCCGCAACCTAACGGAGTTTTCGTCGCTGCTTTTCCGCTAAGGCACGCCATGAAAAAAATGAACGCCACTTCTGGAACAACGACGAAAATGCTTCTCAGCTTTGCGCCGTTGGTGATCCTGTTCGTAGCCGTGAGCGCATCATCGCAGGGACAGGGCCAAATTTCTCCGCACGGTATGGTCACGCCGCTTGCGAGTGCCAATCTCGTTTTCGACGGCGAACCCGCTTGCCTCAAAGTTGCCCGCGAGAACGGCGATCCGGACAAAGGTGCTTCCACTTTCCTTCTCGAAGCTCCTTCCGGATGCGTGGTTCCCGCGCATTATCACACCGCGGAGGAACAATTGATGGTGGTCCGGGGCGACGTGCTCACCGGGATGGACGGCATGGCGGAAGCGACGCTTGGCCCCGGCGGCTTTGCCATGATGCCCAGCAAAGCTATGCACTGGTTCACCTGCAAATCAAAGGATACTTGCCTGATGTTTGTGACGTTCGACCGCAAGTACGACATTGTCTGGGACAAACCGCAGAAGTAGCCGGTCAATCGTCATCGTCTTTTTTGACGCCGCCGGCTTCATCGTCACCGAGCTTGGCGATTCCAAGCCGCATCGCTTGATACGCAGGCAACTGCGCTGTTTGTGGAACGTTTGATCCGTTTCCCGTACACGCGAACCAGATCACCGCGTTCAACACTTGCGGGTCGGCCATGTCCGCATGCGCAAAGTCTTGCCGGTTGGATTTTTTCATCCACTCGGCGGCCGCTTTGCCTTTCGGCTTGTGGGTGATCAAGTTGTCCGCAGCGATGGTCGGCAAGACCGCTTTGTACGGCGTCAAGTCCGGCGTCTCCTGGAAAATATCCATCGGGATCGCCGAAGCATCGAGCTGGTTCATGGGCGCGATTCCCAGCAGCAGCTCGATGGTGCGAATCATGCTTACGGTGTTGTGAAATTTGTGGATCAGTGCTCCCGGCCGGTTGTACGCGCTGATCGCAAGACCGACGGAACGATGCGAGTCCACGTGGTCCGGGCCGGCTTGCGCGTCATCTTCGATGAGGAAAATGGCCGTATCTTTCCAATACGCGCTCGAAGAGACCGCTTCGACGAGGCGGCCCACGGCGTAATCGTTGTCCGCGACCATGAATTGCGGCGTGGGAAAATCATTTTTCATTCCCGTGGTGTGGTCGTTGGGGAATCGCATCACGGTAAGGGCCGGCATAGAATCGCCGCGGCCCGCTTCACGTTCGGTGACGAAGCCGCGAAATTCAGCGAGCCATTCGCCGAAACGCGAATTGCCGCGGCAATTCAAATTGGGGTTGTCCTGAGTCACCGCGGCATCGGAAGAGGCTGACGGATCGAGAGCGGCTTTGTAGCAATCGGCGGTCATGCTGTCCGGGGCGGTGACATCGAAGCTGCGAAAACTCGTACTGTGATGTTTTTGGAGCGAGGCTTTATTGGGGATGGCGCGCACGGCGCTGGAAATATCGGGATAGGTCTTGTGCTTTTTCTGGCCGGCGGCTTCAACATCTTTCGTAGAAATTACGGTTATGAATTCGCCGTAATTGCGGTAGGTCAAACCCGCGCGAGCCGCCGCGTCCCAGAGATACAAAGTTTTCGGTTCGGCGAGATCGATGTAGCCCTGGCGATATGGAAGATGTTTTTCCAAAAGATCCGTCAATGCGGCGAGCGCGTCTCCGTGGAACTTGCCCAGTTCCAAATCTCCCGGCGGCTCGTAATCGGGAAGACGGTTGTAACCTTCCCAATCATAAGTGCGGCCACGGTCGGAATATTGCCATCGGAATCCTTTGTCCACGTAGTCGGTGGAGAAGGCGGCGGTGGCCCAGTTGTGCCCGTCGGGGCTGGCTTCAGAATTCACGAAGAAACGGTCGAACAGACCGAAATGCTGCGCCAGCGCGTGATGATTGGGCGTAACGACTTGGCGCGCACCATCGGGACGCTGCGCGGTGACGCCATTTCCAAAAATGGCAAGAGCCGGTTCGCCGTCGGCAGTGTGTCCGTCGCCGGAAGTTTTCACGTCGCCGAAAACCTGATCGTAAGTGCGATTTTCCTTGATGATGTAAATGACGTGCTTGATCGGGCTTGGCCCTGCAAAGAGTTTCGCGGGCGCGAATCCCATCAGGCCGTCGTTCTGCAAAGTTCGCTGCGTGTAGCGCGAGAGCTGCGGCAAATCGGGAAGTGCGACCATGCTGATGTTTCCAGACACGATGGAACCGCTGTACTGGCCACCCTGACGATTTTTTTCCTTATTCGGAGGAAAGGCGGCGTTGGGAGGATTCGGGGTGAATCCGCTGTTGTTCACGCGCATGGAAGATGGTTCGAATCCCGTTCCTTTGCCATTGCCGATGAAAAGTTTGCCATCCGCGATCGCGATGGCCGACGGATATTGTCCCGTCGGGATGAATCCGAGGATTTTCGATTTCGCAGCTTCGGTGGTTTTGCCGGTTGCTTTTGCGCCACTGACTTTTTCGGAAAGCGCGACCAGCGCAACGGCATTGCTGTGCGCGTTCGCAACGTACAGAGTTTTTTCGTCATCGCTGAGAGCGACCCCTTCCGGACTCGCTCCGGGCAAGGCGTCCTCGGCGAGACGAACGTCGATGCGCTCGATCTCCTGATCCGTCGTTGTGTCGATCACAGAGACGCTGTCCGCATTGGAGTTCGCGACAAAAAGCCGGGTGCCTTCAGCATTCGAAATCATCGCGGTTGGATGCCGATCGACAGAAATGTATTTCCACACAACGCTCCTGCCGCTCAAGGGAATGACCGCGACCGAAGAATCATTCCAACAGGAGACGTAGGCGCGCGCATTTTTACCGCTTCCCAGCACGACTACGCCGTAGGGATAAATGTTTTCGCTCAACTTCCCGGCGTGGTGCAAATCCACTCTCTCCATTTTTCGGGTTCCGCGGAGATTGCGGACGATTGTCAAGCTGTCGCCCAGGTTGTTGGCCGTGACCAGCGTGGAGCCGTCGGATGTTAACGCGAGGCCAGTGGGATAGAGCGCGGCCTTTCCTTTGTTGTAGTCCTTTGGCGAACCTTCGCCCGGCTTGCTGATTTCGAACGAAGGCGCCGCTACTTTTGTATCCGGCCCGCGCGATTCCGGCTGCACGGGCGGCGTGGCTTTGGGATCGAAGCGAAAAATCCATACTTTGTTTTCGAATCCGCCGGAGACGTACATATCAAAAGTGCCGCCGGCGTTCGCGGACGGAGAAAAAGCGAGGCCGACATTTGCGCTTTGCGGCGTGGGGAAATAAATATTCTGGATCACCAGCGGATCCGGTGCCGCATTCAAGTCAATCACCGCGATGGATTGCTGGGCCCGATTTGTCTCCTCGCTGAACTGGACGCCGAAGCCGCTGTTGATTACCAGGAGATAGCGGCCTTTGCCTCCCCTTCCAAGAGAATCTGGGCTGCGAAGCATCGCCATGGGCATGGCACCGACTGCCGGCAGATGCGTGGCGACATCGATCACCAGCGCTCCGGCCGGCGTGATGGGGCGGCCCTCTCCAGCGGGCTCCTGCTGGCACCGCGCGATTTCGCAAAACCCAAGAGTAATCACTAGAAAACCAGCGCTTACGATTCGCGAATTCATATTCCTGCTTTCCCGATCCCCAAAGATGTCACGCTCACTATCCTCTCGCGCAGCCATAATTTACATGGAATTGAGTCTAAGGAAAAATTGTTTCACGAAGTTTACAACTGAAACAGTTAGAAGCGAGTGCCGGGTGGCAACTGATTTGACCGAAAGTGCTTCTACTTCTAGGATGAATGTGGCGCTCCCCAGCCTTGACAAGCCCGCAACAGGTCGCGAATGAAAATAAAATTACTATGCATTGCTGGACTCTTGCTTTTGCCGCTGGCCGCGTCCGCTCAGACCGCCGAAGAGATCGTCAAGAAGGCGCTTGACGCGCGCGGCGGAGTCGAAAAAATTAGAGCCGTGCAATCCGAGCGAGTCAGCGGACAAGTGTCTTTCTCGCGCGGAATGGCGGGGACCTTTGTGGTGGAGCTCAAGCGTCCGCTGAAGATGCACACGGAGATCATCGTCGAAGGGCAAAAAATTATCCGTGTTTACGAT
>Ga0209350_1000407_pt1 | contig 25270 bp, 22 predicted proteins | sample GraSoi013_2_20cm_2_FD_185822 | JGI IMG/M metagenome (GOLD analysis project Ga0209350, IMG submission 185822) | Grasslands soil microbial communities from the Angelo Coastal Reserve, California, USA - Sample 09_27_2013_2_20cm (SPAdes) (version 2) | ecosystem: Environmental > Terrestrial > Soil >...
AGTCGAGGCTGCCGAACGGAAAGTGGTTGCTCGGGTTGGTGACGAGGGTGATGTTGGCGAAGGTCGTCGCCACCGTCGAGCCGTGGCAGGAGAGGCACCCCGTCACGCCCTGGTGCGTCCCGGTGACGGAGTAGAGCGCGTTGTTACCCGCGGTGGTGTGGCACTGGGCGCACGGCGCGGTGGTTGGGATGTGATTCGCGGGCTTCGCGTTACCGGTCTGATCAGTCATGAAGGTCGGTGTCGTGGTATGGCAGCCGTTGCAGTCGCCGGTCGCCGGGTGTGCTTTGTCGAAGGCCTGCGGACGGGAATCTCCCCAGGCGGTCGCGCTGCTCGCGATCATGCCTAGGTAAGGCGCGCTCTCGTGGCAGGTCTGGCAGGCGGTGACCGCGGCCGCCACCGTGGTGTGGCCGGCTACCGAAAGAGTCGGAGCGCTGAGGCTCGCGCTGCCGAGCTTGAAGCCGCCCGTATTGACATTGCCCGTCGTATGACAGCCCGAGCCGTTGCAGTCGAGGCTGCCGAACGGAAAGTGGTTGCTCGGGTTGGTGACGATCGAGAACACGGGATTGGCGGCAATGCTGAATGTCCCGGCGACGTTGGAGCCATGGCAGCTCAGGCACCCAGTGATCCCCTGGTGGACTCCGGTGACTGAATAGAGGGCGAAGTTGCCCGCCGTCGTGTGGCACTGCGCGCACGCGGCGCTGGTTGGAATGTGATTGCTCGGCTTGGTCGCCGTCGGCAGCAGGTTCACGGCGAACGTGGGCGTTGGGACGTGGCAGTTGCCGCAGTCGCCGGTGGCGGGATGCTTCGCATCGAGCGTGATATTGGGCCGCGAGTCTCCAGCTGCGGTATTGGTGCTGGCGACCATCCCCAGATAGGGCGCAGTCTCATGGCACATCGCGCAGACGATGCCACCGCCGGTGACCGTTGTGTGACCGGCCGCGTTGAGCGTGGGACTCGAGATGGTCGCCGTACCGAGCTTGAAGCCGCCGCCGCCCGGAGTCACGTTGCCCGTCGCGTGGCAGCCCGAGCCGTTGCAGTCGAGGCTGGCGAACGGGATGTGATTGCCCGGATTGGTGAGGATCGAGAATACGGGATTGGCGGTAATGCTGAATGTCCCGGCGTTGGGACCGTGGCAGCTCAGGCAGTCCGTCACACCCTGGTGCGTGCCCGGCGAGGAGTACTGCGCGTAGTTGCCGGCCGTTGTGTGGCACTGCGTGCACGGCGCGGTGGTCGGAATGTGATTCGCGGGCTTGGCCGACTGAGCGATATCCGTAGCGAAGGTCGGCGTCGTGGTGTGACATCCGCTGCACTCGCCGGTCGCCGGATGCGCCTTGTCGAAGGCCTGCGGACGCGAGTCGCCCCAGGCGGTCGCGCTGCTCGCCATCATCCCGAGGTACGCGGCCGTCTCGTGACAGGTGGCGCAGCTGCTCACGGTCGCGGCCACGGTGGTATGTCCTGCGATCGTGAGGGTCGGGCTCGAGGTGTTCGCGCTGCCGAGGTTGAAGCCGCCCGGATTGACGCTGCCCGTCGTGTGGCAGCCCGAGCCGTTGCAGTCGAGGTTGCCGAAGGGAATGTGATTGCCCGGATTCGTGACGATCGTGATGTTGGCGAACGTGGTGTTCACCGTCGAGCCGTGGCAGGAGAGGCACCCCGTCACGCCCTGGTGGGTGCCGGTGACGGAGTAGAGCGTGTAGTTGCCCGCGGTGGTGTGGCACTGCGCGCACGGCGCGCTCGTCGGAATGTGGTTGGCGGGCTTGGCCGCGGTGCCGCCGCTCTGATTGGTGGCGAAGGTCGGTGAGGTCGTGTGACAGCCGTTGCAGTCTCCGGTGGCGGGGTGCGCCTTATCGAAAGCCTGCGGACGGGCATCTCCCCAGGCGGTCGCGCTGCTCGCGATCATGCCCGTGTAGGGAGCGGTCTCGTGGCAACCCTGGCAGCCGGCGACGCCGGCTGCGGCGATCGTGGCGTGACCGGCGACCGTGAGGATCGGGGTCGTGAGGCTTGCCGTGCCGAGCTTGAACCCGCCCGCATTGACGTTGCCCGTCGTGTGGCAGCCCGAGGCGCTGCAGTCGGCCGTGCCGATCGGGAAGTGGCTGCTGCCCGGCCAGCCGGTGATCGTGATCGTGTTGCCCGGCGGCGGTCCGGCGAAGGGTCCGGTGCTCGGGCCGTGGCAGCTCAGACACCCGGTGATTCCCTGGTGAGTGGCGGTGACCGAGTAGAGCGCGTAGTTACCGGCCGTCGTGTGGCACTGGAGGCACGGTGCACTGGTCGGGATGTGGTTGGCCGGGCGCGAGGCGCTTTGGGAGAAAGTCGTCGTATCGTGACACTGAGCGCAATCGCCGGTCGTCGGGTGCAGCGAGTCGAGCTTCGCCGAGGGCCGCGAGTCCCCGGCCGCGGTATCGGTGCTCGGGTGCATGCCGACGAAGTTGGCGGTCTCGTGGCAGCTCGCGCAGCTGAGCGCCACCGCCGCGGAATGGTTCATGGGCGCGACCGCCCAGGTCGTGAACTCGGTCGTCGAGTGACAGGCCTCGCACGGCACCGCGGCGCCGCCGGTGCCGATCGGGAAGTGGTTGGCCGCGAGGCCGTCGGCGTGCACGCCGTCGTGACAGGTGGCGCAACCGGTAGTCACGCCCACGTGGGTGAACATCGCCCCCGCCCAGCTGAGCGTCGTATGGCAGGCGTCGCATTCGAGGTCGGTGACGATGTGCGTCGGCCCCTTGCCCTGCGCCATCGTCCCGTTGTGGCAGGTCGAGCAGCTGCCGCGCGCCTGGGTGTGGTCGAAGTTGACGGCCGGATTCCAGGCGATCGGGGTGTGGCAGGCGCCGCACTGATCGGTCGAGAGAATGTGGCTGGCCGGCTTCGACGTCCCGCGTACCAGGCTGCCGATGCCATGGCAGGCGCCACAGTCCTTCGGCGTGCCCTGGAACATGGCGTTGACGTGACAGGACTCGCAGGGGAGGTCGCGGTGCTGACCCGTGAGCTCAAAGCCGGTGGTCAGATGGTCGAAATTCGCGTGGGCGGGCGCCGCGAAGGCCGATGGCGCGAACGCGAGCCCGAGCAGCAACGCCGCAAGCGCGCGCACGCCAGCCCGAATGCGCTGCCGCAAGACAAAGTCCTGCGTCATGTCGGTCGACACCCGCACTGGTTCCCCCCACACTTGCGCCCTACGCACCTCGCCTGACTTCAGATCGGCGAGCGCGCACGGCTCGATACCAAACAACAGTCCCGGTGTCAGCTGCGCCCGATGTTGTCCCGGTTCCTGTCGTTTCCAACACGACCGAAATCAACCTGCGCGAGCTGACATCGCATGAATCACCGCAGCAGCTCGAAGCGTCCGAAGCGATGCTGCCGCGATGAAACACACTCAAAAGTCGGGACCCCCCATCACGCGATCGCGCACCTGTGGCGATCACATGCGGGGCACACCATACACACCGCGAACGCGGAGATCCCCATGTCTGGAGCCACCGACAGGCTTGTCTCGACATGCCGACAAGCTGTCTCCAACTGCCGTCATGTTTCGGGTCGTTTTGTTAACCCGTTCACTCGCCGAGCGCCGCCCGGAGCATTGACATAACCAACGCGGGTACGAGTGAGTAGGCACGCAAGCCCCTGTTGGAAGTGATTCGACCGTGAGTTGCGAGTGATCCGACGCACGGGACAGCCGCGACAGGCGCGTGCGTCAGGCGCACGGTGCTCTGGCCCGCGCAATAGCGCGGATTCCGCGGATTGGCGTCCATGGCGGAGACTCTCGTGCGGGGCAGCCCGGAGGACGAAGGCGCTCCCGACGGGTGACTCGGATGTAGAGGCATGGGGTGTGGCGCTAAGCCGATGAATTTGCGAGACTCGCGCGCCGTGCTTGGGCGAAGGCCCGGGCGTGACTCTAGCCGCACCGCACTTCATGCACGATGAGCGCCTCGACGTTGAGAACCTGCACCTCTGGCGGGGGGACCGCCACGTGCTCAGGGGCGTGAGCTTCTCGCTTAGCCGCGGCGAGTGTCTGCAGGTGACCGGTCCCAACGGCTCGGGCAAGACGAGTCTGCTGCGGACCCTCTCGGCGCTGATGTATCCGGAGGAGGGGAGGGTGTTGTGGAGAGGGCAGGACGTGCGCGCCGATCTTGCGGCCTTTCACGGCGCGCTCGCCTACCTCGGGCACGAGCCGCCCCTCAAGGGCGAGTTGAGTGCGCGCGAGAACCTGCGCTACTGGATCGGTGTCCGACGCCGCATCGGCTCGCGGGCGCTCGAGGCGGCTCTCGAGCTCGTGGGCGCGGGCGCCTGGTGCGACCGCCTCGTGCGCACGCTCTCCGCCGGACAGCGCCGGCGCGTGGCGCTCGCCGGGCTGGCGCTTCTCATGGTGCCTCTGTGGCTCCTGGACGAGCCGACGACCAATCTCGACAGGGAAGGGCAGCAGCTGGTCGCCGACCTCATCGCCGAGCAACGGGCCCGCGGCGGCATGGTCGTGACCGCCGTGCACCACGAGCTGCCGGCGAGCCTTCGCGACCTGCGGCGCCTGGAGCTGCGCGCGTGAGCCGTGTGGTCACACGGATCGCAGACTCGCTCGTGCAGACCGACACCGCTCCTTCGACTCAGACGCCGGCGGGGCCGGACACCGCCCAGGCCTCGGTGCTCGAGGCGGCGCGCCTCGCGCTCGCACGCGATCTGCGGCTCGCCTTCCGCAAGCGCGACCAGCTGGTGCAGCCGCTCGCGTTCTATGCGATGGTCACGATGCTGTTCCCGTTGTCGATTTCGCCGGAGCTGTCGCGCTTGCGCGAGGTGGCCCCGGGGGTGCTTTGGGCCGGGGCGCTGCTGGCATCGCTCCTCGCGCTCGAGTTCCTCTTTCGCGACGACGCCTACGACGGCACGCTCGAGCAGTACGCGTTGTCGGGGCAGTCGCTGACATGGCTGATGTTCGCGAAGACCGCGGCACACTGGCTCCTGACCGGGTTGCCGCTCGCGCTCATGGCGCCGCTCGCGGGCCTGTCGCTCGGGGTGCCGGCGGCGGCGCTTCCGGGGATCGTCGTCTCGGTGGCGGTGGGGAGCATTGCCTTGAGCCTCATCGGCTCGATCGGCGCGGCGCTCACGCTCGGGGTGAAGCGCAGCAGCGCACTGCTCGCGCTGCTCACCTTGCCGCTGTCGCTTCCGGTCCTGATCTTCGGAGCGCGGGCGACGCAGCTGGCGATCAGCGGCGGGCCGCTGCTCGCGCCGATCGAGCTGCTCGCGGCGCTGGCGGTGCTCGGGCTGACGCTGGCCCCTCTCGCGGCCGCGGCCGCGGTGCGCATCAGCCTGGAGTAGGGGTACGGTGGGCATCATGACCTGGACCTGGTTTCACCGCCTCGCCTCGCCCCCTTACATCTACACACTGGCGGCGCGGCTTACGCCCTGGTTTGCCTGGCCGGCGGGGCTGCTGATTGTCGCGGGTCTCTGGGGCGGACTGGTGCTCGCGCCCCCGGACTATCAGCAGGGCGACGGCTTTCGCATCATTTATGTGCACGCGCCCAGTGCATGGATGTCGCTCATGGTGTATACGACGATGGCAATCGCCGCCGCGGTCGGACTGATCTGGCGCATCAAGGTGGCGCACGCGGTAGCGGCCAGCTGTGCCCCGATCGGCGCCTCGTTCACCTTCGCGGCGCTCGTGACCGGGGCCCTGTGGGGCCAGCCGATGTGGGGAACATACTGGGAATGGGATCCGCGCCTGACCTCGGAACTCATTCTCCTTTTCCTCTATCTGGGGTACATGGGATTGCGTGCCGCGCTCGAGGACACGCAGCGCGCGGATCGCGCCAGCGGGGTGCTGGCGGTGGTGGGCGTCGTGAACGTGCCCATCATTCATTATTCGGTGACGTGGTGGAATTCGCTCCACCAGGCGCCGACCGTGATGCGTCTCGCCAAGCCCGAGATAGCCGCGTCGATGCTGGTGCCGCTGCTGATGATGCTGCTCGGCTTTACGCTGTTTTTCGTGGCGATACTGCTGGTGCGGCTGCGCGGCGAGGTGCTGAGCCGCGAGCGCTCGGCCAGCTGGATTCGTGAAGTCGTGAGCGCCTGAGATGAATAGCATGAGTCGGTTCTTCGAGATGGGCGGCTATGCCGCCTTCGTTTGGCCCGCCTACGCGATCACCTTCGCCGCGATCGTGCTGAACATCCTGTGGGCGCGGCGCTCGCTCGCGCGCTCGCGCGAGGAGGCGCGGCGGCGCCTGGCGGCGAGGGGGGAGGGAGCATGACGCCGCGACGCCGCCGCATGGCGCTCGTGCTCGGGATCGTCGCGGGCGTCGCTATCGCCGGCGCGCTCGCGCTCAGCGCGTTCCGCCAGAATGTCACCTTCTTCTTCGATCCCACCCAGGTCGCCGCGGGCAAGGTGCCGGCGGGCGAGCGCTTCCGGCTCGGCGGCATGGTGACGCAGGGGAGCCTGCAGCGCGCGCCCGGAAGCCTCGAGGTGCGCTTCGTGGTGACCGACTTCAGCCACGACGTGCCGGTCAGCTATACCGGCGTGCTTCCGGACCTCTTCCGCGAGGGAGCCGGAGTCGTCGCCCACGGGCGCATGCGCGTCGACGGTACGTTCGTGGCCGACGAGGTCCTCGCCAAGCACGACGAGAAGTACATGCCCCCCGAGGTCGCCCGCTCTTTGAAGAGGCGCCACGGGGAGTCGCGTGCGAACGCGACGGCGGCGCCCTCGGTGCCCTCGGCCCCCTCCGCCCCCGCGGAAGCGGGCGCGCCCCCACCCCATTCGACACCCTCCTCAGCAGGAACCTGACATGCTTCCCGAGCTCGGTCATTTCGCTCTGATTCTCGCGCTGCTGCTCGCGGGGCTGCAGGCCTTCTTCGGCATCGCCGGTCCCATGCTGGGTCGGGAGCGGTGGATGGCGGCCGTGACGCCCGCGGTCGCCGGGCAGTTCGTGATGGTCTCGACCGCGGTCGGGTGCCTGATCGCTTCCTTCGTGGGGAATGAGTTCTCGGTCGTATACGTCGCCGAGAATTCCAACTCGGCGCTGCCGCTCTTCTATCGCGTGACGGCGCTGTGGGGCGCGCACGAAGGCTCGCTCCTGCTGTGGATCCTGCTGCTCGCGGCTTGGACCGTGGCGGTGAGCATCGGCGCGGCGCGCCTGCCCCGGCGCTTCGGGGCGCGCGTGCTCGGCGTGCTGGGCGTCGTCAGCTTCGGCTTTCTGCTCTTCACGCTCGCGACCTCCAACCCCTTCCTGCGGCTCGATCCGGCGGCTCCGGACGGCCGTGACCTGAATCCGATCCTCCAGGACCCGGCGCTGGCGGTGCATCCTCCCATCCTTTATACGGGCTATGTGGGCTTCGCGGTCGCGTTCGCGTTCGCGTGCGCGGCGATGCTCGAAGGAAAGCTCGACCAGGCCTGGGCCCGCTGGACGCGGCCCTGGACCACCACCGCCTGGGGATTCCTCACCTGCGGCATCGCGCTCGGGAGCTTCTGGGCCTACTACGAGCTCGGCTGGGGCGGCTTCTGGTTCTGGGATCCGGTCGAGAACGCCTCCTTCATGCCGTGGCTGGTCGGCACCGCGCTCATTCATTCGCTGGCGGTGACGGACAAGCGCGGCCTCTTCAAGAGCTGGACGCTGTTGCTCGCGATCCTGGCCTTTTCGCTCAGCATGCTCGGCACCTTCCTGGTGCGCTCGGGAGTGCTGGTGTCGGTGCACTCGTTCGCGGCCGATCCGACCCGCGGCATCTTCATTCTCGCGTTTCTCGTTCTCATGATCGGCGGGGCGCTCGCCCTTTACACCTGGCGGGCGCCGCTCCTCAAGTCGCCCGCCGGCTTCGAGCTCGGGGCGCGCGAATCGTTCCTGCTGTTCAACAACGTGCTGCTGGTCATCGCCGCGGCCACCGTGTTCGCCGGCACGCTGGCGCCCCTCATCTCGGACGCGTTGAAGCTCGGTACGGTGTCGGTGGGGCCGCCGTACTTCAACCCCACCTTCATGCTGTCGATGCTGCCGCTGCTGGCGCTGCTGTCGGTCGGCGTGCATGCGAACTGGAAGCGCGGGCGGCTCCAGGACAAGCAGCGCACGCTTCTCTATACGCTCATCGCCGGCGCGGTGCTCGCGTGCGGAGTGGTGTTCGGCATCTACTCACACGGACGCGTGCTGACTCCGGTCGGCGCGACGCTCGCCTTCTGGATCGTGCTCGCCTCGCTCGTGGACCCGATCGATCGCTGGCGCCGCGGCCTCACGCTGCCGCGCGCGGTGATTGGCATGACCGTTGCGCATCTCGGGCTCGCGCTCGCGGTGCTGGCGCTGACGACCGTGCAGTCCTTCACCATCGAGAAGGACGTGGCGCTCGCCCCGGGCGGGAGCGTGAGCACCGGCGGCTACGTATTCCGCTTCGATGGGGTACGTCCGATACAGGGACCCAACTACGATGCGGTCGGCGGCACGATCACCGTCACGCGCAACGGTGCGCCGCTCATGGTGCTCAAGCCCGAGAAGCGCCACTACTGGGTGAAAGGTACGGAAAAAACGGAAACCTCGATCAAGATGCACCACGGGGCTAACATCCTGGTGGCCCTCGGCGAGGATCTCGGGGCCGGACGCTGGAGCGTGCGCATCCAGATCCGCCCGCTGGTGAGCTTCATCTGGCTCGCCGCGCTCATCATGGCGATCGGCGGCGCCGTGGCCGCCTCCGACCGCCGCTATCGCACAGCCCGCGCGGCGGGGACCGTCCCGGCGGGCGTCGCGACCGGGGATGCGACGACATGAACCGTTTCGCGTTGCCCATCGCGCTCTTCGCGCTGCTGGTGGTTGTGCTCGCCATCGGCATCAAGCACTCGCCGGAGAAAGGCATCATCGCATCGCCCCTGATCGGCAAGCCCGCGCCGCAGTTTTCGCTCCCGAGCCTCACGGACGGGGCTCGCACCGTCAGCACGACTTCACTGCGCGGACGGTGGTACCTGCTGAACGTCTGGGGGAGCTGGTGCGGCACCTGTCGGGAGGAGCACAACATGCTTCTCGAGGTGCGCCAGTCGGGGATCGTCCCGCTCATCGGCCTCGACTGGAAGGATGACGACGCCCAGGCGCTCTCCTGGCTGCAGCAGCTTGGGAATCCGTACGAGGTCGTCGCGGTCGATCGCGAGGGCCGCACCGCGATCGACTGGGGCGTTTACGCCGCTCCGGAGAGCTTCCTGGTCAATCCTCAGGGGATCGTCGTCTACAAGTGCATGGGCGAGCTGACGCACGAGATCTGGGAGAGGGAAATTCTGCCGCGATTGCCGAAGCAGCAGACGGCGAAGTCATGACGTGCAGGGTCATTCCCGCGGCGACCGTGCGACGACGCGCGCGCCGCAAGGGCCTCGTCGCGTGTCTCATCCCGCTGGGGGCAATCCTGCTCGGCGCGGCCGCCTACGCGATCGACCCCACGGAGCTCCCCGACCCGGTGCTGCAGCAGCGCTATCTCGCGCTCACGCACGAGCTGCGCTGCGTGCAATGTCAGAATGAAGCCATCGCCGACTCGCCCGCCGGCATCGCATCGGACCTGCGGCGCGAAGTCCGGGACATGCTGCTGGCCGGGAAGTCCGACGACGACGTGCGCAACTTCATGCTGGCGCGTTACGGGGACTTCGTCCTCTTCCGTCCGCGCTTTGCGCCGAAGACCGCGTGGGTGTGGCTGACGCCGGGGATTCTGCTGGTGATCGGCGCGTTCGTGGCGTGGCGCATCGTGCGCGCGCGCACCGCGCTCGTGCCGCTGGACAACGAGCCGCTGGAAGAGGACTTTCGCCGCTGATGCTCACCTTCGTCCTGCTGGCGGCGGCTTTGACCGTGGCCGGTGCCATCGCGGTCGCCCTCCCGCTCCTCAAGAGCGGCGCGGCCGCGGAAGCGGCGGCCCCGGCACCCTGGGCTGCGCTCGCCACCACCGCGCTGCTCGTGATCGGCTCCGCGGTGCTCTATGTCACCTGGAGCAACTGGCCGTGGCGCAGCGACAGCGCACCCGCGGACTCCCCGCAGAGCATGGTGGCGCGCCTCGCGCGCGAGCTCGAGCACGATCCACAGAACCTCGAGGGCTGGCTGATGCTCGGGCACTCCTACATTGCGCTGCAGGAATACCCGCTGGCGCTGCGCGCCTACGAGCGTGCCGATCGCCTGAGCGACGGCAAGAATGCGGAGGCGCTCACCGGGGAGGCCGAGGTGCTCGCGCTCACCGACGAGAGCGAGCTGAACGGACGCGCCGGGCGGCTGATCGAGCGGGCGCTCGCCCTCGCGCCGGACTCCGGCAAGGCGCTCTTCTTCGGGGGAGCGGTGGCGGCGCGCCGCGGGGACCTGCCGCTTGCGCGCGCGCGCTTCGCGAGACTCCTCGGGATGGATCCGCCGCCGAACGTCCGGCCACTGATCGAGCAGCAGATCAACGCGATCGACGCGCAACTCGCCGCCGGCGTTGCGGCGGGCGCCGCCGGCACCTCAATGGCATCCGCGAAGACGCCGGCCGCACCCGCGAAGGCGCCGGGTGCACCCGCGGAAGCTCCGGCCGCTGCGCCGAGTGGGGCAGAGGCGCTGGTGCGGGTCAACGTCACCCTGGCGCCGTCGCTGGCGGCCGCAGCAGGCTCGTCGCCGCTCTTCGTGTTCGTGCGCGATCCCGGGCACCCGGGGCCGCCGCTCGCCGTGAAGCGCCTCGAGAGTCGCTTCCCGCAGACGGTCTCACTCGCTGCGAGCGATGCGATGATTCCCGGCCGGGCCTTCACGAGCGGTCAGAGCGTCGAGGTCGTGGCGCGAATTGCCCGATCGGGCAACCCCGTCGGGGCGAGCGGCGATCCACTCGGGGAAGTCAGCTACCGGGTAGGGCGCGACGAGCTCGTCAGTCTGGTCATCGATCACGTGATGCCGTAGGAAATCGACCTAAGCTAGTGTTTTAGCTACCGCTGTCCCTCAACAAGGGATCCGGGTTCCCCCGATTCTCCCCGCCGGCCGTGAGAGGTATGCTGCGCGAGAAATTGTCGCAGGTCAGAACCCAAGTCGCGGGTCTCACGAGACGTCGGGCTCCGCGCATATCAAGGAGAGTAGTGATGGCTCAAGGAACAGTGCACGAAGGACGCATTTCTCACCGCGGGTTCGCCTCCATGAAAGCGGAGCGGCAGCGTCAGATCGCGAGCATGGGCGGCAAGGCGGTGCCGGACGAGAAGCGCAGTTTTTCGCAGAACCGACGCCTTGCGGCGGAGGCCGGGCGCAAGGGCGGGCAGAGCGTGCCGGGTTCCAAGCGCAGTTTTTCACAGAACCGCGAACTGGCGGCGGTGGCGGGCCGCAAGGGTGGGCAAAGCGTGCCCGACGAGAAGCGCAGCTTCTCGCAGCATCCGGAGCTTGCCGCCGAAGCCGGACGCAAGGGCGGACAGGCGAGCCACGGCAGTGGACGCTTGACCTGACAAACCGATCCCTCACCGGAGTACGACACTGAACGGACATCCGGCGACCGCGCCCGCGGCGCCGGATGTCCGCTGATTTGCTCGGCCGCGGGTTTCGTACATCCCATCCGGCGAATGCCGCCGCCATTGACCGCGGCCGGCCCAAAGGACTACTTTCCTCGCGAGCTAGGGGAGCCCCGGCAGGGGGCTGAGAGGCCGCACGGCGCTTCAAAGAGGAAAGCGCGGCGTGGCGACCCTGTGAACCTGATCCAGTTAATGCTGGCGTAGGAAAGTTTCCCTCGAGATTGGGGCGCGCCGCTCTTGCCACCGGGCGCAGCCTCCCTTCCTACGCCCAGGCATTCACCGGATCTTCCGTGCTGCGAGGAGCCTCCGATGAATGCCCAATTGATGCAGGTCGTTTCCGAGCCCTTGCCGGCCTCGCGCAAGGTCTACCAGTCCGGCAGCCTCCACGCGGGGTTGCGCGTTCCGATGCGGGAGATCGACCTGCATCCGGCCTCTGGCGAGCTGCCGCTGACGGTCTACGACGCTTCCGGCCCCTACACCGATCCCGCTGTCGCCATCGACATCACGCGCGGGCTGCCGCGCACCCGTGCGGCCTGGATCAGCGCCCGCGGCGACGTCGAGCCGTACACCGGCCGGCGCGTGCAGCCGCTCGACAACGGCCTCGCGGGCCGGGCGAGGGGCACGCCGGAGTTTCCGGGGCGGCGCATACCGCTGCGCGGGCGCGGGGGCGCGGCGGTGACGCAGCTCGCCTATGCGCGCGCGGGTCTCATCACTCCGGAGATGGAGTTCGTTGCGGTGCGCGAGAACCTGGGGCGCGAGCGGCGCGCCGCGGGCGCGGCCCTCGACGGCAACGCCTGGGGCGCCTCCATTCCCGATTACGTGACCCCCGAGTTCGTGCGCTCCGAGGTCGCCCGAGGACGCGCCATCATCCCGGCGAACGTGAATCACCCGGAGTCCGAGCCGATGATCATCGGGCGCAACTTCCTCGTGAAGATCAACGCCAACATCGGCAACTCGGCGGTGACCTCGGGCACCGCCGAAGAGGTCGACAAGCTCGTGTGGGCGATCCGTTGGGGAGCGGACACGGTCATGGACCTGTCCACCGGGCGCAACATCCACACCATCCGCGAGTGGATCCTGCGTAATTCGCCGGTCCCGATCGGCACCGTGCCGATCTACCAGGCGCTGGAGAAGGTCGGCGGAGTTGCGGAAGAGCTCACCTGGGAGATCTTCCGCGACACGCTCATCGAGCAGGCCGAGCAGGGCGTCGATTACTTCACCATCCACGCGGGGGTGCGGCTCCCCTACATCCCGCTCACGGTCGGCCGCGTCACCGGCATCGTGTCGCGCGGCGGCTCGATCATGGCGAAGTGGTGCCTGGCACATCACCGCGAGAGCTTCCTCTACGAGCACTTCGAGGAGATCTGCTCGATCTGCCGCGCCTACGACGTGAGCTTCTCGCTCGGCGACGGCCTGAGGCCGGGCTCGATCGCCGACGCCAACGATGCCGCGCAGTTCGCCGAGCTCGAGACGCTCGGGGAGCTCACCCGCATCGCCTGGCGCAACGACTGTCAGGTGATGATCGAGGGGCCGGGCCACGTGCCGATGCACAAGATCAAGGAGAACATGGACAAGCAGCTCGCGACCTGCGGCGAGGCCCCGTTCTACACCCTTGGCCCCCTCGCGACCGACATCGCGCCCGGCTACGACCACATCACTTCCGCGATCGGCGCCGCCATGATCGGCTGGTACGGCACCGCCATGCTCTGCTACGTCACGCCCAAGGAGCACCTCGGGCTTCCGGACCGCAACGACGTCAAGACGGGAGTCATCACCTACAAGATCGCGGCGCACGCCGCGGATCTCGCCAAGGGACACCCCGGGGCGCGCTCGCGCGACGACGCGCTCTCCCGCGCGCGCTTCGATTTCCGCTGGCAGGACCAGTTCAATCTGGCGCTCGATCCCGAGACCGCCTGCGCCTTCCACGATGCGACGCTGCCGAAGGAGGGCCACAAGCTCGCGCACTTCTGTTCGATGTGCGGGCCGAAGTTCTGCTCCATGCGCATCTCGCACGAGGTGCGCGAGGAGGCCCGCGCCCAGGGAATGCGCGAGATGGCGGAGAAGTTCCGTGCCGGGGGCGGTGAGCTCTACGTGCCTGAGGAAGGAGTGGCGGCTGCAGCGCGGGAGGGCTGACGCGTGCGGGTGACCGTCATCGGAGCCGGAGTCGCGGGCCTGGCGTGCGCGCTGGAGCTCGCCGAGCGGGGCGTCTCGGTCGAGGTGCTCGAGCGCGGGGCGCGGCTCGGGGCCGCCGGCTGCTCGTGGTATGCCGGGGGGATGCTCGCGCCCTGGTGCGAGCTCGAGAGCTCGGGGCCCCTCATTGCGCAGCTCGGCGCGGAAAGCATCCCCTGGTGGCAGGAGCGCTTTCCGGGCGCCGTGGTGAACGGCACGCTGGTCGTGGCGCATGGCCGCGACGCCCCCGAGGTCGCCCAGTTTGCCGGCCGCACCGGCCACTTCGAGCGCGTCGGTGCCGAGGCCATTGCGGCCCTCGAGCCCGACCTCGCCGGGCGCTTCAGTCACGGGCTCTACTTCGCGGAAGAGGCGCACCTCGACCCGCGCGCGGCGCTCGCGGCGCTCGCCGCGCGGCTCGACGAGCTCGGGACCCCTGTCCGCTTCGGCGTCGAGGTGTCGAGCGCCTTCGTCGGCAGGCGCCACGTCATCGATTGCACCGGGCTCGGCGCACGGCGAGAGCTCGCGGATCTGCGCGGGGTGAAGGGGGAGATGCTGCTGCTGCACCTCGGCGAGCTGTCGCTCGCGCGCCCGGTGAGGCTCCTCCACCCGCGAATCCCCGTGTACGTGGTGCCGCGCGCCGAGGGTCTCTTCATGGTGGGCGCGACCATGATCGAGAGCGATGAGGACACGCGCATCAGCGCGCGCTCGATGCTGGAGCTCCTGTCGGCGGCCTACGCCTTGCATCCGGCTTTCGGGGAGGCTGAGATCGCCGAGATCGGCACCGGCGTGCGCGCGGCTTTCCCCGATAATCTCCCGCGGCTGCGCCGCCGGGACGGCACGCTCTATGTGAACGGCCTCTACCGTCACGGCTTCCTGATCGCTCCCGCGCTCGCCCGGCGCGCGGCGGCCGTACTCCTCGAGGGCAGACATTTTCCGGAGCTGATGAATGAAGATCCTCCTCAACGGCGCCTGGCGTGACACCGCCGCGGGAGAGCTCTCCGCCCTCCTCGAGGAGCTGGGGCTCGCCGGAGCGGTGGTAGCGACCGCGGTCAACGGCGAATTCGTGGCGGCGGCGGTGAGAGCGCACGCCACGCTCACCGAGGGCGATCGCGTGGAAGTGCTCGCGCCGATGCAGGGGGGCTGATGCTCGAGCTCTACGGCACCAAGCTCGAGTCGCGCCTGCTGCTCGGCACGGCGCGCTATCCCTCGCCCGCGGTGCTGACCGAGGCGGTGCGCGCGGCGCGCGCCGAGGTGGTGACGGTGGCGCTGCGACGCGAGTCGGGCGGCGAGCGTCGCGGCGAGGGGTTCTGGTCGATCATCCGCGGTCTCAACGCGCGGGTGCTGCCCAACACCGCGGGCTGCCACTCGGTGAAGGAAGCGGTGACCACCGCGCACATGGCGCGCGAGGTGTTCGCTACGACGTGGATCAAGCTCGAGGTGATCGGCGAGGACGACACCCTGCAGCCGGATCCGTTCGGGCTCGCGGAGGCGGCGCGCCTCCTGTGCGCGGAAGGCTTCGAGGTGTTTCCGTACACCACCGAGGACCTGGTGGTGGCGGAGCGGCTGCTCTCGGCCGGCTGTCGCGTGCTGATGCCGTGGGGGTCGCCCATCGGCTCCGGCCGCGGCTTGAACAACCTCTTTGGCCTCACGGCGCTACGCGCGCACTTCCCCGCGGTGCCCCTGATCATCGATGCGGGTATCGGCGTGCCCTCGCACGCCGCGCGGGCCCTCGAGCTCGGCTTCGATGCGGTGCTGATCAACACCGCGATCGCGCAGGCACGCGATCCGGTCGGCATGGCGGCGGCGTTCGCGCAGGCGGTGGAGGCGGGGAGGGCGGCGCGACTCGCGGGGCCGATCGAGCCGCGCGACCTCGCGGAGCCCTCGACGCCCGTCATCGGTACGGCCTTCCGCGGATGAGGCTGCCGCGCGTCTATCCGATCGTCGACAGCGCCGCCTGGGTGCGGCGCCTCGCGCCGCTCGGGGTGCACCTGGTGCAGCTGCGCATCAAGGAGCAGCCGAGGGAGGGACTGCTCGAGGAGATTCGAGAGGCGAAGGCCTGCTGCACTTCGTCCGGCATGCAGCTGGTCATCAACGACTATTGGGAGCTCGCACTCGCGGCGGGTTGCGATTTCGTGCATCTCGGGCAGGGGGATCTCGAGGGCGCGGACGTGCCGGGGCTGCGACGCGCCGGGGTGCGGCTCGGCATCAGCACCCACGACGAGGCCGAGCTCGCGCGCGCGCTCGGTTTCGAGCCGGATTATGTGGCGCTCGGCCCGATCTACCCGACGCTGCTGAAGGCGATGCCCTGGGCTCCGCAGGGTCTCGCGCGGATCAGCGAGTGGAAGCGCCGGATCGAGGCTATCCCGCTCGTCGCCATCGGAGGACTCACGGTGGAGCGCCTTCCGGGTGTATTCGCGGCGGGTGCGGACAGCGCCGCGGTGGTCACCGACATCGTGCGCCATCTCGACCCCGAGGCGCGCACACGGGAATGGCTCAGCGTCGCGGCGGCGGCGGCTTGAGGTGAGGAGACGGGCGTGAGCGATCGGTACGCGCGGCAATCGGTTCTTCCCGAGGTCGGCCCCACCGGGCAGGCGCGGCTCGCTTCCGCGACGGCGCTCGTCGTGGGGGCGGGGGGCCTCGGCTGCGCGGTGTTGCAGTACCTCGCTGCCGCGGGCGTCGGCCGCCTGGTGATCGTCGATCATGACCTCGTCGAGGAATCGAACCTCCACCGCCAGCCGCTCTATCGCATGAGCGATCTCGGAGCGCCGAAGGTGGAGGCCGCGCGCGCCGCGCTCCTCGCGACCAACCCCGGCGTGCGGATCGAGGCGGTGAGAGAGCGTCTGACCGCCGCGAACGCCGCCCGCCTGGTCGGCATGGCCGAGATCGTCGTCGACGCTGCCGACAGCTTCGCCGTCACCTACGGGCTGAGCGATGCCTGCCGGGGCGCCGGCACGCCGCTCGTGAGCGCCTCGGTGCTCGGGCTCTCGGGGTATGTGGGAGCGTTCTGCGGGGGCGCGCCGAGCTATCGGGCCGTATTCCCCGAGCTGCCGCGCACCGCCGGCTCCTGCGCCGAGACCGGTGTCCTCGGCACGGCGGTGGGCGTCATGGGTACGCTCGAGGCGCACATGACGCTCGCGCTGCTCTTGAAGTGGGAGCCGACGGTCCTCGGCCGGCTGATCTCGATCGACTTTCGCACGCTTCGTACCGGCGGCTTCTCCTTTGCCGGCGCGAGTGAGCCCGCGGGGCCGACTCTCCGCTTTATTGCGCCGGAGGAGGTGTCGGAGAGCGACATCGTGATCGACCTGCGCAGCCCCCTCGAGGCGCCGCGGTCGCCCTTCGGCTCGGCGCTGCGCGTCGGCGTGGAGGCTCTCGAGAAAGGGGAGATGCGCTTCCCGACGGAGCCCCGCATCGTGCTCTGTTGCCGCACCGGGGTGCGCGCCTGGCGCGCGGCGCGCGCGCTCGAGCGCCAGGGACACGCGAACCTCGCGCTGATCGCGCTCGGCGAGTGACCGCGGTCCTGGTCATCGCCGGCTCGGACTCGAGCGGCGGAGCAGGCCTCGTGCGTGACGTGCGCACGCTCACTCGCCTCGGGAGCCACGCGCTGTGCGCCGTGACCGCGGTGACCGCGCAGTCGGACTCCGAGGTGCGCGCGGTGCACCCCATGCCGCCGGATCTCGTCCGCGCCCAGATCGCCGCGGCGTTGGCCACCCGCCGGGTGGGCGCGATCAAGATCGGCATGCTCGGCACGGGAGCCGTCGCGCTCGCGGTCGCCGCGAGCCTCCCGCCGCGCGAGCAAGTGCCGATGGTGCTCGATCCGGTGCTGCTCTCGTCCTCGGGCGGAGTGCTGCTCGATGATGCCGGGCGCACGGCGCTGCGAGAGGAGCTGCTCCCGCGCGCGACGCTCGTGACGCCCAACGTGGCGGAGCTCGCCTCGCTCCTGGGCGTCGCGGCTGCGGGCACCGAAGCGGAGCTGATTGAGCAGGGACGGGCGCTGCTCGAGCTGGGTCCTCGCTCGGTGCTGGTCAAGGGCGGCCACGGAGGCGGCCGTGAGGCCGTCGACCTGCTGCTCCTCGAGAGGGAGCCCCTAAGGCGCCTGAGCGCGCCCCGCAGCGCGCGGACGCTGCGCGGGACCGGATGTGCGCTCGCCTCCGCGATCGCCGCCGGACTCGCCGCGGGCTCGAGCCTCGAGGACGCCTGTGCCCGAGCGAAGCAACACCTGGTGGAGTTGTTTCAGCAGCCAGCCTGATCCCGGGGAAGCCCGTGGGAGGGCGCAGCCTCCCCCCGGGCTTCCGCGACCGAAATCGACTGTCGCCTGACGGCGACCGCGGCGGTGATTCGTAATCGGCGCGTCAACCGATTTGGCCGTCGGTCGCTATGGTCACCCAAGCCGAAGCGGCGATGAACCAGACAGAGGGAGTTGGCCATGCAGCGCAATATGTCGAGAGGCGCACTGTTGGGTGCGCTGCTTGCAGGTCTCACGCTCGTTCTCGCCGCCTGCGGCGGCTCCGGCTCGAACGGCAACCTCGTAACCGGACCGACGTCGCAGAGCATGCCGCTCGTGATGAGCGATGCCTCGTCCGACGACTGGGCGGTGATCGGGGTGAAGGTGCTCGGCATCGCGCTCCTGCCCCAGGGCGGCGGCGGCGCGGTGACCGTGTGGACGGCGCCGACCCCGGCGCCGTACGTGAATCTCGAGCAGCTCGACCAGCTGGGGGAGCTTCTCGGTAACGTGAGCGTGCCGGTCGGCACCTACACGGGAGCGGTGCTCACCATCGGCGCTAACCCGGGCGATCTGCTGCTGACGGCATCCGAGAATCCCGCGAGCAGCTTCCCGCTCGCCCCGGGGACCACGGTCGCTTCTGATCTGATCCAGATCCAGGGCAAGACCGGGAGCACGGGCAGCTTCACGGTGCCGGTCACTGTGAGCTTCGACTCCCCGCTCACGGTCACCGCGACCCAGAGCAACGCCCTCGACCTCGAGTTCGATCTCGCTCACCCCGCCTTCATCGTCGCCCACACGCTTCCGGTCGCGGCCGGCGCGACGCTCTGGGCGGTGAATTTCAACGGGCCGGTGCGCCACCGCCCGGTGCCCGCCCTCGCGGGGCTCCTGCTGCGTCACACCTACGGCACGGTGAAGCTGGTGGCCTCCGACGACAAGTCGCTTACCCTCACCAAGGACTTCCCGGTGCTGCCGGTGACCAATCCGGAGACGGCGGTAGGGAGCAGCCTGACGCTGCAGATCTACGCCGACGCCACCAACGGCACGATCTTCTACGACGTGGACGCCAAGACCCGCACGGTCGTCAAGGACTTCTCGGCCGAAGCCGCGACGCTGCCCGGCAAATACGTGCGGGTCGCGGCGCGCTACCAGAACGACGGCACGCTCATTGCACTGCGCGTGTGGGCGAGCAGTATTTTCGCCAACGTCTGGCTGAGCCCCGAAGGACACGTGCTGCACGTCGACACCGCGACCGACATCATCACGGTCGCCAACGAATCCGGGGTGGGCGTCCCGGTGATGATCGGCGCCAACACCGAGTTCTTTTACCGGACGCCCGCCAACGCGCTCACGGATACGACGCCGATCGGCACGGGCCCCGGCTTTCTCACCAGTCATGATCTGGTTCGCGGCTTCAAGGTGCACGTGAGCGCGGTCGACCCGCTCGCCACGCCGATGGTGGCGGACACCATCGACATCGAGACCGCGGGGTACTCCGGGCGGATCTCGGCGGCGAACACGTCGGGCTTCACCTACACGCGGCAGTTTGCCCGGGCGACGGACGACTACACGGTGACGCTCGCTTACATCTCGGCGAGCTCCGCCAATGTCGATCCGAGCGGCACGTCCGTCATGGGGTTCCTGTGGTGGGACTTCACCTATCCCACCCTCGCGATCGAGGGGAGCGGCGCGGTCCAGCAGTTCGTCGACGCGACCAACGCCGGAGTCAACTTCGGCGGCACGGTGGGCACGCTGACGGCGTCGGGCGCGAGCGCGGCGACCTGGGGCGATACGGCCAATCCCAGCGGCTGGTCGCTCAAGAACGCGGTCCTCGTGCCGGTGCCCGTGCCGCTCGGCGTGGTGACGGCGCCCTTCGCGGGCACGACCTTCGCCATGACCGCGGGTGGCGTCTCCGCGACCAACGGGAGCCCGCTGCCGGTGACGGTCGACGTGAGCGCCACGGCGCAGTCGGCCACGCTCGTCTACCAGATCGACCGATCGAACGGTGTGATCAGCATTACCCGGGTCGACATCACGACCGCGAGCGGCCTGGCGACAGTGAGCGCGGAGCTGGTGGCCGGAACGCCGGTCAAGGTCTATGGCGTGCCGCAGCCCGACGGCACGCTCAAGGCCTACGTGCTCGCGTACTTCACGGGCACCTTGCCGAGCGCCTGAAGGCTCGAGCGCGCCGCGGAGAAATCCGCAGTGCCCTCGAGCTTTGGCGAGCCGCCCGCGAGGGCTCGCGGCCGCACCCGCACGGGTATCATGCCGGCATGGAAGACCGGACGAGCCAGCTGAAGAACATCGCGCGCCGCCTGATGCGCGAGCACGGCCTCGAGCCGGATCTCTCCACCGCGGCCCTTGAGCAGCTGCGCACGATCGGGGCCGCGCCCCTCGCGCGCGGCCCCGGGATCCGTGACCTGCGCCACCTGCCGTGGTGCTCGATCGACAACGACGACTCGCGCGATCTCGATCAGCTGTCGGTGGCGCAGCCGCAGGGCGGCGGGGGGGTGAAGATTCTCGTCGCGATTGCGGACGTCGACGCCGTGGTGCAGGTCAGCGCGCCGCTCGATGAGCACGCGCGCACCAACACGACGAGCGTCTACACCGCGGCTGAAGTCTTCCCGATGCTTCCCGAGCGGCTCTCCACCGATCTCAGCTCGCTCGCCGAGGACCAGGAGCGCCTGAGCCTCGTCGTCGACATGAGTGTCACCGCCGCCGGCGCCGTGGACGCCTCCGTCGTCTATCGAGCGGTGGTCGTGAACCGCGCCAAGCTCGCCTATGACGCCGTCGCCGCCTGGCTCGAGGGCCGGGGGCCGCCGCCCGCCCGCGCGGCTTCCGTCAGCGGCATGGATCAGCAGCTGCGCATCCAGGACGGCGTGGCGCAGGCACTGAAGCGGGTGAGGCGCGAGCAGGGGGCGCTCGGGCTCACGATCCTCGAAGCCCGGGCGATCTACCACGGCAGCGCGCTTACCGATCTCAGGCCCGACGAGGACAACCGCGCCAAGGAGCTCATCGAATACTTCATGATCGCGGCCAACACCGCGGTGGCCCAGTTCCTCGAGCGCCACCGCTACGCCTCGCTCCGCCGGGTGCTGCGCGCGCCGGAGCGCTGGGGCCGTATCGTGGAGCTTGCGCGCGCGTGCGGCGCGAGCCTGCCGGCGACGCCCGACGCGCGTGCGCTCAGCGACTTTCTCGCCGGGCGAGAGCGCGCGGCCCCGGAGCGTTTCCCGGACCTGTCGCTGTCGATCGTGAAGCTCCTCGGCTCCGCGGAGTATGTGCGCAAGCGCCCGGGTGTTGCCGTCCAGGGGCATTTCGGGCTCGCAGTCGATGACTACACGCACGCGACCGCGCCCAACCGCCGCTTCCCGGATCTCGTCACGCAACGGCTCGTGAAGGCCGCGCTCGCGGGCCGCCCCTCGCCGTACGGCGAGGAGGAGCTGCGGGAGCTCGCGGCACACTGCACGGAGCAGGAAGGCAATGCCGCGAAGGTGGAGCGGCAGGTGCACAAGTCCGCCGCGGCCATGCTGCTCGAATCTCGCACGGGTGCGCAGTTCGACGCCATGGTCACGGGTGCCTCGGACAAGGGAGTCTGGGTGCGCATCCTGCACCCCCTCGCGGAGGGACGCCTGGTGAGGGGCTTCGAAGCCCTGGACGTCGGCGATCCGGTGCGCGTGCAGCTCGTGCGCACCGACGTCGAGCGCGGCCACATCGACTTCGTGCGCGTCCGCTGAGCGCACGCGCGCCGACCGCGCCTTTCCGAGCCTCGCGTGCTCCTATCAAGCGACAGTGCCGACGTCGGCGACGCCGATCACCGACAGCTTGCCGCAGCGCACTAGCGACGTTTAGATACCCGCGCGCCCAACCGTGTCCCGAAACGACGCCTGGAGCGTGGCAAGGGGAGGGCGTTCACGGCGCCGGCAGAGGACCTGCCGCACGAGTGCCGCGACCGAAACACTGGTCTCGAGCCAAATGGAGGTGATTCATGAAGCGCTCTTTGAGTTTAATCGTCGCGATCGCTGCGCTGGGACTCGTGGGGTCTGCGCAGGCGGCCGGACCTGCAGATCAGGCCGCGGCGCAGTCTTCCACCGCACAATCCTCGACGATCCCGTCGACCGAGCCCGGACCGCCGTCCACCATGGGACGGCAGAGCGACCCGTCCAGCCCGCAGAGTGATCCGGCGACGACGGCGCAAGCAGGCATCTCGTCTGCCTCGGAGAACACTCGTCTGGCGGCGATCGTTCCGGCCGGCATGTCGACGCAGGAAGCGTGCGCCGGATTCCGGAGCACTGACGACTGTGCGGCCGCGCTGCACGCCTCGCAGAATCTCGGGATCTCGTTCACGGACCTGAAGGCGAAAATGACCGGCGGGCAGAAGCTCGGCGAAGCCATCAAGGAGCTGAAGCCCGGCGCCAACGTCAAGTCCGAGGTTCGCAAGGCCGAGGAGCAGGCGCGCGCGGACGCTCGCTCGCCGACGGGTTGACGCTTAAGGTCTGAGCGCGCTCACGGCGCTCGCACCGGGCACCGGAAAGGGTGGGGGGCAGAAAGCCCCCCAGGGGGCGCGGTCCATCCGCGCGTCCCATCTCCGCGCGTCCCATCCGTACTGCTCAATGAGGCGGGTTGTGCCAGTCGCCGCCGAGCGCCTTAACGAGGAGCACGGCGGCGTTGGTGCGGCGGATGCCTATGTCGACCGCCGTCAGCCGTGCCGACAGCGCGGCGTTTTCAGTGGATACGACCTCGAGATAGCTGACGATCCCGCCTTTGTAGCGCAGGTTCGCTTGCTCGAGCGCCCCCTGCGTGGCGGTGACCGCGGCCGCCTGACTCACGCTCTCGCGCTCGAGCTGGCGCAGCGCCGCCAGATTGTCCTCGACGTCCTGATAGGCGACGAGCACCGTGGCGCGGTAGTTGGCGACCTGCTCATCGTAGGCGGCATGCGCGGCCGCAGACTGCGCCGCGTGCGCCCCGGCATCGAAGATCGTCAGCAGCCCCTGGGGGCCGATCGACCAGAGCCGGCTCGGCGCGCGCATCCAGCTCGAGGCTCTGGTGCTCTCCTGGCCCGCTGCGCCGGCGAGGGTGAACACCGGGAAGTAGGCCGCCCGCGCGACGCCGATCGCGGCGTTCGCGGCCACCACGCGCCGCTCGGCCGCCGCTACGTCCGGACGGCGCTCGAGCAGCTGCGAAGGGAGGCCTGGGGCGACCTCCGGCACCGGCAGCTCGGCGCCTTCCGCGCGCGGGGGAAGGGCGAAATCCGACGCCTCGCGACCGATGAGGACGGCGATCGCGTGCTCGGTCTGTGCGCGGCGGAGGCGCGTGTCCTCGGCCTGGGTGCGGGCGGTCTCGAGCTGGGCCTGCGCCTGCTGCACGTCGGCGATGGCCGCGGCGCCGCCGCGATAGAGATTCTCGGTGAGCTGCAGCGCCTTGGCGTAGTCGGCGACCGTGCGATCGAGAAGCTGCTGCTGCAGATCGAGCCCCCGGAGCGTGAAGTAATCGCTCGCGAGCTCGGCGTGCACGCTGAGATCGAGCGCCGCGACATCTCCGGCGCTCGCCTGCTCGCTCGCGCGCGCCCCGGCCACGGTGTTGCGCACGCGGCCGAAGAGATCCAGCTCGTAGCCGAGAACGCCTTCGGCGATGAAGACATTGCCCGTCGTCGGCCTGCCGGGAGCATAGGTGGGCGCGTTGAGCGAGGTTCGCTGGCGGGTGGCGCTCGCCTCGGCGGTCAGAGTCGGGAAGGAGCCCGCGTGCACACTGCGGGTCTCGGCCCTGGCCTGCTCGAGTCGCGCGAGCGCGGCCCGCAGGCTCTGGTTGGCCTCGCTGACTTGCGTCTCGAGGTCATCGAGGGCCTGATCGTTGAACATCGTCCACCAGCGCCCGCGCGACGTCGAGTCCGCGGGCGCCGCTACCTTCCACTCGCCCGCCTCCTTGTACGAGGGGGGCGGAGTCGGCACCGAGGGGCGCTGGTACCGCGGGCTGAGAGAGCACGCCTCGAGCGCCAGCACCACGGCGAGCGCCGGCAGCGCCGCAGGGGTCCGCATCAGGAATGCCCGGCGGCGGTGCTCGCGGCCGCCGCGGGCGGTTGTGCGACGCGTACCGGAACCCCGTCGGCGATCGAATCCGGCGGATTGACAATGAGCGCGTCCGCGGCGTCGATCCCGGTGAGGACCTCGATCTCGGTGCCGAAATCCCGCCCCTGGGTGATCGACTTCAGGTGCACGCGATGCTCCCCGTCGACAGTCGCCACCTCGAGGCCGTTGGCGCGAAACAGGACCGTGTTGACCGGGATTCGGAGCGTGCTCGCGCTGCCGGCCGCGAGAGTGAAATGCACCTGCGCATAGGAGCCCGGCAGCAGCTCGCCCTGGGCGTTGTCGATCTGGAGCTCGACCTGGAGCGTTCGCGAGGTCGCATCGAGCGCGTGAGCGGTCGAGGCCACGGTGGCCTCGTAGCGCGCCGTCGGGCGATCGGCGAACTCGAGCGTGGCTGTCAGGCCTGGCTGGACGGCCGCGGCATAGGCCTGAGGCACCGACACGTAGATGCGCAGGCGGTGCGTGTCGGCCACCCGGAAGAGGGCGCTCCCCGGGGTCTGACCGGCGTTGATCAGGGCGCCGACGTCGGTGTTGCGTTCGGTGACCACACCGTCGAAGGGTGCCGCGACGCGCTTGAAGGACTCGAGGTCCTTGAGCCGCGCCAGGTTGGCGGCGGCCGACTGGCGCGCCGCGGCCTTGGCGGCCGCATCCCCGGCGCGCTGATCGGCGTCCTGCTGCGAGACCGACTCCGTGGCGAGCAGGCCCTTCCAGCGCTCGTTGGTGGTGCGGGCCAGCTCGTAGTTGGCATCGGCCGTCGCGAGATCCGCCTCCGCCTGGCGCAGCTGCTGGTCCACCTCCGGCGTGTCGATCTCGGCGAGCACCCGTCCCTTCTTCACCGCCGTGCCCATGTCGGTGTACCACTTCTTCAGATACCCGCTGGTGCGCGCGTAGATCGGCGCCTCGTAGAAGGCCTGGACACTGCCCGGCAACACCAGAGTGTCCGAGCCCGGACCCGCTTTCGGCTTCACGGTGGCGACGGTGGGCACCGCGGCGGCGGCGGCCTCGCGCTCGAGCGCGTTGCGGGCGCTGATCCGGCTCACGATGCCCCACACGGCGAGCACGAGCGCGGCCGCGAGCCCGATGAGCGCGTAGCGGCGCACGCGTGCATCGGCCAGGACGGAGTGCGGGACGGTGGGCAGCTCGGCCATCAGGTGCTCCGACGTCCGTGGACGAGCTTGAACACGGTGGGCACGAAGAAGAGCGTCGCCACGGTCGCGAAAATGAGTCCGCCGATCACGGCGCGCCCGAGCGGCGCGTTCTGCTCGCCGCCCTCGCCGAGGCCGAGCGCCATCGGCACCATGCCGATGATCATCGCGAGTGCGGTCATCAACACCGGTCGGAAGCGCGTGACACCCGCCTGCACCGCGGCGTGAGCCGCATCAT
>Ga0209350_1000415_pt1 | contig 25045 bp, 22 predicted proteins | sample GraSoi013_2_20cm_2_FD_185822 | JGI IMG/M metagenome (GOLD analysis project Ga0209350, IMG submission 185822) | Grasslands soil microbial communities from the Angelo Coastal Reserve, California, USA - Sample 09_27_2013_2_20cm (SPAdes) (version 2) | ecosystem: Environmental > Terrestrial > Soil >...
TCTGCGGGGCTGCGAACGCCCAGCCCGCCCCGGTTGAGCACGTGGGTGTAGATCATGGTCGTACGCACGTCCCGGTGGCCCAACAACTCCTGCACCGTCCGGATGTCGTAACCCGACTCGAGGAGATGGGTGGCGAACGAGTGACGCAGCGTGTGGCACGTCGCCCGCTTGGTGATGCCCGCCTCGCGCACGGCCTCGGTCACCGCTCGCTGCACCACACTCTCGTGCACATGATGACGACGCCATTCCCCGCTCGCCGCGTCCCGATGCAGCCGCCCCGCGGGGAATACCCACTGCCACACCCACTCCCGCGACGCCGCGGGGAGCTTGCGCGCCAGCCCACCCGGTAGCTCCACATACCCCGCCCCCCGAGCCACATCCGCGTGGTAACGACGCTCTACCTGGCTCAGATAGTCCGCCAGCTGCCGACGTCCACGAGCGGGCAACATCGTGACGCGGTCGCGCCCACCCTTGCCTCGCCGCACAACGATCTCTCCCCGCCCGAAATCGATGTCCTTCACCCGCAATGACAACGCCTCGAGCAGCCGCAACCCGGACCCGTATAACAGCAACGCCACGACGCGCGCCGGCCCCCACATCCGGCCCAACAGCGCGCGCACTTCCTCGCGCGTGAGCACTACGGGCACTCGGCCCGGCTCCTTCGCCCGTACGATCCCACCCGGGCGCACAAACGGGCGAGCCAACACTTCCTCGTACAAAAATCGCAACGCGCTCGCCGCCTGATTCTGCGTGGTCGCGCTCACGCCCGCCTCGGCCAGACTGGACAGAAACCGCGCGACGTCCTCCTGGCCCAGCTCCGACGGATGACGCAGCCCGCAAAACCGCACGAACCGGCGCACCCACGCCACGTACGCGTCCTCGGTGTGGCGGCTGTAATGCCGTAGCCTGATCGCCCGCCGCACCAGCGTTAGCAGCTTCGGCGCCGAGTCCATCCGCTACTCTATCAACCCACCCTCCGCCACCCCCAACCAGGACCGCGCACGCGACATCATTCCATCGCACCGCGACCGGTTTTACGTTTCCCCTTTCCCGTTTCCCCTTTCCCGGCCTTTGTCTCACACCCCCGTGCTCCCAAACCCTCCCTCACCCCGCTCGCTTGGCGGCAGCTCCGGCACCTCCTCGAGCTCCACCATCTCGACTCGCTGAAACACGAGCTGCGCGATGCGCGTGCCCCGCGCGACCACCACCGGCTCCGTGCCCAAATTGATCATGGGAATCAGCAGCTCGCCGCGGTAATCCGAATCGATCGTGGCCGGAGCGTTCGGCAGGGTGAGACCATGCTTCACCGCCAGCCCCGAGCGGGGCCGGACCTGGGCTTCGTATCCCGCTGGAATCGCCAGCGCCAACCCGGTGCGCACCAGGCGGCGCTCCAGCGGCTGCAACGTAAAGTCCGGCTCGGCGCTCGCCACGTCGTACCCGGCGGACCCGGCGGTCTGGCGGCTGGGAAGCGCCAAGCCGTCGTGGTGCGGCAGCCGCTGCACCTGCACCACCGGCCCCCCCGGCCTGCGCGGTCCCCCCGGCCCGCGCTTCCGCCGCGTCACGCGACCGCGAGCCCTAAACGGTACGACGCCGCTTCCACACCAGCACCGCGATCACCGCCAAGGCGATGCCGATCCACCACCCCGCCGCCGTGCCGAGTCGCCCCGCTCGCTCGGTCGAAGTGAGCCAGTTGCTCTCGCCCTCGAGCGAGGCGAGCGTCTCGCTCAACAGTGCCTGACCCCGTGCCTCCTGGTCGGCCGGCCCGCTCAAGAACAGCTGCACCGCCTCGCGCCGCAGCGGCACCTGCGTCACGAGCGCGAACGCCTGCTCGCCTCCCTGCTGCGAAACCAGCGATCGCAATCCCTGGAGGTCGAATTCTTTCCATTTGAAGCTCACCAGCTGCGTGGTGGCGGGCAGGTCCTCCTGCCGCATCGCCTCCCGCGGCAATACGCCGTGCATACGCTGCACGCAGAGAATCATCGCTCCGTGCGCCGACACCGGCGTGGCCTCGCTCCAACAGTCCACCATGTCCTTCTGCGCGCGTCCCTCGGGAAACGCCGTGAACCCGCTCGGCAGCGCGAACCGATATCCCAGCTCGGCGTTGGTCGCCTGCGTCTGTGACAGCAGCACCAGTATGGACAGGAGGTGCATCATACCAGCCCCTTTGCGTCCGCCAGCGACAGCCCGAACGACTCGGCCACCGCCGGGTAAACCACGCTCCCCTCGATCACGTTCAAACCCTGGAACAGCGAACCGTCGTCGCGGCACGCCTGCTTCCAGCCGCTCCGCGCCAGACGCTTGGCATACGGGAACGTGGCGTTGGTGAGCGCCAAGGTGGACGTGCGCGGCACGCCGCCCGGCATGTTCGCCACCGCATAGTGAATGATCCCATCCACCACGTACACGGGACTCTCGTGCGTGGTCGGCCGGCTGGTCTCGATGCACCCTCCCTGATCCACGGCGACATCGACGATCACCGAGCCCGGCTTCATCAGTTTCAGATCCTCTCGCCGCACCAGCTTCGGCGCCTTGGCGCCGGGCAACAACACCGCGCCGATCACCAGATCGGCCTTGCGCAGCTGCTCCAGCAGATTGTGACGGTTCGAGTAGAGCAGATCGACATTGGGAGGAAGCACATCGGACAGATAGCGCAGGCGGTCGAGCGAGAGATCGAGCAGCGTGACGTGGGCGGCCAGACCGGCCGCCATTCGCGCCGCGTTCGTCCCCACCACTCCCCCGCCGATGATCAGGACCTCCGCCGGCAGTACGCCGGGCACTCCACCGAGCAGTATCCCGCTGCCGCCATAGACTTTCTCGAGGTATTTCGCTCCCTCCTGCACCGCCATCCGCCCCGCCACCTCGCTCATCGGCGTGAGCAGCGGCAGCTCGCCCGACGTGAGCTGCACGGTCTCGTACGCGATCGCGATGATGCCGGACTTGATGACCGCCCGGGTGAGCGGCTCGGAGGCGGCGAAATGGAAATAGGTGAACACCACCTGGCCCTTGCGCATGCACGGCCACTCGGGCTCGATCGGCTCCTTCACCTTCACCACCATCTCGGCCTTGGCCCATACGTCGGCCGCCTTGGCCACCAGCGTGGCGCCCACCGCGCGATACGTGTCGTCGGCGAACCCCGAGCCGATCCCCGCCCCGTGCTCCACCAGCACCGAGTGCCCATCGCCCACCAACGACTCGACCCCCGCCGGCACCAGCGCCACGCGGTTCTCGGCCGTCTTGATCTCTTTGGGCACTCCGATGATCATGCGCGCTCCGCTGTACCGCCGTTGCGTGACGTCTCTGCGTGACGTCCTTGTGACACGTCTTCGTGTTACGTCTTTCAGTCTTTCCCGAGCCACACCACCGTTTGACGTTCCGGATCGAAGAATTCACCGGCGACATCCGCGATCTCTTTTTCCGTGAGCCCCCTACTTCGGCCACGACCTGGTCCAGACTCCGATACGGCTCGCCATAGATGGGAAAGGTCGCCAAACGATACATCCGGGCGCTGGGACTCTCCAGCGACAACATCAGCTGCCCCTGCGTCTGCTGTTTCGCCTCGGCGAGCGCCGCGCCGGCGAGCCCCTCGCGCGCGAGCTTGGCGTACTCCTCGCGAATCGCCGCCGCGGCCTTCGTCGCCGTCTTGGGCTGCGTGCCGACATACACGCCCGCTACACCCATCTCACGATAGAAGCTCGTGAACGCGTAAATCACGTAGGCGAGGCCCAGCTCTTCCCGAATCCGTTGGAACAGCCGGCTCGACATACCGCCCCCGAATACGTTGCCGAGCACCAGCAGCGCGTACTTGCGGCGGTCGGCGTAAGGAACGGTGTCGGTGGCGAATACGATGTGGGTCTGGGCGGTATCCTTGGCGTGACGGGCTTCGGCGCCGCGAACCGCGGGTGGGACGGGAGGGGCCCCGTCCCCCTTCCCTCGTCCCCCGTCCCCGTCGAGCCACCCGTGCTTGCCTAGCAGCTCCAGCAGCTGTTCGTGCGTGAGGTTGCCCGCGGCGGCGATGACGCAGTTGGCCGGAAAGTACGCTCGCCCATGCAGCTGCTTCAGGTCGCCGGTCGAAAGGGCGCTGACCGTATCGCGCGTGCCCAGGATCGAATAGCCGTAGGGATGCTCGGGCCACAAGGTCCGGTAGCAGAGATCGTATACCTGGTCGTCCGGCGTGTCCTCGACGGTGTTGATCTCCTCGAGCACGACGTTGCGCTCGAGTTCCAAGTCGTTGCTGCGGAGCACCGGGTTGCGCACCAGGTCGGTGAGCACGTCGAGCGCGCGCGGCAGGTCGGTGTCGAGCACGCGCGCCTGGAACGCGGTGGTGTCGCGCGAGGTGTACGCGTCGAGCGAGCCGCCGCGCGACTCGAGCGCCAGCGCGATCTCCTGCGCGCTGCGGCGCTCCGTGCCCTTGAACACCATGTGCTCGAGCAGGTGCGACACGCCCATCTTGGGGCGGGGCTCGTGGGCGCTGGCGCTCCGCACCCAGATACCCACCGCCGCCGAGCGGACACTGGCCACTCGCTCGGACAGCACAATCACCCCGGTGGGCGCGGTGGTCTGGAAGATGTCCCGGTCGAGCCGGACCGTCTCCATCAGTGCGAGCGCGCCGGTGCCGCCTCCGGCTTGTCCATCAGCGCCTTGCGGGAGAGCCGCATGCGACCGCGCTCGTCCACCTCGAGCAGCTTCACGCGCACGTGGTCTCCCTTCTTTACCACGTCCTCCGTGCGCTCCGTGCGCCCGTGCTGCAGCTCGGAGATATGCAGCAGTCCCTCTACGCCGGGGATGATCTCCACGAACGCGCCAAAGGCAGTCGTGCTCTTGACCACGCCCTCGTACACCTTGCCCACCTCGGGCTCCTGCACCAGCGCCTGCACCATGTCGCGCGCCCGCTCGCCGCCTTCGCCCACCGCGGAGATGGTGACCATGCCGTTGTCGTCCACGTTGATCTCGGCGCCGGTCTGCTCCTGAATGCCGCGGATGGTCTTACCTTTCGGCCCGATCAGGTCGCCGATCTTGTCGGGGCGGATCTGGATCGTGATGATGCGCGGCGCGTACTTGGACAGCTCCGAGCGCGGCTTCAGCATCACCTGGTCCATGATGTCGAGGATGTGCAGCCGGGCCTGCTTCGCTTTCTCGAGCGCCTGGCTGACAATGCTGAAATCGAGGCCTTCGATCTTGATGTCCATCTGGATCGAGCTGACCCCTTGGCGCGTCCCCGCCACCTTGAAGTCCATGTCGCCCAGATGATCCTCGGTGCCGAGGATGTCGGTGAGCACCGCGACGCGCTTGCCTTCCTTGATGAGCCCCATTGCCACGCCGGCGCAGGCGGCGGTCATCGGCACGCCGGCATCGAACAGCGCCAGCGAGCCGCCGCACACCGTGGCCATCGACGACGAGCCGTTCGACTCGAGGATGTCGGACACGATGCGGAGGGTATAGGGAAATTGGTCGTACGGCGGGAGCAGCGCTTGCAGCGCTCGCTCGGCGAGGGCCCCGTGTCCTACCTCGCGGCGTGAGGTCCCGCGGATCGGCTTCACTTCACCAGTCGAGAACGGCGGAAAATTGTAGTGCAGCATGAACGACTTGGTGGTCTCTTGCGCCACATCGATCGAGTCGATGCGCTGCTCGTCCCGCGTCGTGCCGAGGGTCACCGACACCAGGGCCTGCGTCTGGCCGCGCGTGAACAGCGCCGATCCATGCGTGCGGGGCAGTACGCCCACCTCGCAGCTGATCGCCCGTACCGTGTCCAGATCGCGCCCGTCCACCCGCTCGCCGCGGGTCAACACCTGCTCGCGCATGGTGCGGTACTCGATGTCCTCGATGACGTTGGCGACATCCTTGGTGTTGTCGGGGAACTCGGCCGCGAGCTGCTCCTGGATCGTCGCCTTGAGCGCCGCGAGCGCCTGAGTGCGCTCCGCCTTCTCCGGCAGGTTCAGCGCCTCCGTCACGCGCGGCTCGGCCAGCGCCTTGACCCGCGCCACCAGCTCCGCCGGCGGCTCGACCTTGGTCCACTCCATTTTCGGCTGGCGCATATCGGCCACCAGCTCGTTGGCGGCATCCAACAGCTCGCGGATGCCCTTGTGCGCCACTTCGAGGCCCTTCACGATCTCGGCCTCGGTCAGCTCCAGCGCGCCGCCCTCGACCATCACGATCGAGTCCGCCGAGCCGGACACCACCATGTCCACGTCGGAGAACTCGAGCTGCTGGAACGTGGGATTGAGAATCCAGGCGCCTTCCACCCGACCCACGCGCACCGCGGCGATGGGGCCGTTCCACGGTACCTGGGACATGGTGAGCGCCGCCGAGGCCGCCGTGAGACCGAGCACGTCCGCGTCGTTTTCCTGGTCCGCCGAGAGGACGTACACGAACACCTGGACTTCATTCTTGAAGCCTTCGGGGAAGAGGGGCCGGACCGAGCGGTCGATCACCCGGGCCGCGAGGATCTCCTCGTCCTGTGGCCGCCCTTCACGCTTCAAGAAGCCGCCGGGGATCTTGCCGGCGGCGTACGCCTTCTCGCGGTATTCGACGGTCAGGGGAAAGAACGGGAGGGTCGAGACGTTGTCCGACACCGTCACCGCCGCCAGCACGACCGTCTCCCCGAATTGCACCAGACACGAGCCGGCGGCCTGCTTGGCCAGCCGTCCCGCCTCGAGCTTCAGGGTGCGGCCGGCGAAATTGCGTTCGACGTGTCTCACCATATGGCCTGTCTAGTGCCGTTCCAACCTGATTTGGTCAGCGAATCTGTCGCTCGCATCAACCTGTGCTGGTCCACCCCTCTCGAGGCACTCGACGAGAATGGGTGGAACGGCACTAGAGCACAAAGCAATGCGCGAAGCGCCCCGGTGCTCTTCCGGGGCGCCCAACGCGACGCCAGCGGTATTAATGGCGGAGACCCAGCTCTTCGATGAGCTGCCGATACCGTTCCAGGTCGGCGCGCTTCAGGTACTCGAGCAGGCGACGGCGTTGTGACACCATTCTCAGCAAGCCGCGCTGCCCGTGAAAGTCCTTGGCGTGCACCCGAAAGTGATCGGTGAGGCTGTTGATCCGCTCGGTGAGCAGCGCGATCTGGACCGGGGCCGACCCCGTGTCTCCCTCGTGCCGCCCGTACTTCCTGACCGGCGTCGTCTTGTCGTACATCTGTTCCAGTTCCCTAATTGTTGAGAGCGCAGTAACTTAGACCGCCGGTACCGATTTGTAAAGCCCTCGTGACCCACACGCCCCCCACCCCCGCGCCCACCGACCTGGTCGGCCGCACGGTCGGCCCCTACGACCTCGAGGGCGTGCTCGGCGAGGGCGGGTTCGCCTGGGTGTTCCGCGGACGCGAGCTGGACGGCAGCCCCGTCGCCGTGAAGGTTCTCAAGCCGCGCTACGCCGGCGATCCCCAGTTCGAGCGCCGCTTCCGCAACGAGGCCGAGATGGCGGCGCAGCTGCAGCACCCCAACATCATCCGCATCCGCTTCGTGGCCCGCTCCGGCGGTTACGTGTATTTCGGGATGGACCTGTGCGCCGATTCGCTCGCCGCCCGGCTGCGGCGCGAAGGTCCCCTCCCCGAACTGGACATCGTGCAGATCACGGAAGACGTGGCCCAGGGGCTCAGCTTCGCCCACGGCCGCGGCGTGATCCACCGCGACCTGAAGCCCGACAACATCCTGCTGCGCTCCGACGGCAGCGCCGTGATCTCGGACTTCGGCATCGCGCGCGCGCTCTCCGGCCACGTCGCCTCTACCGGTGTGGACATGGCGATCGGGACGCCGCAATACCTGTCCCCCGAGCAGGCGCAGGGTCGCCCGCTCGACGCGCGCGTGGACTTCTACGCCCTCGGCGTCACGCTCTTCAAGGCGGCGACGGGTGAGGTGCCGTTCACGTCGAGCGACTGGTTCGAGCTGGCGCGCATGCACGTGGAACAAGCCCCGCCCTCGCTCCGCAAGAGGCGACCGGAACTGTCCAAGCGGTTCGAGCGGGTGGTGATGAAGTGCCTGGCGAAGCATCCCGACGACCGCTACCGCGATGCCGCCGATTTGCTCGCCGACGTCGGTGGGAAAGACGGCACGGCGGGGCCGGGACTGATCGGGCGCCTGCGGCGCTGGTGGTCAGGATGACGCGCGGCTGAACAGGCTCCGGATCCAGGCCCAAACGTTTCCCGTTTCCCGTTTCCCGTTTCCCGACAGCACCGCCTCCGCGGCTCGTCGCAATTCGGCCTCGTATTGACTCGGGAACGGTCGCTCGGCGAGCCTGATCTCGAACCCGGCGCCGCCCGGCACGATGCCGAGCTCCACGATCCCCGGCGACGCGCGATCGATCACGTCGATCAAGGGCTGTAACGTTTCCCGCTTCCCGTTTCTCGAGTCCCGGTAGTACGCCGCCGAGACGGCGATTACGAGCCGCTCCGCTTGCACTCTCCCCGCGACGAAGCCCTCCAGCTCGCGCCTAATGCTTGAAGACATGCCCCAGCCAGCGCAGCACGTCGTTCGAGGTGGCGAGGATCATGATGCCGAGCAGCACGACGAACCCGATCTGCGTGAGGCGCAGCCGCAGCTCGAGCGGCAGCGGCTTGCGGCGCACCGCCTCGGCGACGAGGAACACCACCTGCCCGCCGTCCAGGATCGGGATCGGCAGCAGATTGAGGATCGCCAGGTTGATCGAAAAGAACGCCATGAAGCGCAGCAGCCAGTCGAGACCGAGCCGCGCCGCCTGCCCCGACGCCTGCGCCACGAGAATGGGGCCGCCCAGCTCGCGCACCGAGATCTGGCCCAGTATCAGCCCCTTGAGAAAGCCGAGGATGATCGTCGCGGTGCGCGTCGTCTCCTGCCACCCGCTCGCGATCGCCTCGCCCGGCGGTTTGCGCACCCGGGTGACGCCCGGTTGCACCTGCGCGCCGATGAAGCCGTAGGTTTGGGGACGCTTGGGGTACTGGGGATCCACCCCGGTGGCCGTGTCGGGCACGATCGTCACGGAGAGGGGCGTGCCGCCGCGCAGCACCTGAAACGCGAGCGGCCGGCCGCCGCTGGTCCAGATGCGCTCGAGAAAGCGCTCGACCGACCGTACGGGCGCCCCGTCCACGGCGACCACCACATCGCCCGGCCTGAGCCCGGCGCGCACCGCCGGCCGCCCCTCTTCCAGGCGCTGCACCACGACCGGAACCTGGGGCACGACCGCATCCGCCACCGCCTGGCGCGCCGGCAATCCCCCCTGCCCGAGGTCGATCACGAGCGGCTCGGCTCGACCGGCGACGTGGAACTTGAGCTCGGCGGGACCGCTGACGATCTGCCGCACCACGTCGTCCCAGGTGCGGATCGTGTCGTCGTTGATCCGCACGATGCGGTCGCCCGGCGCGAGCGACGCCAGCGCGCGCGCGCCGGTGGGGAGCCGCGTCGTGACCACGGAGTCGACCTGGGTGGTGTTCAGCTCCGGCGTGCCCACGCTGCCGGCCAGCGCCGCGAAGATGACGAACGCCAGCAGCGCGTTCATCGCCACGCCGGCGCACACGACCAGCAGCCGGACGGCCACGGGCTTCTTGTCGAAGGCGCGCGCGGGATCGATCGGCTCGGCGCTCGCGCCCCCTTCCAGCTCGCCGGCCATTCCCTCGTCTTCGAGGCCCGCCATCTTCACATAGCCGCCCAAGGGAAGCCAGGAGATCCAGTACTCCGTCTCCCCGCGGCGCCACCGTAGCATCGGGCGGCCGAAGCCGAGCGAGAAGCGCAGCACCTGGATGCCGACCGCCTTGGCGACCACGAAGTGGCCCGCCTCGTGAATGAAAATGAGCACGCCGATCACCACGACGAACGCGGCGAGCGTCAGCGGCACGCGGCCTCCCGCGCCAGCCGGCGCGCCTCCGCGTCGGCGGCGAGCACCGCCTCGAGCGTCCCGGCATCGCCCGCGTGATGCCCGTCGAGCACGCGCGCGATCGTCTCGCCGATCTTGCCGAAGCGGATCTTGCCCGCGAGAAACAGCTCTACCGCCACCTCGTTGGCCGCGTTGAACGCCGTCGCCGCCGTGCCGCCCGCCGCCGCCGCCGCTCGCCCCAGCCGGTACGCGGGATAGAGCTCGGGGGACACGGGCTCGAACGTGAGCGTCCCCGCCGCCACCGGGTCGAACCGGCGAGTGCCGGCGTCGGGCACGCGGGTCGGATGGGTGAGGGCGTACAGGATCGGCAGCTCCATCGTGGGGAACCCCACCTGCGCCAGCACCGAGCCGTCCACAAACTCGACGAACGCGTGCACCACCGACTGGGGATGCACCACCACTTCCACCGCGCCGTACGGCAGCCCGAACAGGAAGTGCGCCTCGATCACCTCGAGCGCCTTGTTGACGAGCGTGGCGGAATCGACCGTGATCTTCTTGCCCATTTTCCACGTGGGATGGCGCAGCGCCTCGTCCACCGTAGCGCTCGCCACGCGATCGGGCGTCCAGGTGCGGAACGGCCCGCCCGATGCCGTCAAGATGAGCCGGGCCAGCTCCGCCGGCTGCCGCCCGGTGACGCACTGCAGCACCGCGCTGTGCTCCGAGTCGACCGGCACGATCTCCCCGCCCCCCTCGCGCGCCGTGCGGGTGACGAGCTCGCCCGCCATCACGAGGGTTTCTTTGTTGGCGAGCGCCACGCGCTTCCCGGCCTTGAGTGCCGCCAGGGTCGCCTCGAGCCCCGCGGCGCCCACGATGGCATTCACCACGATCTGCACGTCGGGATGCGTCGCGGCCTCGACGAGACAGCTCGTGCCTTTACCCGTCCCCCGTCCCCCGTCCCCCGTCCCGTTTACGATGCCGATGTAGGACGGGTGGAACTCGCTGGCCTGCTGTCGGAGGAGGTCGGCATTCGCGTACGCCGTGAGCGCCGCGACGCGGAACCGCTCGCGCTGGCGCCCCAGCACCTGCAGCGTGGAGCACCCGATCGACCCGGTCGATCCCAAAATCGCGACGCCGACGCTCATGCGACCCCGAACAGGCGAAACAGGCCGGCCGTGAGCGGCAGCACGAAGTACAGCGAATCGAGCCGATCGAGCACGCCGCCGTGACCCGGGATGAGCGACGAGGAATCCTTCACACCCGCTTCGCGCTTGAACAACGACTCGGCCACGTCGCCCACCTGTGCGGCCAGCGCGACCACCAACCCCACCGTCACCAGCTGCCAGAGCTCGAGCCGCAAGGCGACGCGGTCGAGTACCAGCGGGCCGTACGCCAGCGCCGCAGCCAGCCCGCCCACGAGTCCTCCCACGGCACCGGCCCACGTCTTCCGCGGTGACAACACCGGCGCGAGCTTCGGTCCGCCCACGAGCGTCCCGGCCGCCATCGCGCACGTGTCGCAGATCCAGGTCACCACGAGCGGCAGCACGACCAGGGCCACCGAGCCGCGTGGGTGGGCGTCGCTGTGCGGGCCGTGGCGGATCGCCACCACGAACGACAACAGGGCCGACGCGTACAGGCCGCCGAACACCGTCACGGCCACCGCGGTGAGGGGCCGATGGTCCGGCCCCCGGGCGGCCCCCACCACCATCACCACCAGCAGCCAGATGGCGCCCACGTAGACCACCGGCTCCCACTCGGCGTAGCCCTTCACCCAGTAAACCGCGAGCGGGCACAGGGCCGCGCCGATGAAGCCGGGCCATTCGAGCGGCTCGATGCCCTGCGCGCGCGCGAAGTCGTACACTTCGCGCGTGCCCAGCACGCCCAGCACCGCCAGCACGCCGGCGAGTGCCCAGCCGCCCAGCCGCAACAGCAACAGCGTCGCGGCGATGGCCGGAACGGCAAAAGCGATACGGACCAGCAGATTGCGGGAGATCACACCGGGACTTTTCCGAAACGCCGGTCCCGCCGCTGGTAATCGAGGATGGCCCCGAACAGGTCGCGACGCGTGACGTCGGGCCAGAGAACAGGCGTGACGTACAGCTCCGTGTAGGCGAGCTGCCACAGCAGGAAGTTCGACAGCCGGTACTCGCCCGACGTGCGGATCAGCAGATCGGGGTCTCCCCAGGGAGCGGTGTACAACTTCTCGCGCACCGCGTCTTCCCCGATGTCCTCCAGCCGCTTCGCCCCCTTGAGCACGTCCTCGGCCAGGAGACGAGCGGCGCGCGCCAGCTCGGCGCGCGACGAGTACGAGATGCACAGGTTCAGGGCCAGCTTGGCGCCGTCGCGCGTCTCGTACTCGACGCGCTCGACCGCTTCTCGGGCGCCGGGCGCGAGCCGGGTGCGATCCCCCAACACGTGCACGGCCACGCCCTGCTCCCGCAGCTCCGCCACTTCGCGGGCGATGTATTCCTCGAGCAGCTCCATCAGCGCCGAGATCTCGGTGAGCGGGCGCTGCCAGTTCTCGGCCGAGAACGCGAACAGCGTGAGCACCTCGACGCCGGCGGCGATGGCGCCCTCCACCACTTCACGCACCGCTTTCATCCCGGCCCGATGGCCCAGCGGGCGCGGCAGGCTCCGCTCCCGGGCCCAGCGCCCGTTGCCGTCCATGATCACGGCCACGTGGCGCGGGACGACCCCATTACCGCGAATCTGCGCGAGCAGGTCGTCCGCCATCGCTAGACCTCCATGATCTCCGCTTCCTTCGTCTTGACCGCTTCGTCCACGAGCTTGAGGCGCTCGTCGTGGAGCTTCTGGACGTCCTTCTCGGTGTGCTTTTTCTCGTCGTCCGAGACGTGCTCGGCCTTCTTGATGCGACTGATCGCCTCGGTACGCGCGTGCCGCACGGCCACGCGGCCCTCTTCGGCGAACTTGTGCACCACCTTCACCAGCTCGCGGCGCCGCTCCTCGGTGAGGGGCGGCAGCGGGATGCGGATGAGGTTGCCGTCGTTGGAGGGGGTGAGACCGAGATCGGACGCGAGGATCGCCTTCTCCACGGCCTTGAGGAGCGACTTGTCCCAGGGCTGTACGGTGAGCAGCTTCGGCTCGGGTGCCGCCACGCTCGCGACCTGGTTGAGCGGCATCTCGTTGCCGTACGCTTCGACGCGCACCAGATCGAGCAGCGCGGTGGTGGCCTTGCCGGTGCGCACGGTGGCGAACTCCCGCTTTACGGCTTCCACCGCCTTGTCCATCGCCTGCTTGGCCTGCTTCACATGGTCCGCGAGGGTGGGGAGGGGGGGAGTCATTGCACGATAGTGCCGACGCGCTCGCCGGCCAGCACCCTGGCCGTGGCGCCCGGCTGGTTGATGTTGAACACCACGATGGGGAGCTTGTTCTCCTTGCACAACCCGAACGCGTTGGCGTCCATCACGGCGTAGCCGTTCACCAGCGCGTCGCGGAACGAGAGCTCCGGGAGGAACTTTGCCTTGGGGTCCTGCTTCGGATCCGCCGTGTACACGCCGTCCACGTTGGTCGCCTTGAGGATCAGTTTCGCCTCCACCTCGAGCGCCCGCAGCACCGCCGCCGTATCGGTGGAAAAGTACGGGTTCCCGGTGCCGCCGGCGAAGATCACCATACGACCCTTTTCGAGGTGCCGCACGGCCCGCCGCCGGATGTAGGGCTCCGCCAGCTCTTCCATCCGGATCGCGGTCATGACGCGCGTGTCGACGCCCTTCTTTTCGAGAATGTCCTGCAGCGCCAGCGCGTTGATCACGGTGGCGAGCATGCCCATGTAGTCCGCGGACACGCGATCCATTCCCTGCTCGCTCGCCGCCGTGCCGCGCAGGATGTTGCCGCCGCCCACCACCAGCCCCAGCTGCACGCCCAGCGCGGCCACGCCCTTGAGCTCGTCTCCCAGGCGGTCGATCACCCCGAAATCGATGCCGCCGCCCGCCCCCCGGTCTCCCGCGAACGCCTCACCCGAGAGCTTGAGCAGCGCCCGCGGGTAGGCGAGCCGCGCGCGGGGGGCGGGGGCCGTCGCCACTCAGTCTTCTCCGACCTTCAGCCGGCTGAATCGCCGCACGGCGATTTTCTCTCCGGTCTTGGCCGACAGCTCCTTGACCAGCTCGCCCACGGTGCGCTTGTCGTCCTTTACGAACTTCTGCTCGAGCAGTACGCGCTCCTCGTAGAACTTCTTGAGCATGCCGTCCACGATCTTGGCACGGATCTGTTCAGGCTTCTTCTGTTCGGCGACCTGCGCTTCGTACACCTGGCGCTCGCGCTGGACCAGCTCGGGCGGGAGGTCTTCGATCCGCACCGCCAGCGGGTTGGTCGCGGCGATGTGCACCGCCAGGTCGCGGGCGAGCGCCTTGAAGTCCTCGGTGCGCGCCACGAAGTCGGTCTCGCTGTTCAGCTCCACCAGCACGCCGATCTTGCCGTCGTGGTGGACGTAGTGCCCGATCACGCCCTCGGACGCCTCGCGCCCGGCGCGCTTGTCGGCCTTGGCGGCGCCTTTGGTGCGCAGCACGTCGACGGCCTTCTCCAGGTCGCCCGCCGTCTCCTCCAGCGCCTTCTTGCAATCCATCATGCCCGCGCCAGTACGGGCGCGCAGCTCGGCCACGAGTTTCGCCGGAATGTCTTTCACCGTCGCCATGCTCCTCACTCCTCGTAAAAAACGCCGCCCTCGCGCCGTTGGGCTCGGAGGGCGGCGGTCGGTTGTCCACCGAAACGGGGAACGTCCGGGCTCAGCGTTCGCCTTCGGCTCCGCCGCTCGATTCCGCCGGGGCGGGGGCCGGCGCCTCCTCCGTCTTGAGCCGCGCGGCAATGGCTTCAGGCTTGGCGCGGCGCTTGCGCCGCGCCGGCTTCTTCTTCTTGTCGCCTTCCGCCTCGGCCTCGACGCCCGTCTCGGTCGAGTAGGTCACGCCTTCGCCCTCTTCGGCCGCCTCGTGCAGCGGCATCTGCCGCCGCGCTTCGCCGATCACGTCCGAGATCGCCGCGGTGATCAACGAGACCGCCCGGATCGCGTCGTCGTTGCCGGGAATCGGCACGTTGATCAGGTCCGGATCGGCGTTCGTGTCCACGATCGCGACCACCGGAATCCCCAGCTTGTTCGCCTCGGCGACGGCGATCCGCTCCTTCTTCGAGTCCACCACGAACAACGCGCCGGGCAGACGGCTCATGTTCTTGATGCCGGAGAGATACTTCTCCAGCTTCACCCGCTCCCGGTCGAACAGCAGCTGCTCCTTCTTGGTGTAGTTCTCGAACTCGCCTTCCGCGGTGCCCTGGTCCAGCTCCTTCAGCCGCTTGATCTGCTTCTTGATCGTCTGGAAGTTCGTGAGCGTGCCGCCCAGCCACCGCTCCGTCACGTAGAACGCCCCGCAGCGCTGCGCTTCCGCCTGGAGGATGTTCTTGAGCTGCTTCTTGGTGCAGACGAACAGCACCCCTTCGCCCTTCAGCACCACGCCGCGCAACAGGTCTTGCGCGGCCTCGATCTGCCGCAGCGTCTTCTGGAGATCGATGATGTAGATGCCGGAGCGCTCGGCGAAGATGAACCGGCGCATCTTGGGATTCCAGCGACGCGTCTGATGACCGAAATGGACGCCCGCTTCCAGCAGATCCTGCAACTGAGGCTGCGCCATGCACTCCCTCTCGTGGGTTTTGATCCGCCGCCGCCGTCATCTCGCGCGACACCCCGGTCGGGGACCCATCACGCGATCGAGCGACGTGTGGTCTCGTCGTCCGTTATCCGTGGTCCGTTTTCCGTAACGGACGACGGACAACGGCCGACGGTTAGCGTTTGCTGAACTGGAACCGCTTGCGCGCTCCCGCCCGCCCCGGCTTCTTGCGCTCCACCACGCGCGGATCGCGCGTCAGCAGTCCCTGCTCCCGCAGCTTCTTGCGGTGCTGCTCGTCCGCCAGGCAGAGCGCCCGCGCGATCGCGAGCCGCAGCGCCCCCGCCTGCCCGGTCACGCCCCCGCCCCGGCACAGCGCCCGCACGTCGAACGCGCCCAGGGTGTCGGTGGCCGTGAATGGCTGCTGGATGTGCGACACGAGCGACGGCCGCGGGAAGTAGTCCCCCAGCGTGCGCCCGTTGATGTTCCACTTCCCCGAGCCGGGCGTGAGATACACGCGCGCGACGCCCACCTTGCGGCGTCCGACCGCGTGCCAGCGCAGCTCCGGTGTGACGCCGCTGCTCATCGCGCCGCCCCCGCCGCCCCGGCCGCCGCACCGAGCGGCTGCGGCTGCTGGGCCGCGTGAGGATGATCGGGTCCGCCGTACACTTTCAGCATCTGTTTCACCTTCTGGCGCGACAGCGTGGTCTTGGGGAGCATGCCCCAGACCGCCCGCTCGATCACGCGCTCCGGGTGTTTCGCCAACACGTTCTTGAGCGGCGTGAACCGCTCGTGCCCCATGTAGCCGGTGTGCCGGAAATACCGCTTCTGCTCGAGCTTGCGCCCCGTGAGCTTCACCTTGGCCGCGTTCACGATCACCACGCAGTCGCCGCCGTTCAGATGCGGCGTGAACGTGGGCTTGTGCTTGCCGCGCAGGATCTGCGCCACCTGGCTCGCCAGCCGACCGAGCGGCTGCCCCGTCGCGTCGACCAGGAACCAGCGGTGCGTCACGTCCTCTTTGCGCAAGCTGAACGTCTTCATCCCCAAGCCTTCCTCGGGAGCCCGGTCGCTGACAGCCGCGAACTATACCCGGGCCGTAAGGCGCTGTCAACCAGAAGGTTCCGGGCTCGCGAGGGTGACGAGCGCCACCCCTTTTTCGACCGTCTGCCCCGCCGTCACGTGCACGGTCTGCACCACGCCGGCGCGCGGCGCGCGCAGCTCGTTCTCCATTTTCATCGCCTCCACCACCACCAGGCCGGCCCCGGCGTCGACCCGCTGCCCGTCCGCGACCTCCACGCGCACCACCAGACCGGGCATCGGGGCGCGCACCACGGCCGGCCCGGCGGCGCCCGGCGCCGCTGCCGCGACCGCCTCGGTCTCCCGGGACTGCTCGTCTTGGACCGTCACTTCCAACCGCTCGCCCACCACACCCATCGCCCACTGCCCGTCTCCCTCGAGCGGCTGGGCCGCCACGGTCCATGATTCTCCGCCCAAGAGCAGGTGATAGAGCGGCGTGCCGGGCAGCGGGGCGAGGTGGACGTCGACTGCCTCCCCACCCACGAGCACGCGGTCGCCGTCGACCTCCACCTCGACTGTTTGGGCGCCGATGGTGACGAAATACTTCACCGCGTCGCCCTCCCCACCCCGCCCAGTGGGGAATGCGGAGTGCGGAGTGCGGAGTTGAAATGGAGGCTCGCTCGCGCCACGACACCCTCCTCGATACTCCGCATTCCGCACTCCACACTCCGCACTCTTTCGGTCACGCCGCCTCCAGTATCGCGACCGTCTCCACGTGCGCCGTCTGCGGAAACAGATCGAACGCCCGCACGGCAATCACGCGATAGTTGGCGCTGAGGCGGTGCAGGTCGCGCGCCAGGGTCGCGGGATCGCAGGAGACGTAGGCGATTCTGGGTACCGGCTGCCCACTCAGGCGCAGCGTCACGTTCCAGTGCAGGCCGCCCCGCGGCGGATTCACCACCACCGCACTCGGCTCGGGCAACGTCGGCAGCACGTCCTCCGCCTTCGCCGCGATGAATCGGACCGGACGGGGCGATGCCCGCCGCTGGGCCCAGTCGATCGCCTTTTCATCTGCGTCCACGCTCACCACCTGTGCCCCCCGCTCCGCCAGCTGTACGGCCGTGTCGCCGATCCCGCCGTACAGGTCCCACACCACGGCGCCACGCACGTCGCCCAGCTGCTCCACCGCCCAGTGGCGCGTGACCGTGCCCATCTCGGGATTCACCTGCTCGAACGCCGTCGCCGGGAAGCCGGTCGTCGGGCCGGCCACCACCCGGGCCGCGCCGTCCACCGGCTGCCACCAGCAGATCACGCGGTCCGGGTCTGGCAAGGCCGCGGCGAGCGCCGTCGCGTCGCTCGCCGCCCAGGGCTCGCCCGCCGACTCGGCGATCACGTGCCGCCGCCCCTCCCGGTCGAGCCGCAGCGTGAGGCGCGCCAGCTTCGCGGGCAAGAGGTCGAGGCGCGGCTTGAGCTCACGCCACAGCGTCATGAGCCGGAAATCGGCGATGTGGCAGTCGATCAACGGGAACACGGTGCCCGGACGGTCGTACGGGTGGAACCCCACCGCCTTCCCGCGCCCTCGACTGCCTTTCACCGCCAACGACACCTTCGCCCGGTAGCGCCACTCTTCGACGGCTTCGACGATCTCGGGATCCGGCACGTCGAGCTTGGCGATGCGGCGGAGCGCGTCTCCCACGATCGCCCGCTTCGCCTGGAGCTGCGCGTCGTAGGCCACGTGCTGCAGCTGGCAGCCGCCGCAGCGGTCCTGCGGGTAATGCGGACAGGGGGGCGTGACGCGCGCGCCCCCCCCGGCGGGCGCCACCACCTCGGCCAGCTCCCCGCGCGCGAAGTTCTTGAGCAGCTTGATCCCATCGCGCAGCCGGACCCGCTCGCCCGGCGCGGTGCGCGGCACGAACACCGCGCGCCCGTCGCCCAGCCGGCCCACGCCGTCCCCCCCCGCCGCGATCGACGTGATCGCTACGATGTCGCTCATCCGTCGCCCCGCACGGCTTCCCGCCGCGCCACGAGGACCCAGGCGGACGGGCGGACCGTCGGACGGGCGGACGGTGCCGGCGGCGGCGCGGCCGCGCGCCGCTCGTCGGCGAGCAACGCGGCCACGACGGCAAGCGGGCGCGTGAGATCGGGCCGCGCCTCCGCCGATAGCAGGCGGGCTCCGGCGCGGTCGAGATAGGTGATGTCCAGGTCGCCGCGCTGAAACTCCGGGTCGTCCATCACGCGCAGGTGGAACGGCTGCGAGGTCGGCAGGCCCACGATCACCAGCTCGCGCAGGGCGCGTCGCATCCGCTCCAGCGCCACCGGGCGGGTCTCGCCCCACGCGATCAGCTTCGCCATCAGGGAGTCGTAGTGGAGCGTCACCTCGTTCCCGGTTTCGAACCCCGCGTCCCACCGCACACCGGGCCCGCCCGGCACCCGCACATGCCGCACCACGCCCGTGACGGGCAGGAAATCGTTGAAGGGATCCTCCGCCATGATGCGGCACTCGATCGCGTGGCCGCGCGGCGCCAGCGTGCCGGCGTGCACCCGCAAGGGCTGTCCCGTGGCCACGCGCAGCTGCTCCCGCACGATATCCACCCCGTACACCAGCTCGGTCACCGGGTGCTCGACCTGGAGACGGGTGTTCATTTCCAGGAAATAGAACTCGCCGCTTGGCGCGAGCAGAAACTCGATCGTGCCGGCGCTGAGATAGCCGACCGCTCCGGCGGCGGCGGTGGCGGCGTCGCTCAGCCGGCGCCGCAGCGCGGGCGTCACGGCGAGCGAGGGCGCCTCCTCGATGAGCTTCTGATGCCGCCGCTGGATGCTGCACTCGCGCTCGCCCAGGGACACCACGCGCCCGAACGAGTCGGCGAGCACCTGGATCTCGATGTGGCGCGGCCGTTCCAGATATTTCTCGAGGTACACCTCCCCCGCCCCGAAGGCCTTCAGCGCCTCGCTCTGCGCTGCCTCGAACGCCGACTCGAGCTCCGCCTCCGTCTGGACCAGCCGCATCCCTTTCCCCCCACCCCCCGCCACCGCCTTGAGCAGTACGGGGTAGCCGAGGCGCGCCGCTTCGGGGCGGGCCTGCGCGTGGTCCGCGAGCGGCCGCGTCGTTCCGGGCACGATCGGCACGCCTGCCGCCTGCATGCGGCGCCGCGCCTCGGTCTTGTCCCCCATGGCGCGGATGGCGGCGGCCGACGGTCCCACGAACGTGAGCCCCGCCTCCGTCACGGCCTCGGCGAACGGCGCCCGCTCGGACAGGAAGCCGTATCCCGGATGGAGCGCCTGGCAGCCGCTGTGCCGCGCGGCGGCGACCAGCTTCGCCGCATCGAGGTAGGACTCGACCGCGGGCGCGGGCCCGAGCGCCACGGCGGCGTCGGCGGCGCGGACGTGCGGCGAGAGACGGTCCACCTCCGAGTACACCGCGACCGCTTCCATCCCTTCTTCGTGGCATGCCCGGATGATGCGCAGGGCGATCTCGCCGCGGTTGGCGACGAGCACGCGCTTGATCGTCGTCATCCGTTGTTCGTTCTCCGTCGTCCGTTGGCTCCGCGTGGACGACGGATGACGGTTGACGGATGACGGTTGACGCGCGTCATCGCCGACAACTCGCCACCTCTGCGGACACCTTGAACGTCGCGAGCGGCTCGCACAGCGCGCGCGTCAGGCGCGCCGCCCGCGTGTACGCGCCGAGGGCGGGATCGGCCCAGGGGTCGTGCGCGTCGAGACCCACCCGCAGCGCGGCGAACACGAAGTCGCGCGCCGGCACCGCCGGCCCCTTGCCTTGCGCCCCGGCGACCCATACGAGCGAGCGGGGCGCCCAGCCCACCCGCGGGCGTACATCGGGCGGCCGCTCGAACGCCATGCTGACACACACGGCGCGCCGTTTCGCGAGCTCCCCCAACCAGCCGTCGTCCGGACTGCGGCGCGCGAGCTTCAGGTCGCGCGCCAGCCGGGCGCGCAGCAGCGCGTCGGAGCGCCATGCCGCGAGCGGCAGCACCAGCAGGTCGGGGCGCAGGCCGCGCGCGAACCGCATGTACCAGGCGGCGTACGAGTCGGCTTCCCCCGCGGTCAGGAGCGCCCCGCCCGCGGGACACGCCCGCAGCAGGTTCTCCCCCAGCTCCTCGAGCACCGCGGGCACGCGCAGGTCGGTGGGCAGCGGCCCCCAGGCGTCGAGGGCGGCGGCGATGCCGCCCTCCTCCCACGTGAGCCGCGAGCGCGCGGCCCACACGCCCACGCGCAGCACCCGGGCGCTGTCGCCGGCGGCGCTCGCGCCCACCGGTCCCCCCAGCGCCACCGCGCGCACCAGCGCCGCCTCCGCCGTGTCGAGCGCGGCGCGCGCCCAGGCGCTGTCCGCCTCCGCGCGGTGAGCCCGGCCGTGGGCCTCTTCCGCCAGCTGCAGGTAGCCCCGTCCCACCAGCAGCCACCCCGCGCCATCCAGCGAGTCCCGCGCCACGCGCTCGCGCAGCGCGGCGAGCGAATCGGACGGCGACGGCGCGGGCGCCGACGGCGCCTGCAGCAGCGCCGCCAGCGCGGCCGCGCTACAGAGGAATGTTGCCATGCTTCTTGGGAGGATTGCGATCGCGTTTGCCGGCGAGGGTGGTGAGCGCCTCGATCAACCGGAGCCGGGTGTCGCGCGGGTCGATGATGTCGTCCAGGTAGCCGCGCGCGGCGGCCAGATAGGGGTGCGCGAATTTCTCCCGGTACTCCTCTTCCTGCGCGTCCGTGGCTTCGCCCTTATAGAGGATCTCCACGGCCCCCTTGGGGCCCATCACGGCGATCTCGGCCGTCGGCCAGGCGACGTTGTAGTCGCCCCGCACGTGCTTCGAGTTCATCACGTCGTAGGCGCCACCGTACGCCTTGCGCGTGATCACTGTGAGCTTGGGGACCGTCGCCTCGCAGTAGGCGAACAGCAGCTTGGCGCCGTGCTTGATGATGCCCCCGTGCTCCTGCGCCACGCCGGGAAGGAACCCGGGGACGTCCTCGAACGTGACCAGCGGCACGTTGAACGCGTCGCAGAACCGGATGAAGCGCGCGCCCTTGAGCGACGCGTCGATGTCGAGCACGCCGGCGAGCGCCGCGGGCTGGTTCGCGATCACGCCCACGGGGCGGCCGCCCAGCCGGGCGAACCCCACCAGCAGGTTGCCGGCGAAGTTGCCATGCACCTCGAAGAAATCGCGGTCGTCCACCACGCGGCGGATCACGTCGCGCATATCGTACGGCTTGGTGGGGCTGTCGGGCACGATGTCGAGCAGCTCCTCGTCGCGGCGATCGGACGGATCGGTCGCGGGCCCGATGGGTGGATCGTCCAGATTGTTGCCGGGCAGGTAGGAGAGGAGCGTCCGGATCGCCGCCAGCGCCTCGCGCTCCGTGTCGTGCACGAAGTGCGCGACGCCCGATTTGGCGGCGTGCACGTCCGCGCCCCCCAACCCCTCGAAATCGACCTCCTCGTGCGTGACGGTCTTCACGACGCTCGGCCCCGTCACGAACATGTAGGAGACGCCGCGCACCATGAAGATGAAGTCAGTGATGGCGGGGCTGTACACCGCGCCTCCCGCACACGGCCCGAGGATGGCGCTGATCTGGGGGATCACGCCGGACGCCAGCGTGTTGCGCAGGAAGATGTCGGCGTAGCCGCCGAGCGAGACCACGCCCTCCTGAATGCGCGCTCCCCCGGAGTCGTTGAGGCCGATCACCGGTGCGCCAGTCTTCAAGGCGAGGTCCATGATCTTGCAGATCTTTTCGGCGTGCGCTTCGGAGAGCGACCCGCCCAGTACGGTAAAGTCCTGCGAGAATACGTACACCACCCGGCCATCGATCCGTCCGTGGCCGGTCACCACCCCGTCGCCGAGATACTTCTCGTCGGCCAGACCGAAGTCGGTCGCGCGGTGGGTGACGAAGCGGTCGAGCTCGACGAACGAGCCCGGATCGAGCAGCGCGTCGAGTCGCTCGCGGGCCGTCAGCTTGCCCTTGTCGCGCTGCGTCTTGATGCGGTCGGCGCCGCCGCCCAGCTCGGACTCGGCGCGCTTCTGCTGGAGCAGCTCCAACTTCTCGCGCATAGTCATGGCGCAAAATCTAGACGGGTAGACGGCCAGACGGCGAGGCCCAGACGGATAGACGGCGAGACGGCGAGCGGGTCTCAGTATTGAGGGGTCAGGAAAACGCATTCCTGACCCCTCGCTCCTACAACCACTCGCCGTCTATCCGTCTACCCGTCTAGGCTTGGTCTTCCTGTTTCGCTACTTCCTGCGTCCCTTCGTCCTTCGGCCACCCGGTCGCTGCCAGCACGATCCGATGGTGTATCGGGTCCACCTCGAGCACCTTCAGCTCCACCGCCTGCCCCTCTTTGACCGCGTCGGCCGGATTCTGGATGTCCGCGATCCCGAGCTGCGACATCGGCACGAAGCCCTCGATGTCCTGGCCCAGGTCCACCACCACGCCCTTGTCCATCAATCGAAGCACGCGGCCCCGCATCTCGGTCCCGACGGGATAGGTCTCGCCGATCCGCAACCAGGGGTCTTCCAGCGCCTGCTTGAGACCCAGTGAGATGCGCTTGTTCTCGGCGTCGACGTTCAGGATCAACACTTCGACCTCGTCGCCCTTCTTGACGACTTCCGAGGGATGCTGCACGCGCTTGGTCCACGACATGTCGGAGATGTGGATCAAGCCATCGATGCCGGGCTCGATCTCCACGAACGCCCCGAACGAGGTGAGGTTGCGCACCTTGCCCTTGATGCGCATGCCCACCGGATACTTCTGCGGCAGCGCCATCCAGGGGTCTTCCTCGGTCTGCTTCATGCCGAGCGAGACTTTTTCTTCCGTCTCGTCCACTTTCAGGACGACTGCTTCGATCGTCTCGCCGATCGACACGATTTTCGACGGGTGGCGTACGTTGCGGGTCCAGCTCATTTCGGAGATGTGCACCAGGCCCTCGATCCCCGGCTCGAGCTCGACGAACGCGCCGTAGTTGGTGATCGACACGACCTTGCCCTGCACGCGCGTGCCCACCGGATACTTCGCGGCCACGTTCTTCCACGGGTAGGCCTGCAGCTGCTTCAAGCCGAGGCTGATGCGCTCGCGCTCCCAGTCGATGTCGAGGACTTTGACTTCGACCTCCTGGCCGATCTTCACCATCTCGGAGGGATGCGACACGCGCCCGTAGCTCATGTCGGTGATGTGCAGCAGGCCGTCCACGCCGCCCAAATCGATGAACGCGCCGAAGTCGGTGATGTTCTTGACGATCCCTTTGCGCACCTGTCCCACCTGGAGCTCCTTCATCAAGACGTCGCGCTTGGTCTTCCGCTCGGCTTCGAGCAGCACGCGCCGGCTCACAACGATGTTGCGGCGGCGCTTGTTGAGCTTGATGATCTTGAACTCGAAGCTCTGCCCCAGCAGCTCGTCGATGTTGGGCACGCGCCGCAGCGCGATCTGGCTGCCGGGGAGGAACGCATCCACCCCCATCAGGTCGACCACCACCCCGCCCTTGATCTTCTTGACCAGGGTGCCCGAGACTGCCTCGTCCTTCTCGTGGGCCTCGCGGATCCGCTCCCACACCCGCATGAAGTCGGCCTTCTTCTTCGAGAGGACGACCGCGCCTTCCTGGTCCTCCAGATGCTCGAGGAAGACCTCGATCTCGTCCCCTTCCTTCAAGGACTTGGGGTCCTTGAACTCGTCGATCGCCACCGCGCCTTCCGACTTGAACCCGACGTCGAGAATGACGGCGGCGTCGGTCACGCGCAGCACCTTGGATTTGACGATCTCGCCCTCCTCGATGTTGGAGAGCGTCCCCTCGTACAGCTCCGTCATCTTGGCGATCTCGTCGGACGAGTATTCCTCGTGGAGATCGGAGCGAACGCGGAGGTGAGAGTGGGGGGCGGCAGGTGTGTCGGGCTTGGACTCGGGCAGGTTGTCCGTATCTACCAGCATGCAGTACACCGGTTCGGTTGTGTGTTTGGACGCATGCCCCGGGCTTGAGCCCCGGGGCTAAAGGAACCGCAAAACCTACCCAGGGAGCCGTTCCCGCGCCAGCGCCACGACGCGATCGGCTTGCTCGTCGAGCGACAGATCGGTAGTGTCGAGCCGCACCGCGTCCGCCGCGGCCCGCAGCGGGGCCACCGGGCGGGTAGAATCGGCATGGTCGCGCGCCGCCAGAGCCTGGGCCTCCCGAGCGAGCTCAGCCGGGTCGATGCGGGAGCCCCGCTGGGCCAGCCGGCGGCGGGCCCGCTCTTCGGGGCTCGCCGTGAGAAACACCTTCACGGGCGCGTCCGGAAACACCACCGTCCCGATGTCCCGGCCGTCCACCACCACCCCCCGCGGCACCCCGGCCACCGCCTCCCGCTGCTGCACGTTCACCCAGTTCCGGACCTCGCGGATCGCGGCGATCGCGGAGACATGGCGCGTCACCCGCTCCGACCGGATCGTCTCCTCGACGTCCACGCCCGCGACGGTTGGCCGGAAGGCGTCGCCCACCAACACCAGGCGGACCGGGAGATCCTCTGCGAGCGCCACGATCAGCTGCGCCGACCACCCGTCCCCCGTCCCCCGTCCCTCGTCCCCCAGATTGTCGAGCACCGCGAGCGTCACGGCCCGATACAACGCCCCCGAGTCGAGATGCGCCCACCCGAGCCGGCGCGCCACCGCCGCGGCCG
>Ga0209350_1000419_pt1 | contig 24820 bp, 14 predicted proteins | sample GraSoi013_2_20cm_2_FD_185822 | JGI IMG/M metagenome (GOLD analysis project Ga0209350, IMG submission 185822) | Grasslands soil microbial communities from the Angelo Coastal Reserve, California, USA - Sample 09_27_2013_2_20cm (SPAdes) (version 2) | ecosystem: Environmental > Terrestrial > Soil >...
AAACATACTGGCAGTTTTCCTTCCGGCGCGATCGCGTACTGCCTTTCTGAAGCGGGCCTTTCGCTGGGAGACATCGATGAAATCGCTCACAGCTTTGACTATGAGCCCATCCGCACCGCCTACTCGCTCGACCCCATTTCTTACCAGCTCTACCGCGAGGTCTTCTCGCGCGAATCAATTCTGGCGCAAGTGCATGGCCATTTGAATGCGTTCCCCGTTGAGCGCGTGAAGCACGTCAACCATCACCTGGCGCACGCTGCGACTGCCTATTTTTGCTCCGGATGGGAAGAATGCCTGGTCCTGGTCGTGGATGGCATGGGAGAGGCCCAAAGCGCTTCTGTCTACCACGCTCGTCAGGGCAAGCTTGAGAAGCTTTGCGAAATTTCGGCGAAGGATTCCATCGGTATTCTCTATTCGGTCGTGACTCTCCACCTCGGCTTCGATTTTAATGCCGACGAATACAAGATCATGGGCCTTGCCCCTTATGGCGACCATGAACGCTTCCGTCCCTTTTTCGAGAAGGCGGTTGAATTGCTGCCGGACGGAATGATTCGCATTCCGCTTCTTCGCATGAACAAGTCACGGGATGAGCGCGAGAATTACCTGGCCACTCGCAAGTATCTCGCCAACCATTTGATAAAGCCTCGCGATCCAGACGCCGAAATCACCGGTGATCACCGAGATGTGGCTGCTGCCCTTCAGGATTGTCTCGATCGGGTCATGCTCCATATCTGTGGAACGTTCGGAAGGCGCACTGGTTTGCGGCGGCTTGCCCTGGCCGGAGGAGTGGCCCTCAACTGCACCGCCAATGGAAAGCTTGTCGAATCCGGCATGTTTGATGACATTTTTGTCCAGCCTGCGGCTGCCGATGACGGCTCGGCGCTTGGCGCAGCCATTTTCCGTTCGGCCCAGCAAGGCGCCATTCGCAATGTTCACATGCCCGTCCCTTTCTATGGTCCGTCATACTCTCAGGGCAAGATCGAAGAGGCGTTGTGTGAGTTCTCCGATCGCATCGACGTTGTCCGTTACAGCAGTCTCGCTTGCGCTAGCGCCGAAGCTGCCCGCCTGATTGCCGATGGACGCGTCCTGGCGTGGTATCGTGGGCGAATGGAATTCGGCCCCCGCGCTCTCGGTCACCGCAGCATTCTCGCCGATCCTGGCCATCATGAAATGCGCGACCGTATCAACTCGATGGTGAAGATGCGCGAGGCCTTTCGGCCCTTCGCGCCCGCTGTGACTCTCCGCCAGGCCCACCAGTGGTTTGAGGTCGCTCCCGGGGCCGAATTTCCCTACATGATTACTACCGTGAACGTCCGCGAAGAGCATCGCGCCAAGTTGCCAGCGGTAACTCACGTTAATGGTTCGGCCAGACTCCAAACCGTCTCCTCATCCGACAACGGGGAATTTCACACTCTGCTCGAAGCCGTCGGCAAAACCACTGGCCGCGAGATGGTCCTGAACACTAGCTTTAATGTGAAAGGACAGCCGATCGTGAACACACCCCAGGAAGCGCTTGCCACGTTCCTCAACACTGGAATCGACTTCTTGTTCTTGGAAAATACCTTGGTGCGTCGCCGAGGCGAATCTGCACGCCGACTCCAACCTTCTCGATAAATGAGAGTCGCCTGAATCGCAACTTGCCGTCGCCAAATCCTCACGAACTGCGTTACTTCTTCGGGCAACTCCCCGGCACAGGCCCGGTGCTCCCTCGCACCACGAAGTCCGGTTCAACAATGATTTCCTTAGGGTAGGATTGCTTCACCGGCGCGTTGATGCGTCCCAAGACAGTCTGGGCGGCCAGCTCGCCCATCTCGCGGAGCGGCTGTTTGACCGTCGTCAGGCCGGGGTTTTGAAATGCGGCGCTTTGAATGTCGTCGAAACCGACGACGGAAACATCATCCGGTATGCACCGGCCTGCCTCGCGCAAAGCCTGAATAGCGCCGATCGCCGAAATGTCATTGAACGCAAACAGAGCCGTGAACGGCTCGCCTAAGGCGAGAAGTTTGCGGGCAACCTGGTATCCAAGTTCCGGTGAAGACGATTCGCCTTCCAGTTGCCCGACCAATCGGTCTTTGATTTCTACACCAAGTTCTGCGGCGGCCCCGCGCACCGAATCCCAGCGCACAGCAGTATCGGAGCTGAATTCCTGTCCCTTGATGAAGGCCATTTGCCGGTGTCCGAGTTTCGCCAGATGTTCCAGCGCCAGCGTTGCGCCTCGTGCGTGGTTGAGAACGATATTCGTCACTCCCGGTAATTCCCGGTGGCCAGAGACGGCCACAAGCGGGACCTGCACTCCCTCGGAAAGAGCTGTATCCACTGCTATCAGGCCTTCCACTGCGCGCTGCTGTAATAGGAGGGGATATTCTTCGATCAACTCATTGCGATGACGGTGGCTGACTACGAAATAAAAATAGCCTTCCTGGAGCAAATGATCTTCAATTCCCGACATGACCAGCGCCGCGTAACCTTCGCTGATCTCCGGAACAAGCACGCCAATCGTATAGCTCCGTTGTTGCCTCAGGGACCGGGCAAGGTGATTCGGTCTGTAATTCAGCTCTCGGGCCGCTGCACGAATCAATTCCTGGGTTCGATGCGGAATCGACTTGGCGGCGGGAACTCGATTGATCACCAGGGAGACAGCCGTCTTCGAGAGTCCCAGATGTTCCGCGAGAGTTTTCAGACTGATACTTTCTCTGGCGTTTTTTTGCGCCTTAGAGCCCAGGGTGGGTTTTGAACGAGCCATAGGGGTGTATTTGCCGGATAGTTTCGCATAAGGATTGGAGCGCGACAAGCTCCATGAGCGTTCTCATCAACACGCGCTTGCAACTGTCCATTCCCTTGATATGCGGGCTAAATCGGTTTAGCATGCTACCGCCGAAGTCGAGGTCGGATATCTCAAGGCGCCTTGTCTGCGTTTCGCAAGACACATTTGGAGCGTCTAAATCGTGATTATCTTGGTGCTTCGTTCCGCGTTTGCGACCTGCATTTTGTTGAGCTGCGAGTCGCTCCTTGCGCAAACCAAATCTCCTGCCGTGGTGCCTCCTAGCGCCGCCGTTCACTCGAGTTTGAGCAATCCAGGCTCCGAGAAAAAACTGGAAGCGCTCCTGCAAAAGATGACCCTGGAGGAAAAGGTCGGCCAACTCGTCCAATACTCCGCCGGACAGCCAACTGGCCCCGGAACCGGCCGCACGGATTATGACGACATGATCCGCAAAGGCGAAGTGGGGGCGTTGTTCAACATCACGACCGCGCGTCAGGTCAATGCCTACCAGCGCGTTGCTGTCGAACAGTCCCGGCTGCACATACCTATTCTTTTTGGCTTGGACGTGATTCACGGATTCCGAACGGAATTTCCTGTTCCACTCGGGTTGGCCGCCAGTTGGGATCCGGATCTGATCGAACAAACCGCCCGCGTCGCTGCTCGTGAAACTTCCGCTAGCGGCATTCGCTGGGCTTTCTCTCCCATGGTGGATATTGCCAGGGATGCGCGCTGGGGAAGAATGACCGAAGGCTCCGGCGAAGATCCTTTTCTGGGAGCGGCGATCGCTCGCGCCTATGTTCGTGGCTACCAAGGAGCGCATTTGGACGCGCCCGACAGCATCGCCGCCTGCCCGAAGCACTTCGTCGGTTACGGCGCGGCGGAAGGCGGCCGCGATTACAATTCCGTAGAAATATCCGAACACACTCTGCGGCAGTTTTATTTGCCTCCTTTTCATGCCGCGATCGATGCCGGCGCCGCCACCCTGATGAGTGCTTTCAATTCGCTAAATGGCGTGCCTTCCTCTGCGAATCCGTTCACGCTGAAGCAGATCCTCAAGGAGGAGTGGGGATTTCAGGGCATTGTAGATAGCGACTATACCTCGGTGGCGGAACTCATCGCGCACGGCATCGCCAACGATCGCGCGACTGCCGCCCGCAAAGCGTTTCTCGCCGGTGTGGACATGGACATGGTGAGCAGCCTTTATCACGAGAACTTAGTGCAATTGGTGCGCTCCGGCCGGGTTCCAGAAGCGGCAGTGAACGAATCCGTCCGCCGTGTCTTGCGTGTGAAATTTGCCCTCGGTTTGTTCGAACGTCCTTATGCTGACGAAGCGAAAGAGGCCGGCGCCATGCTTCGGCCAGAGAGTCTTTCCTTGGCTCGCACTGCTGCGGAACGGTCCTTTGTATTATTGAAAAACGCTGCCATTTCCGGTGGGGCGCCAGTTTTGCCTTTATCGGCACAATCAAAGACCGTCGCGCTGATTGGGCCGCTTGCCGATGACCGGCAAAATATGCTGGGTTCGTGGGCCGGGCAAGGCCGAGCCGAAGACGTCGTTACGCTAAGAACGACCCTCACGCAGCGCCTTGGAGCGGATCGAGTTCATTATGCAAAAGGAACCGAGATTGTCGGCGGATCGGACGAACAATTAGCAGAGGCTGTGAAGACAGCAGAGGAATCCGACGTTGTGATCGTCGCCCTGGGAGAAAATGCTCCGGAGATGACCGGAGAAGCCGCGTCGAGAGCACACCTCGGGCTGCCAGGACGCCAAGAGCAGTTGCTTGAAAAAATACTGGCAGCAGGGAAGCCAGTTATTTTGCTGCTTTTCAGCGGTCGTCCGTTAACACTTCCTTGGGCGTTCGAACACGTACCAGTGGTTGTGGCCGCTTGGTTTCCTGGGATTCAGGCCGGGCCTGCGCTGGTTCGAACGTTATTCGGCGAAGCAAATCCGAGTGGAAGACTTCCGGTGAGCTGGCCCCGCAGCGTCGGCCAGGAACCCTTGTACTACGACGCTCTGAACACTGGTCGGCCGCCAGGTAACATCGACCTGACTCGCCCGCCAAAGAACAGTGATGAAAAATATGTATCACGCTATATCGACGAGCAAAACACTCCGCAATTTCCGTTCGGCTATGGGCTCGCGTACACGACGTTTCGTTATGGAGCGACTCAGGTGAGCAGCCCGTTCGCCACAGACGCGCCTCAATTGAGCGCGAAAGCGCTGAATGCCCAGCTTCGCACGAGCAATCCGCAGACGAACCGGGCGCTGACCGTGAGCGCCGAGATTACCAACACCGGAACCCGTGCGGGCGAGGAAACCGTGCAATGTTACGTGCGCTTGCAGGGAACCAGTGTCGCGTTGCCGGTTCGCGCGCTGAGCGGCTTTCAGCGCATTTCTCTTGCGCCTGGCGAGAAGAAGGAAGTCAAGTTCGAATTGGGCCCCGAAGCCTTCGCGTTCTGGAACGACCAAAACAAATTTGCCGTTGAGCCCGCGCGCCTTACCGTGTGGATAAGCTCCGATTCCGCGCAGGGCGAGGGAAAGACGCTCGAAATCACACCATGAACCCGGACAAAATCGGATGACGCGCAAAAATGTTCTGAGCCGAAGAGACATAATGAAGATTTGTGGGACCAGTTTGCTCGCCTCGCCGCTGGCGGCATTGTCCGCTTGCGGACAGCGCGCTGCGAATTCTTTCGTTGAGCCCGCAGGCAAACCCTACGAGGGAACTGACGAACAACTCCTCGACGAAATTCAGCGCGCTGCGTTCAATTTCTTCTGGAACGAGGTCAGCGAAAAAACGGGCCAGGTAAAAGATCGTGCGCTGGCAAACGGAAATGATTCGAGAAAAATGTCCAGCATCGCCGCCACGGGATTTGGCCTGACCAGCCTGTGCATCGGCGATCAGCGCGAATACAGGAAGAATCCGGAAATTCTGGAACGAGTGCGCAAGACGCTGAAATTTCTCGCCAACGATTTGCCCAACGAGCATGGTTTCTTCTACCACTTCATCCACATGGATAAGGGGCAGCGTTGGGAAAAATGCGAGCTCTCCTCCATCGATACTTCGATTCTCTTGTGCGGCGTTCTCACCGCGCGGCAATATTTTGCCGACCAAGTGATCAAAGATCTGGCCACGAAAATTTACGAACGCGTGGACTGGCCGTGGATGTTGAATGGCGGCAAAACTTTCTCGATGGGGTGGCATCCGGAATCGGGATTTTTGAATGCTCGCTGGGAGCACTACTGCGAACTGATGATGATCTATCTTTTGGCGATCGGCTCGCCGACGCATCCAGTGTCGCCGCGTTCCTGGGATGCGTGGACGCGCCCGAAAATCAAATATCAGGGGATCGAATACATTTCCGGCAACGATCCGATTTTCACGCATCAGTATTCGCATGCGTGGTTCGATTTTCGGAACAAGCGCGACGCCTACGCGGATTATTTTGAGAATTCCGTGAAGGCCACCAAAGCTCACAAACTGTTTTGCCTCTCGTTGCGCGACCGTTTTCCCAACTACAGCGAAAACCTTTGGGGAATCACCGCTTCCGATTACGTGAAAGGCTACACGGCATGGGGCGGACCGTCGGCTCAAGGTGGGCCGCTTGGGCCGATCGATGGAAGCGTCGTGTCGTGTGCGACCGGCGGGTCTCTGCCGTTTCTCTTCGACGATTGCGTGTGGGTTTTGCGAAATCTCCGTGGTCCGTACAGGGATAAGGTGTGGAAGAAGTACGGTTTCGTCGACGCGTTCAACCCCTTGACGGGCTGGTATGACGCGGACGTGCTTGGGATCGATCTTGGCATCACCATGCTGATGGCGGAAAACCACCGCAGCGGTTTCGTTTGGAATACCTTCATGAAGAATCCCGAAACGCAATCCGCGATGCAAAAAGTTGGATTCCACGCCGGCTAACCGCACATTCTCTAGCGGCCCCCCTCCCCCCGTGTTTTTTGTAAGCGTTGCATCTAAACGACTTAGTGTTTCTGCAAGTTCTTTAGAATCAACAGTTGCGGACGCCGTATAAGTGTTGATTCTAAAGATAGTTAGAGGCGTCCGCTTGGAGCCCTTGCGAGTGTTCATTCTAACCCGCATTTGAAACCGCGCCTCTAATGGGACCGTCAGCCCTGCCAAAAGCAACACTATAATAGCATATTGACGTTATTTGTCAATAAATAGTTGTAAGTGTTTTGCTTGCAGCGAGATAGGAAGCGGGCTGAAAGGATGCTAAGAACCAATTCTGGAGACTTGGCCGGGCTGGATGGATTCGAGATGAACGAGACAAGCGGGGACGTGAGGCAAAAGGTCTCTCAGGCCGATCGACTTAGCACAGAAAACGATGACCGCGATTTTCCGCCCACTTAGGTTTTGCTCGTATTGAATACCTCGATCCACAGTGAGTAACACGTCGTATTTGGCAGCTTCCGCTTCTTTCAGAAGCTCACCGTTTTCGAGTCCCCCAAGGCCGGCGTACCGCGCCGAATGGCACTCGTGCCCCTGCGAATTCACACACTCGTCGAGCAGAATCCGCATTCAGGCTTTGGAGGACAGAAGCTGCTGGGCTTCCTCTAGCGCGGCGATGGCCATCTCGCGGGTGACGCCAGGAAATCCATCCAGGAATTCTTCGAGTGTTTCCCCGCCTTCGAGCGAGTCGAACAGTGCCTGGAGCGGAACGCGAGTCCCGCGAAAGACGGGCGTTCCACCCAGTATCGCAGGATCTCTGACGATGACGTTGCTTACAGGAGGCATGGTGGGTCTCCGGCTCGTGCAAGTATATCATTTTCCTTAGGTCTGGGCGTGGTAAACGCCAGACGCAGTTGCTCCTCGATAGGGAAGCGGGCTGAAAGGCATTCATCGGTGAGAATCCGCATTCATGGGGATTCCGATTGGGCGGCACCAGCGGGAACGGCAACACCCAGGAAGACCAGAACGGCGCGATTCAGCCGCACCATATCCTCATCGGTTAGGCGGCCAACATACACGCCAATCTTTGTTTTCAGAACAGTAGTGACCTTATCCACCATGAGGCGGCATTCGGTGCGCAGCCCGTTGCCCGCGCTGGGCTTGATGAGGAGGCGAAAAAGGGGAGCGTTGGTCGGATCAGTCGTGAACGCGCACACGGTGATGGAATTGGTCATGTCAAAGCGGTCGTCTTGGAGAATCACCACGGGACGCGGTTTGGGTGCGTAGTCTTTGCCACCGGCAACGGTCCAAATCTCGCCGCGCTTCATGCTCCGTCCCGGTCGGAGATGGCGTCGATGAAGTCCTGATCTTCCGCTGCATGGGGACTTCTGGCGACGGCGAGGGACTCTCTGTGGGCCTCTGCCACAAAAGCGGGCGAGCGGAGGTCAGGTACCCAGATCTGAATGGGCCGTAAACCTTGTTGGCGCAGCCGCTGGCGATGGGCCCTGACCTTATCGCGAGACGATTTAGATCGGCTACGTGCACCCATGTTGCACCTCTGTCAGGGGTTACATGTAACCTATCGCAATTTCCGGCGGCTATCCAGGCGAGAAAGGGTGGAGTTGGACACTCTGACTTGACGAAAAGCCCCGCCCAAGCTGGTTGGGCGGGGCGACATTGAGAATTCCGGAGATCGGGATAGGCTGGACAAGCCCGCCTAGCCGCTACTGCGGTGGAACGGGGTAGACCATGAACGTCCCGTAGACGTTGTCCACGAAAACGTTGAACTCATCTGGTCCATTGTATGGGACCGTCGGCCCGGTTATCGAAACCGAGGCAGCCTGGCCCGTCATTTGGGTAGTGAGAGTGTTCCATTGGTCTACCCACGTGAATGTAGTAGACTGCTTCCAATCGTAACTAAGGCCTGCGACAAAAAGGTCGGCCTCGTACTTCTCTTCCATTGAAAACCCGCTTGAATACGTGGTTTTGCCTCCTTGGCCCGCAGTTGTGGTCCCAGTGTACGACCAGTTGTACGAGTTGGTATGTCCAGGCTGATACCAAAGGGCCTGGTTCGTCGTTTGCGTGAAGCGATTGTCGTTGCTCGTTTTACCGTCGGAACCTAAGGTTAAAGTGTAGCTTGGGTCGGAGAACGGATCTTGGGCGGCGATGGTTAGCAGATCCTGATTCGTGATGCCCGGGCCGCTGCCGTCTGTATTAGGCTGTGCCCACGCTCGCGAGAGGCGCCCTAGCGTATACGAGTCAATTGTGGAGGGGTTCAGCAACTGGCTCAACCGGAGGGGTATGACCTCCATGTTGTTTGAGTCGTCGGCCAAATCATAGGTGTACCCATTCCACTGGATGGGGGCAGGACCGGTAGTGCTGGTTATTGAAAACCACGCGACCGGGTTAACCCACACATATATAACGTCGTTGCCGTGGTCAAGCCCAGGATCTGTCAGTGGATTCCATTTGTTTACAAAGGAGGTCGTCTGATTGACAGCGAACGAAGACGACGTATCCGATTCTTGGGTGAACGAGTTTGTGTAGGTTCCAGTGACGTCCACACCGTTCTGTGAGCCGCAGATGCCGGATCCGGTGCTGCCGCAAATCGAAAGGCTCGTGGTTACGTTTGTCGAGAATGAGTTGGAGGTTGAGGTGCTAGTGCCAAGCATCGTTGTGTCGGTGTATTGAACGTAGCTTTGGTTGCCGGGAACGGCGTACACGATGCCGGCAATCTTGTACTTCGGAGAAACGAACCCGGTAACAACACCATTGCCCGTAACATCGAGTCGGAGAATTAGTTGGTTAGAGTAGTTCAGATAGATCGATTGTGAGAAAGTCCCCGTCTGAGAGGGGCTGAATGAAACACACACAGTGATGACGCTATTAGGATAAAGAGGATTTGATTCGTATGGCACAGCGAAGGGGGACGACGAAGTCACTGAGGTTAGATATAGGGGGGAATTCCCAAAGTATTCCCCGAATCCTCCAGTACATTTTTCCGTGGTCGAAGATGTGCTTACGGTGCCAAGATCCAAAGAGGTATATGTCGATTGCGCTTCCACTAGAAACGGGACCGCAAAGAACAGGAACACGAGTTTGGGTAAGAGATTGCAGAGTTTCACAGAGATTTACCTCCTGAGATGGATAGGATTGTGGGCTGGAACTGCTGAATGCAGGGACGTGGAGGGACCGGGGACACGACCCAAGCGTGCTTATACTAACGAGTTCGATGCGTTGCAATCGGGTATTTACTCGAATTTGGAGAATTCTCTGAAACTAATGCGAAATTAATAGAGGAGCGGGGCGACGCAGCTTCGGCGCCCCCGCTATCTCAGGTAAATCGCTTTGGCTATGGCTAGAAGCTTAGCCGGGCTTGGAACTCAATCACGCGCCCTGAGAGGCCGGAAAGGGCGTGACCGAAGTCATTGGAATTGGTGAAGTCGGTGTTGCTCTGGCCACCAGTTTGGAACGGGGGCAAGTTCAGCATATTAAAGATGTTGAAAAAATTGGCGCGAAGATCTAACGCCGCCGCTTCTCCAAGATGCATGAAGCCGGGAAGCAGGGTGTGCTTGCCCAGGGTCATGTCAATTTGGCGGTAACTAGGCCCACGGAAACTATTGCGTCCTATGCCGTTCGGCCCGCGCACCCTGGCAGTGATGCAATTGGCCGGGAAATTCGGGCAAGCACCGCCTGGGGCGATGTTGAAGTAATCGAATCCACCATTAGGGTGGGCGCTGTCTGTCGGAAAAACCCCGTTGATGAAGGCCTGGTTTGAAGAGCCGACGCCCCCTTTGCTGTCCCACTGCGTCGGAAAATCATTGCCAATCCCGTCACCATTGATGTCGTTTGCCGCACTACCGGGAGTGCCAAAGAAACAGCAGCCTTGTTGGGGTGTCCACGGGAAACCGCTATGGACCGTGAGAACACCATTAATCTGCCATCCGCCGAGAGCCTTGCCGAGATAGCCCTTCGCAAACTTAGGGAACGGCAAATCCCACAATCCATAGAGCACGAATTGGTGCCTCACGTCGAAGTCGGACGGGCCACGGTCAAGGTTTTGCTGACTAGGATCGGCTTGCTGCGCTCCGCGGCCAAACGAGGCCGTGTCGATGCTCTTGCTCCAACGGTATGAGCCATCGATGGAGAATCCGTGAGCGTAGACCTTGCTAACGTGAAGAAGCATGGCGTTGAAACTCGAATTGACGTCAGCTAAGGGGAAGAAGATGCGATCGAAATTTGGGTTTCCCGTCAAACGAGGTGTAATAGGGTTGCCGTTGACATCTGCCTCCTGGACCATGTCCTTGTTGTTGGCGCAGCCTTGGGACGCGAGGCTGCAGTCGAAGGAGTCACCCGGGGTGAAACGGTTCAAATCGATAGTGCGGATCAGGTGGTGTCCGGTGCTGGCCTCATACCCGAGGGAAACGAACAAATTGTGTATAGGCTGATATTCGATCTGCAAAGAATAGTTATAAATGTAGGCGGAAGGCACGTGCTTCGGAGAACCGTCGATCTCGATGTATTGGTCGTTGCGGACGAATCCACCCGGCAACTGGGTGGGGCTAGGCGCCAGTAAACCACCTGTCGCAGGATCTATCCCGCTCTGCAGGGCTGGGTTGGCCGGATAGTTCAAGGGGTCACTTGGACTAGCAAAGGCATAGAGAATTCCGCCGCTTGGATCGCAACAGAGCCCGATCCCCGCAGTAGCAAAGGGCGGATTGAAGCGGGCATTCGTAAAGAGATTGAAGAAATCGCGGTCGTAGCTGATTCCCCACCCTCCACGAACAACGGCTTTATTGTTGAAGCGGGACGGAGTCCACGCAAATCCGAGACGAGGTGCAAAATTCTTCTTATTGGCATCATAGAGCTGGCTAACCTTTGCCACATGTCCATCGATAATGCCGTTTGGCCCAGGAATGTAGTTGCTCAGGTGGTCATTCTTTTCGCTGATCGGTGTCGTGTACTCGTACCGCAAGCCTATGTTCAAAGTGAGATTCTTGCGGAATTTCCAGTCGTTCTGCACGAAGAAGTTAAGAGAAGTGTCGCGAAAATAAAAGTGGCTATTCGGAGCGCCGCCGGTGAGCGGATCGATGTCGGCGGCGTTCTCGAAGAAAGGAGCGTCGTTACCCAAGGACAGGATGTTGTCGAAGGCGTATTCCGGGCGCGCGGCCTGCCGCCGGAGACTGTTGTCCTGTTCACGGATGATCTGAGTCCCGAACTTCAAGAATTTGTTGCCGAGTTGTTTGCTAACAGTATCGCGAATTTCGTAGGTATTCTCGACGAGAATCTTGGGAACGCTGCGATCGATTCCATACTGCAAGCCGCCGCCACCGGGGAGCCCTAAGCCAGGGCCGCCTGCAAAATTAAAGCCGTTTGTATCGAGCTTTGGGATCGCCAGCGAAGCCTTGTCCAAAATACTGAATTCGTCATCATGGAACCGGGTAAAGCTGAATCTTGCTTCATTGAGAAGCGTTCCCGAGAAGATATGGATCCAGGTTGCCATGGAGGCGCTGTTTCTGGGCTGAAATGGCTGGTCCATGAACGGGCGGGGACCGCCTCCGAAATTATTCAGGGGGACATAGTAGCCACTGTAAGCAAATTGATCGTTTCCGCGGTTGTAATCCACACGTTCGTGATACTGGTTTCCGCTTGTGGTGTTGGGAGAAGCCACATTGGCGTACGTGACATCGGGAATACCATCGAAGGTCTGTGTAGCACCAACCTTTTGGCCTTGGGGAACATTGATTGAGCCAATGTCGTAGCTCAACCCAAGCTGACCTTGGACTGCGTTGCCGTTTGGCGGGCTCGGAGGAGTCAACCCCCCTGTAACAATGCGCGGGAGAACACCGGGAAGGCTAAAGAGCCGGTCCGCGAGGCTCCCGGGACGAACCTGGTGCACATAGGCCCGAAATTCGGGAGTCTCTATCCATTCGTTCGCGAAAGTTGTGTCATTGCGGCGAAGCCCCTCATAGGAGAAGAAGAAAAAGAGCTTGTCCTTGAGGACCGGACCGCCAATGCTGCCGCCGAAGAGCCGCTGTTTGGTGTCAACTCTCTGCGGGCACCTGCTGGCCAATACTTTGACATTGTCCTGGCAGGTCAACTGAGTCGCGGGAATATTCGTAGGACCGTAGAATTTGTTGAATGCGTTCAGACCCTTGTCATCGAAGACTATCACTCCACTACCGTGGAACTGGTTTGTTCCGTTTTGCGAAATGACCTTGATTTGAGCCCCGGAGTTTCGGCCATCCTCCGCAGAATAAGTGCTTGTAATTACCTTGACCTCCTTGACCGATTCCTGGCTGGGGGTCACCACGGCAGCCCCACCCAAACCAAGGCTATTCACACTTACGCCATCGATTTCGTAGTTGTTGCTGGAGACTCGCTGGCCGTTGGCACTGATTTGCGGCTGGTTTTCGGTCTGAAATATACCCGTGTTAGAGGCACCACCCAATTGCTCAGTCCCAGGCAGGAAAGTGGCGTTATTGGTTGCTCCGCCGCGCGCGTTATCTCCCAATACGCCCGGGGCCAGACGAAGTAGTTCGTAAGGATCGCGCCCAACCTCAGGCAATCGCTGGATATCCTGTGCTGTAATCGATCCCCCAACGTTGGCGTTTTCGCTGTTGAGCGTGATTGCATCCCCGCTAACGGTAACCGATTCACTGACTTCGCCGGGCTGCAATTCAATGTCGTGGCCCGTCAGTTCTTCAGCGCTCACGAAAACGTCCTTTGTCACTTCCTTTTTGAACCCTGCAGCCTCCACGGAAATCGTGTATTTGCCCGGAACAAGTGCTGAAACTCGATAAAACCCTGTGTCTACGGTGACGGTGGTCTTACTCACGCCCGTATCCTGGTTGGTCACGGTGACAGTCGCTCCAGTCACTACACCACCGGACTTATCCACTACGGTGCCTTGGATACTGGCCCCGAACTGCGCGTGGGCGACGGCGGCGAGAAACACGGCGCAAGCCAGCAACAACGCCGTGCGGCAGAAAATTTTGGACAGGCTCATGACTCGCTCCTTCACCCCAAAAAAACTTGCGAAATGGCCTAGCACCCTCAGCTAAATCGGTTCACCATTATTGCCGCGGAGTCTAAACAGCGTATTTTCAAATGTCAAGCAATATTGATTTCGGGTAGTGGGTCAGTTTGAATTTTGACCCCCGTTGTCACGATTCAGAAAATTCAAACCGACCCACCGCCGAGTTTTGACCTCTACTGTCACGATTCAGAAAATTCAAACTGGCCCACCACAGTGATTTCGATTCTGCCGGCACCGACTCTTCGCTCTCGGCAGTGGGTCCGTTTGAATTTTTACTTCTATTGCCACGATTAAGAGAATTCAAACTGCCCCACTATGTGATTTCAATTCTCCTGGGCACGGTGTTTGGAATAATTGAGTAAAACTCATCTCATGACCAAAGATCCGGATAAACCGGGATGCTTCAGGGGCTAAAGCCGAGTCTTTCTAAGGCGTTTGGGGCACGGCTCGCGACCCGGTCGGGACAAGTTCCGCCGTGCCCTCCTAAAGAGCCATTTTGAGACAGGTTCTAGTCGACGCTCGAAGCTGGGCGCATCGCAGGCTGCGTAAGGGAGGACGACCTGCTCAAAATGGATTCCATCGAGCACATGATTTCCCATCTGAAGTTTGGCGCGATGCAGGTTTTCACCGGAGCGCAAGATAAAGGGTTCACTCACTTGTGAGTAATCTGGGGTGCTCTTATGATGCGGTTGCCATAAGTTATCTTGTGGTCGGTTTGGGTGCCGAAGCTGTTGAAAAGGGGTTATTTAGAAGAAGCCAAACCAGAGGAGTGGCTTCTCGAAAGGCAAGGAGAGAGTGTCCATGGAAAACCCACTCCCGGGGCGGTTCGACAAAATGAATACTGCCGAACGCAAGCCTGAACTGATCCATGAGCTTGTGTCCGAGCAAGCATCGCGCAACCCCCAAGCCTTGGCAATTTCGGCGGGTTGCAAGTCACTTACATACTTGGAGCTTGAGGCGCGCGCCAACCGCATGGCGCATCATCTGCGATCTTTGGGAGTCGGCTCGGAAGTTGTCGTTGGCCTTTGCGTGGAGCGTTCCATAAGCCAAATCGTGTGCGCTCTGGCGATCCTGAAAGCAGGGGGAGCATATCTTCCCTTGGATCCCTCTTACCCCACGGAACGCTTAAAATTCACTTTAGAGGATTCTCAAGCACCATTTCTAGTCACAGAAGATCATCTTGCAGAGAGACTCTCCGGAAGTAATTGCCGGATAATTTCTGTTGACGGTGCAGATCGAGTACAAATTGAGTATCAACGCTCCGAAAGGCCCGTCAACTCCAGTCGTCCAGAGAGTCTGGCGTACGTCATTTATACGTCGGGATCCACGGGTGTGCCTAAAGGTGTTGCGATCAGTCACCAAAACTTACGGAATCTGATCCAATGGCATCAGGACACCTTCCAAGTTACTTCCAAGGACCGAGCAACATATCTAGCAGGCTTGGGTTTTGATGCCTCAGTTTGGGAGCTATGGCCGTACATCACCGCCGGCGCGAGCCTTCATCTACCGGAGGATTCGGTTCGCACGGATCCAGAGTCTCTCCAACGCTGGTTGCTGCGACAAGAAATTACGATCAGTTTTGCTCCTACGCCACTCGCGGAGCGCTTGATCACGCTATCGTGGCCTGCGCGCACATCGCTGCGGATTCTGCTAACCGGGGGGGACGTGCTTCATAGATTCCCTTCAAGGGAACTGCCCTTCACGCTCGTGAACAATTACGGCCCGACAGAGTGCACCGTCGTAGCGACCTCTGGGCCAGTTGGAGCCAGAACGGAGCCTGCTAGCCGGCCCACAATCGGCCTGCCCATTGCTAATACGCAAATTTATATTTTGGACGAGAATTTTGAGCGCGTCGCGGATGGTGCTTCAGGAGAACTATTCATTGGTGGCAAGGGAGTTGGGCGGGGCTATCTGAACCATCCCGAGCTCACCGCCGAGAAATTCCTTCCAAATCCCTTCGATTCCAACCCCGACGCGCGGATGTACCGGACCGGAGACCTTGCCCGCTTCCTGCGGGACGGCCAGGTCGAATTTCTGGGCAGAGTCGATGATCAAATCAAGATCCGTGGTCATCGGATCGAACCAAATGAAATTACGTCCGTCCTGGCTGAAAATCCGGTTATACAACAGAGTGTCGTTGTCGCTCGAGAGCTACAAGATGGAGAGAAAAGCTTAATCGGTTACTTTGTGCCGGCTCCTGGAGTGCGAGTACGAGCCTCAGATCTCAAATCTGCGCTGCTAAAACGTTTGCCCGACTACATGGTGCCAACCGCTTTTGTGCAACTAGAGTCCCTACCGCTTACACCGAGTGGAAAGGTCGATCGGACAGCTCTGCCACCGGTGACGTCAACAAACACCCTGACCGACAATACGTACGTTGCGCCGCGCACGGCCGTCGAGGAAAGAGTCGCAGGAATCCTTGCGCAGCTTCTAGGACTTGAAAGTGTCGGCGCTGAGGACAATTTCTTCATGCTCGGCGGCCATTCACTTTTGGGAACGCAGGTGATTATTCGCCTCAGGGATATCTTCGGGATCGAACTGAGCCTGCGAACTATCTTTGAGGCTCCCACGGTCGCTGAACTTGCCGCTCGTGTCGAGGCTTCTCTGATTGCGAGACTGGAAGCGATGAGTGAAGAGGAAGCCCAGCGAATTCTCGAGCCTCCATCGGGTGGATTGCTTCAGGCAATTTAAGATTGACAGGCGAGCAGCGCATGTCATCGGGACCAAAAATGGTGGACTCAGCTCCGAGCCTAGTGCGTTTGCTCGAACCGGAAGTCCTTGCCAATCCGTACCCACTCTTCGAGGAGCTGCGGACGAAAGCTCCTGTTTACTGGGATCCTTTTCTTCATGCCTGGGTGGTAACGCGCTACCAGGACGTAGTCAGAGTCTTGCATGACTTTTCCGCGGATAGAACGCCGACTCCCGAATATCTTGAGAAAATTGGCCTGGGCGATATAGCTCCGATCGCACAGGTGATGGTAAAGCAGATGCTCTTCCTGGATCCGCCTACCCACACGCGGATCCGAAGTTTGGCTTCTTACGCGTTTACCCCCCAACGTGTGGAGATCCTGCGGGGTCACATCCGCGATGTAGTGAAGAGGCTCATCGACGACGTCGCGCCCCGTGGGGAAATGGATGTAATCGCTGATCTTGCTGAGCCGCTTCCGTACGTCATCACGGCGGAAATGTTAGGAGTTCCGGTCGAGGATGCTCCTCAATTAAAGATATGGTCGCAGGATTTCGCCGAGATGCTCGGGAACTTTCAGCACAACCCCGATCACTTTCCGCGGGTGCGCCGTTCTGTCGAGGAAATGACGAAGTATTTCGAATCGGCGATCCGAGAAATCAAGAAGCATCCGCGAGAAGGACTCATTCAGTCCTTTCTGACAGCGGAAATCGACGGAGATCGTTTTACCGAAGAAGAGACCATCGCAAACACTATCGTCACGATGGTTGGTGGCCAGGAGACGACCACAAATTTGATCGGAAACGGCGTGCTTACGCTGCTGCGGCACCCACTGGAGCTCGAGCGACTGAAAGCCGATCTCGCCTTGATACCTTCCGCTGTAGAGGAAATGCTCCGTTATGAGCCGCCAAGCCAGCACACCGCGCGTCTCGCACCGTACGATTTGGAACTTGGAGGGAAGGAGATTCGCAAACGGCAAGCCACAATCGCCGTGATGGCAGCGGGAAACCGCGACCCAGAACGCTTCCCGGAGCCCAATCGCTTCGACATCACGCGCAAGGACAACCGGCACCTCTCTTTCGGCTGGGCAGCGCATTTTTGCTTTGGTGCAGCGCTAGCGCGCATCGAAGGGCAGGTCAGCTTTGAAGAAATGGTGCGCAGACTCCCTGACTGGTCGCTCGACGAAGGTCCTCTCGTTTGGCGGACAAACCTGGGGCTTCGCGGTTTGCGGTCTTTGCACATTCAGTTCGGCACGACTGAGCGGTACAAGAGTTACATTTCAGGTTCGAAGAGCGCATAGACGAAACACTCAAGGGGTACCGAGCCGTGGAACCAATTGCGTCGATAGGGCACCTTTCTGAGGCAAAGCGGCGCCTTCTTGATGCTCTTCTGAGTCACGAGAAGCCTGTTAGACGAGGGAGTTCACGAGCGATAACTCGTCGCAATACTTCCGCGTCCGTCCCGTTGTCGCTTGCCCAAGAAGAAATTTGGCATCGGGCCCAGGATGGCATCGACAAGCCTCCTTTTTACAACGAATCAATAACGATCCATCGGCAAGGGGCGCTCGACGTAGCTGCTTTGCAGCAAAGTCTCACCGAGATTGTGCGACGACACGAAGCTTGGAGAACGACATTTTACACTTTGGATGGTCAGCCGTTTCAGATAGTGCATCCAGCGCCGGAGCGCTTTCCAATTAGCACCTATGACCTTAGCACGCTACCCGAATCAAGAAGGGAAGAGGAAGCCCTCCGATTGGCGTCGGAACAGGCGAGAGAACAATTCAACCTCAAAACGGGCCCGCTGCTCCGTGTCAGGCTGATCCACCTAGGTGACACGCGTCATCAAGTGCATGTAACCATGCATCAAATCATTGTTGATGGGGTCTCAGTGTTCCGAATATTTCCCCTTGAACTAATCAAGTTATATGAGGCTTTTGCGGAAGGTCGCCCTTCGCCTCTCCCGGAACCAGGTATTCAATATGGAGACTTTGCGAGGTGGCAGAAGGAGTTTCTCGGACAGGAGATTCTTGAGCGGCAACTGAACTATTGGCAAGAACAACTGTCGGGAGAGCTTCCATCTTTGGAGTGGCCGTGCGACCGTGCACGCCTTTCCATACTAACTTACCGCGGATCAATCGTTTCGGGCGAGTGGCCGAGCGTTGTAGCAGAGCAGCTGCACGAAATTTGCCGAGAAGAATCAGTCTCCCTGTTCATGGTTCTTCTTGCCGGTTTTGTTCTCTGGTGGCACCAGTACACGAAGGAGAACGACATTATTGTGGGGACCTTGGCTCCCGCGGGACGTGAACAGCAAGAAGTTCAAGGACTACTCGGTTGTTTTCTAAACCCAGTTCCCCTTCGGTTCAGAATCACTCAAAGCATGACCTTTCACGATCTGCTTCGCCAAACCCGCGAGGTTGTTTCGGGAGCGGTAGCGAATGACGACGTGCCATTTTTTCGTATCTTGGAGCGGGTCGGGGGGAAGCCCGGTCTCAGCGAAAATCCCTTATTCGATGTTGTAATTTCGTTGGCACCCAGACTGCCTGATTTGGGATCTGGCTGGGATCAAACATTTATGGATGTCGAAAGCGGCGGGTCTACATGGAACCTGTATCTTGAGCTCAACGAGCGGTCCCACGGCATAGTATTCCGCACACAATACAATCCTGACTTGTTTAACGCCGAAACAGTGTGCCGTATGACTGACGATTTGAAGTTGCTGCTTGAGGCGGCGGCTGCGAAACCGCGGAAGACTATTTCCGAACTTTGCAGGGAATGACCTTGGAAAAACAGCAGCTAAATCCCGAAAACATTCGCTTGTCTGAGTCCAAGCTCGTACTGCTTGAGAAATACCTCAAGAAGCAGCCAGCACGTAAGCCCGAGGCAAAGGCGGCAATTCCCGCGCCACCGTCCGGTGAACCTATTCCACTGTCTTTTGCTCAACAACAAGTGTGGCTGCACTCGCAGATGGCCGGCGACACTCCCATTTACAATGAGGCGATCACCATCTACAGGCTAGGCCCGCTTGATGCGAAGGTGTTTGAGCGTTGCATGGTGGAAGTCCTTCGCCGTCACGAAATCTGGAGAACCACTTTTGACACGGTCGGCGGTTTTCCCATCCAGATTGTTCAATCAGCCCCCCATAGATTCCCGCTGGAGATAACCGACGTCCGATACTTGGAGGAATCCGAGAGAAACAGCGAAGCAAGGCGACTGGCGACGGAGAATGCGCAAAAGCCTTTTGACTTGAAGAAGGGGCCACTTCTGCGCGCCATCGTTGTTCGGCTGGGTGAGGAAGAGTATCGCGTCTCCATGACGTTTCACCAGTTGGTGTTTGATGCGGTCAGCGCGTACCGTGTTTTTCTGCCGGAATTATCGGTGTTGTACGAGTCTTTCTCCGCCGGCAAACCGTCGCCCCTCCTGGAGCCGACCCTGCAATACGGAGACTTCGCATATTGGGAGCAGAAAACATTCGCGGACGAAAGTCTGTCAAGTCAGCTTTTGTTCTGGCGCGATAAGCTATCCGGCGAGCTGCCCGTTCTCTCATGGCCTAACCACCGTCCAAGGCCACTCTATGAGACCCATCGCGGAAACGTTGATCGATTTAGATTCGATCCCGCAGTCGTCGCGGCCTTAAAAGCCTTCTGTCAGCAGGAGGGCGTATCGTCATACATGGTCCTGCTAGCGTCTTATGTAGCGCTGCTAAACCGTTATACCGCCCAAGAGGATATCGTGATTGGCGCGCTTTCAGCGGGCAGGAGGTGGCCTGAGGTCGAACGGCTGCTCGGGGATTTCGTCAATCCGCTCCCTCTCCGAGTGGATCTCTCCAGGAATCCGACTTTTCGGGAGCTCACGAAGCGGGTTATGCATGTCGTGCTGGATGCTCTCACGAACGAACAAGTTCCCTTCGAAATGATTGTTAAAAGTTTGCGACTGCGGCCCGATCCAAGCCGCAGCTCGATTTTCCAGATTATCTTGTCTAAACAACCGCAATTGACACCTGTCTGTCCGGGGTGGAATCTCGCGACAGAAGAAGTTTCGAATGGCGCTTCAAAGCTGGACCTGATGATCGTCATTGATGAGCGTCCCGATTCTTTATCGGGGCCTATCACCTACAACACCGACTTGTTCGATGCTTCGACGATAACCAGGATGGTCGAGCACTGGCAGAAGCTTCTCGAGGGAGGACTCGCACATCCCGATTCCTGCATTTCAGAACTTCCATTGCTTACAGGCACCGAGCGCACGCAACTCTTATTGGACTGGAACAATACGCTCGCGGACTATCCAAAGGACAACTATCTGCATGATTTAGTGCAGGCCCAAGCCGAGAGGATGCCAGACGCTGTAGCAGCAGAGTTCGAGGGAGTGCGGCTTTCGTATCGCGAACTCAATGCACGTGCCAATCAGCTCGCCCATTATCTAGGGAAGCTAGGAGCTGGGCCAAATGTTTTGGTCGGCGTCTGCATGGAGCGCTCGCTGGAAATGTTGGTAGCCCTGCTTGGGATCATGAAGGCAGGAGGAGCTTATGTGCCGTTGGATCCTTCTTTCCCCCAAGACCGCCTCGCCTATATGGTGGAAGACAGCCAAATGTTTCTGCTCGTCACTCATCGCGAAGTTGACAAGAATCTGTCGGTCCGGCCGGAATTGGTCGTTCGCTTGGACTCTGATTGGCCAGAGATCTCAAAACAAAGAACCGATAGTCCGATATTGCTGAATGCAAGCCCGCAGAACCTCGTCTATGTGCTCTATACCTCTGGTTCGACCGGCAAGCCCAAGGGTGTCGAGATTCCGCACAGCGCACTCATAAATTTAGTACTTTCGATGCAGCACGAGCCAGGCTTCACGGCCGGGGATGTGATGTTGGCTGTCTCCTCCGTGTCCTTCGACATTGCAGGGCTCGAGTTCTATGTTCCGCTCGCCAGCGGCGGGAAAGTGGTGATCGCCAGCCGCGAAGAGGCCCGCGATCCCGTCCGGCTGATAACACGAATGCGCAACTCCCGCTGCAATGTGATGCAGGCTACACCGGCTACCTGGCAGGCTTTGATCGATGCCGGCTGGCAGGGTTTGCCAGACCTGAGAGTTCTCTGCGGCGGGGAGTCCCTTTCCCGCTCTTTGGCACAAGCGCTCCTTGCACGGTGCGCGGAATTGTGGAACATGTACGGCCCGACGGAAACCACGATCTGGTCAGCGATTCACCGGGTCACTTCCGGCAACGGGCCGGTTCCGTGCGGCCGGCCGATTGCCAACACTCAGCTCTTAGTTCTCGACGGCCATCGCAATCTAGTTCCTCCGGGCGTTATCGGCGAGCTATACATCGGTGGTTCGGGGTTGGCCCGCGGCTACTTGCATCGCCCCGAGCTGACACAGGAACGCTTTGTCAAAAGCCCTTTTGAACCGAACGCGCGCTTATATCGCACGGGCGATCTCTCGCGGTGGCTCCCCGACGGCACTCTGGAATGCCTTGGCCGAAACGATAATCAAGTAAAGATCCGCGGATTCCGAATCGAGCTGGGGGAGATCGAAGCTGTGCTCGGTCGCCACGAAGCGGTGAGCCAGTGTGTCGTCGTCGCGCGCGAACAGACGCCTAATGAGAAAGTCCTGGTGGCGTACATCGAACCGAGGCCGGGATTGGTGCCGGACATCAATGATCTGCGGACTCATCTGAGAAGGGAACTACCCGACTACATGCTCCCGTCAGCCATCGTCTTGATGGACAAGTTGCCGCTGACGCCCAACGGTAAGATTGATCGCAAGGCGCTGCCACCTCCGGCAGAGCAGTACGTCGAGATTCAAGGAGAGTTTGTCCCGCCTCAAGATCCGCTTGAACATGCGCTTGCCAGAATATGGGCAAAGATCTTAAGAGTGAAACGAGTGGGGCTGAAAGACAATTTTTTTGACCTGGGTGGACATTCTCTTGCCGCAGTCCGCATGTTATCCGACGTCGAAAAGCTGAGTGGCAGAACGCTGCCACTTGCGACCCTCTTTCAGGCTACAACGGTGGAAGCACTTGCCGAACTGATACGCAGAAAGGGCTGGACCCCGTCGTGGTCATCGCTTGTGCCCATGCAACCACGCGGATTAAGAACTCCGTTATTCCTGGTCCACGGTGCCGAGGGCAACGTTTTGCTATACCGGAATCTGGCTGCTCATCTCGGACCGGATCAACCGGTTTATGGCTTGCAATCAAAAGGTTTGAATGGCAGCGGTTGCCTTAACACAACGATTGAAGACATGGCGTCCGAGTACGTAAAGGAAGTAATGACTGTTCAACCGCACGGTCCGTACTTCCTGGGGGGTTACTGCCTTGGAGGAGTTATTGCCTTTGAGATGGCACAGCAACTGAGTGCGCTGGGCGAGAAAGTTGAACTCGTGGCCATGCTTGATACGTACAATCAGTGTGCGGTTCCAAACTCGATATCATTTCCGAAGCTGGTCGTGCACTTCTTGCAGAATTTGTGGTTTCACGGCGCCAACATGTCTTCGCTTCGATGGAAAGACCGTAGAAAGTTTCTCAGGGAGAAAGTCGATGTTGGACTGTCCAGACTCCGGATCAGGCTGCATGCCGGACGTTATGCTTTGCTGCGTACTTGCGGCCGGAAGGCACAGAACAGCTATCCGCATTTGGCCATAAAGAAGGTGAACGATCAAGCTGCGCTTCGCTACGTGCCTCAACCTTATGACGGTCGTGTGGCTGTCATCCGTCCAAAAGGACACTTCTTGGGCTTGACCGACGCAAGCTTAGGATGGCGCGAAGTCGTGCCCCATGGTCTGGAGGTTCATCAGCTCCCTGTTTATCCCAAGGGCATCCTAGTCGAACCATTTTGTCGTTTGCTAGCCAAGACCATGAAATCGTGCTTGCAGGACGCATGAAAGGGTCAAGCAAGTCCGGCCAGAGGTTCTTCGGCGGTGCTGTATTTTGCCGATAAAAGCAGACGAGATTCACGCGTGGAGTGGCCGCATCGCTGCGGGAGAGGATTGCTTCCTCGCACTCTTCAAATCCTTGTCGCAAGATGAAACTGAGAGAGCCGCGCGACTCCATTTTGACAAGGACAGACGATCCTTCATCATTTGCCGCGGCTTGCTGCGTTCAATTTTGGCGGGCTACCTGGGACTTAACCCAGCCGAGATCCTGTTTGAGTATGGTGCACAGGGAAAGCCTTCGTTGCAAAATCGGGCTATGTGCTTCAGCGTTAGCCACTCGGAGGAACGGGTGCTTTACGCCTTTTGCAAGAATTGCGAACTCGGCGTCGACCTAGAATATGTACGCGAGCTACCCGATGCTGAGATCCTCGCCCAGCGTTTTTTTGCTCCTTCCGAGTACATCGAGTTTTGCGGCACAACGCCGGCATCTCGCACAAGGGCTTTTTTTTGCTGCTGGACTCGTAAGGAGGCTTACATTAAAGCTACAGGGCGCGGTTTGTCACTGCCGCTGGACTCGTTTCAGGTGCCTATATTGCCTGACCAACCCGCGCAGCTCAGAATTACGACAAGGCCGAACGAATACCTCTCCGGTTGGAGTCTGAGACACCTGGACCCTTCACCCGGATATGTCGGAGCCTTGGCTGCTCAATTGGTGTCCTTTCCCTTGGCCCACCGGACTTTCGAAACGGCTGAAGAGTGCATGGAACGTATTCGTCGGCCCGAATCCTCCGTTCTTGCGGGACTCACTAGGAACTGACAGCCCGAATCTTGCGGGCTCGTAATCCCACAAAAAGAACAAGGCCGGACGCCTGTGTCCGGCCTATGGATCTCAAAATGGTTGCGGGGGTCAGATTTGAACTGACGACCTTCGGGTTATGAGCCCGACGAGCTACCAGGCTGCTCCACCCCGCAGAAGCATCATAACACACAACTTAGATTTTTCTACAAATGCCCACTCGCAGGGCCGTCGTTATCCTTGCCCGACGAGCCATCGGTCTGCGCCATGCAGCGCCTTCATACTGTGTGACTTGGCGCTCCTCTTCGCTTTTCAGGTGCCCGTTTAGTGCCCGAAATTCCGAGCGACCGGCGTATTCCTTCCGGTTTGCCCGTTCAGACACGATCAGTCCGGCCCGCATGGTCACTACCGAGATTATGGCGTCAATCGAAAGGAAGGCATGAAAATGACACGCGTCCGAGTTGAGGGCTTTACCATCTCGCTTGACGGATACGGAGCTGGTCCGAATCAGGACATCAGGAATCCGCTCGGCGTGGGCGGGACAGATTTGCACCAGTGGTCAGTCCCGACACGCACGTTCCAACGGACCCTATTTGGCGCCGACGGTGGCACAACGGGGATCGATGACGACTTCGCTGCGCGGGGCTTCAAGAATGTTGGCGCCTGGATTCTCGGAAGAAACATGTTCGGACCGATTCGCGGTTCCTGGCGCGACATGAACTGGAAAGGCTGGTGGGGGGACAACCCACCGTATCACGTTCCAACTTTCATCTTGACTC
>Ga0209350_1000424_pt1 | contig 24642 bp, 22 predicted proteins | sample GraSoi013_2_20cm_2_FD_185822 | JGI IMG/M metagenome (GOLD analysis project Ga0209350, IMG submission 185822) | Grasslands soil microbial communities from the Angelo Coastal Reserve, California, USA - Sample 09_27_2013_2_20cm (SPAdes) (version 2) | ecosystem: Environmental > Terrestrial > Soil >...
GAGCTGGCCCGCGCCGCCACGGCCGACGGACGCGCACTCACCCGACCGGACTTCCAGCGCCTCTTCCCCGCCGGGCAAGACGATCTGCAGCTCGCGCTCTTCCCGCTGCTCTTGCCGGCCGGGAACACGGCGGTGAGCGACGCGGATCGCGATACGGTGCGACGGCTGTGCGAGCTCGCGGTGTCCGGCCCCGACCCGAAGGCCGACGCCCTGGAGCGGATGCTCGCCGAGTGCGGCGGGAAGACGATCGTGTTCGTACAACCTCGAGCCACCGTCCGGCACCTGTTCCGCCGACTGCACCGGCACCGCGTGGCCGCGGTGATGGGAGACCGGGGATGGTTCGGCACGGAGCGCGCGAGCCGGGCCGCCGTGTTGCGCGCGTTCGCGCCGCTGGCGCAGGGCGGCCCTGGGCCCACCGCCGCACTCGAGACCGACATCTTGCTCGCGACCGACATGCTGAGCGAAGGGCTGAACCTGCAGGACGCCGTGCGGGTGATCCATTACGACGTCCCGTGGAGTCCCGCCCGGCTGGCGCAGCGCGTGGGCCGCATCGATCGTGCCGGCTCGCCGCACGCGTACATCGAAACCATGACGTTCCTGCCGCCGCCGTCGCTCGCCGATGCGCTGGCGATCGAGCGCCGCTGGCTCGCCAAGGCACGGGCCCAAGCGCAGACCGGTGCCGCTCAGATCGAGCTGGCCGACGGCGGTACCGCCGCCGCGTTCGACTGGTGCGACCGCCTGCAGCAGCTCGCCGGCCATGCCGAACGGCCCGCCGCGCGCGGCGGCTGCGCCGCCGTCGCCGCCGCGGAGGGGGGGACGGTGGTGCTCGTGGTGCGGCTCGCCGGCCAGGTGGAAGCGGTCGTAGTGACGTCCGGCGGCGTGCGGGCCGACCCCGCGGGCGCCGCCGCGCTGCTCGAGCGCGCCGCGGGCTCCCCAGCCGTGCCGCTCGATCGGGCCGCGCTCGAACTGGCGATACGGCGAGCCGCACCGCTCGTCCGCAGCCGACTCGAAGCGATCGAACGGGCCCGCTGGCGCGCCGCCGACCGCGACCGGCTGACCCGGCGGCTCATCCCCTGGGTGCTCGCGGCAGCGCGCCGCGCCGCCGCCCGGCGCCGCCACAGCGAGCTCGCCCGCCTCGATGCGCTGGTGTCGCGGCTCGCCCTCGGGATGACGGCCGGAGAGGAAGTCCTGCTCGACGAGCTGCTCGGGCGCCGCGCGCCGCTGACCGTGCGGGACGTGCTGGCGTGGCACGAGCGGCTGCCGCCGCCCGCGGCCGTATCCGACCCTCCCGCGGTTCGGTTAGAAGCGGCGCTCGTGCTCGGCTGAGCGCTCACTCGTGATGAAGCAGCAGCTCCTCGTAATCGAGCTCCCGCTGCACGCGTCGCATCACCGCGTCGCCGATGGTGCCCTCGTCCCGCAGCCGCAGCAGCTCCCGCCGCTCCGCCGCGAGCAGCTCGCGCGCCAGCCGCAGGTGGGCCTCGGACTTGGCCTCGAGTGGACCGTCCATCACGCCCTCGGCGTGGCCCCGCAGGTGGCGGGCGCGATAGCGGTAGCGGTCGCGCGTGTGGGTCAACGCATCGGGGTGCATCCACGACTCCTGGCTGAGATCCTCGAGGCGCGCGAGCGCCGCCTCCGCGGTGCGCAGCCGGGCGGCGATCTCTTCACGCTCATCCTGCTCGCCGGTCTCGCGCACCCCCAGCCACCGCAACAGCGGCGCGAGGGTGAATCCCTGGCCCAAGAGCGTGACGAGAATGACGGCGAAGGTGATCGCGATGATGAGATCACGTCCGGGAAACGGCGCGCCCGTGGCCGTCAGCGTGGGAATCGCGGCGGCGAGCACCAGCGAGTCGGCTCCCCGCAGGCCGGCCCAGGAGACGAGCACCGGCAGCTGCCATGGCGGGGACGGGTCGCGCTGGCGCACGCGCGCGCTCAAGGCCCGCGGCAGGTAGGTCGCGGGAAACACCCAGACGAAGCGCGCCACGATGACGGTGACGCTCACCAGCACCGCTCCCCACACGAGGTCCCGGGCGAACGGACCGCTCCAACCTCCGAGGATCGGTCGCAGCGCCAAGCCGGTGATGATGAAGATGAGCCCCTCGAGCACGAACACGACCACGTCCCACATGCCGGAGTTCTGCACGCGCGTGTCGGCGGCCACCACTCGCGGGCCGACGCGCCCGAGGTAGAGCCCCGTCGCCACGACGGCCAGGATCCCGGACACACCGAGATGCTCGGCGGGCAGGTAGGCCGCGTAGCCCGTTAAGAGAGAGATGGTGTTCTCGACTTCGGGGTCGTGGATGTGACGCCGCAGCTCCGCCAGGAGCCAGCCCACGGCGAGGCCGACCACCACGCCGCCGGCTCCCACATAGAGGAACCGCAGGCTCGCCGCGGTGAGCGAGAACGCGCCCGTCACCGCGGCGGCGACCGCCATGCGATACGCCACGATCGCGGCCGCATCGTTGATCATGCTCTCGCCCTCGAGGATGATCACCAGGCGTCGTGGCAGCGGCAGCCGGCGCAAGAACGCGGTAGCAGCGGCGACGTCCGGGGGCGAGACGACGGCGCCGAGCGCGAACGCCGAGGCCCACGGCAGACCCGGAACGGTCAGACGCGCCACCCAGGCCACCACGATCGTCACGAACAGGACATGTCCCACGCCGAGCAGCAGGATGGGCCGCAGGTTGGCGCGCACGTCGCGGTAGGAGGCGAGCAGGGAGGCGCGGTACAGGAGCGGCGGAATGAACACGAGAAAGACGAGCTGGGGATCGAACTGCACGACCGGCAATCCGGGGAGCACCGCCACCAGTACTCCGCCTGCCACGAGCAGAGCGGGCGTGGGGACGTCGAGGCGTCGCGCCACCAGCGCCAGGAAGGTGACCCCCACGAGCAGCGCGAGAACGGTCTCGAAGTTGTGCATGGGGTTTGCGGTCTCCCAAAGTTAGCTTCCGGCGTGGCGCTCACCACGTTCCTGTTCGACTTGGACGGCACGCTCATCGACTCGATCGAGCTGATTCTCCGGTCGTACCGCCACACCATGCGCACGCACCGCGGCGCGGAGCCCGCGGACGACGTCTGGATGGAGGGGTTGGGCACGCCGCTGTGGGTGCAATTCCGTCGCTTCACGGAAGACCCGGCCGAGATCGACGCGATGGTCGCCACCTACCGCGGGTACAACCTGGCGCACCACGACGAGTTGGTGCGTCCCTACGAAGGCGTCGTCGAGGCGGTGCGGGGGCTGAAGCGGCGGGGCCGCCCGCTCGGCCTCGTGACCAGCAAGATGCGGAGCGGGGCGATGCGGGGACTGGTGCGCGCGTCGCTCGAGGACGCGTTCGAGGTGGTCGTGGGCGCGGACGACGTCACCCACCCCAAGCCCCATCCCGAGCCGGTACAAGTGGCGCTCGAACGGCTGGGCGCGCGCGCGAGCGAAGCGGTGTTCGTCGGCGACTCGCGTCACGACCTGATCGCGGGCCGGGCGGCCGGCGTCAAGACGGCCGCCGCGCTGTGGGGACCGTTCGACCGCTTCGACCTCGCGGACCTCGAGCCCGATTACTGGCTGGAACGGCCCGCAGACCTGGCCGCAATGGATTGATTTCCGAGTTATTGTAGACACACGACGGCCCCCGACGGAAGGATCGACGCCTTGCGCTTTGTCCCATTTGAATTGGAACGCTGGCAGAGCACCTGGGAGAACCGGGTGCGCTACAACCTGTCGGAGTCGGGTGTGCATCCGCTCTCGATGCGCGAGCTGCTCGACCTCGCGGGAGCGTCTCGGGAGCCGCTGCTCGACGTCCGGCTCGGCTACAGCCAGTCGAACGGCACCGACCTGTTGCGGAGCCGGATCGCCGCGCTTTACTCGGGCGTGTCGCCGGACCAGATCCTCGTCACGACCGGCAGCGCGGAGGCGAATTTCGTGGTGTGCTGGCGGCTGATCGAGCCGGGCGACCACGTCGCCGTCATGCTGCCGAACTACCTGCAGACGTGGGGTCTGGCCCAGAACTTCGGCGCCCGCGTCCGAGGCTTTGCGCTGCAGCCGGAGGCGGGCTGGGAGCCCGCGGCTGAGGAAGTGCGCAGCGCGATCGCGCCGGGCACTAAGCTCGTCGTCGTCACCAACCCCCACAACCCGACGGGCCACGTGCTGTCGGACGCCATGCGACGGCTGATCGTGGCACGGGCGGCGGAGGTCGGCGCCTGGCTGCTGGCGGACGAGGTGTACCAGGGCGCGGAGCGGGACGGGACGACGACGCCGTCGCTGTGGGGCAGCTACGAGCGCGTGATCGTCGTGAACGGGCTGTCCAAGGCGTACGGCCTGCCGGGCCTGCGCATCGGCTGGGTGGTGGGGCCGCCGGGGTTCTCCGATGAAGCGTGGGCCCGGCACGACTATACGACCATCGGGCCGGCGGGCGCGAGCGATCATCTCGCCGCCGTGGCGCTCGAGCCGCGGGTACGCGAAAAAGTGCTTGCGCGCACGCGCGGAATCCTCCGGTCCAACTACCCGGTGATCGAGCGGTGGCTGAAGCGCTTCGGTGACACGTTCACCTGGCACCCGCCGCAAGCGGGAGCGATCTGCCTGGTGAAGTACCGTCAGGGGATCAGCGCCCTCGACCTGGTGGAGCGGATGCCGGCCGAGCACGGCGTGCTGCTCGTGCCGGGGGACCATTTCGGCCTGCCGCGGCACATCCGATTCGGGTTCGGCGAGGAGCTCCACCACTTCGAGGCGGCGCTCGCCGAGACCGAGCGGGGCCTGAAGCACGTCTTCACAGACTGATATGAAGGTCGTGCCGCTCGAGGCGTTCCGGGACAAGGTCTCGTTCGTCGTGGCGGTCGACGCGGTGGAGCGGGGCTTTCGCGCGCTCGCGCTGGGGGAGGCAGTGCTCCCCGACCCGATGGTGGTGGAGCTGCCGGCGGAGCGCGCGGAAGTGCACGTGAAAGGGGCGCATCTCAAGGGCGCGCGCCACATCGTGCTCAAGGTGGCGACGGGTTTTTACGAGAACCGCGCCCGGGGCCTGCCGTCCGGCGACGGCCTGTTCCTGCTGCTCGACGCGAAGACAGGCGTGCCCGCGGTGCTGCTCGAAGAGCACGGCTATCTGACGGACTTCCGCACTGCCGCCGCCGTAGCGCTCACACTCAAGTATCTCGCGCCCGGGAACGCGCACGAGGCCCTACTTGTCGGCGCCGGGGCCCTCGCCCGGCTCACGGCGCGCGCCATGATGGCGCAGCTGCCGCTCGCCCGGCTGACGCTGTGGAATCGCACGCCCGAGCGCGCCGGGCAGCTCGCCCGCGAGCTCGCGCAGGTGGTGGAGACCAGGATCGCGCCCGCCCTCGAGAGCGCCGTGCGCGATTCCCGCGTGATCGTGACCGCGACCGCCAGCACGACCCCGCTGATCATGGCGTCCTGGGTGGCGCCCGGGACGCACGTCACCTCGGTGGGGACGGGGAGCCCCGAGAAGATCGAGCTCGAGCCGGCGCTCTTGGCGCGGGCCGACAAGCTCGTGGCGGATCGCGTGTTCCAGACAGCGCGCTACGGCAACCTGCGCCACGCCATCGCGGCCGGTGCCGTCACGCGCAAGCAGGTTTACGCGGAGCTGGGTGATCTGGCCGCGGGGCGGCGCCCCGGGCGCGAGCGGCCGGACGAGATCACCGTGGCCGACCTGACCGGCGTGGGCGTCCAGGACGCCGCGATCGCGCAGGCGGTGGTGGACGCGTTGGAGCTATGAGTTTCTGTCAGAACGCTGTCAGAAACCGCACTCGCCGAACGGCCGTTTTGGGGCTATCCATTTCTCGTATTCGCCCCAACTGGGAGGGTCACCTTACGAAACGCGCATGGGTCGTGCTCGCCGCCGCCGTCTGCGCCGGCGCCCCCGCGCGGCTCGCCGCCCAGGGCACCGCACCGTACACCGCGGCCGACGTGCACTTCATGTCCGGGATGATCCAACACCACGCGCAGGCGGTGCTGGTGGCCGGCTGGGCGCCGACGCACGGCGCGAGTCCGGCGTTGCGCGCGCTGTGCGCGCGAATCGTGGTGGGCCAGCGTGACGAGATCGTGGTGATGCGGCGCTGGCTCGACGACCGTCACGAGCCGGTCCCGTCTGCCGACCCGTCGCACATGATGATGCCGGGGATGGATTCCTCGATGCTGATGCCGGGGATGTTGACCGCCGCCGAGCTCGACCGGCTGGACCGCGCCCGCGGCCCGGAGTTCGACCGGCTGTTCCTCCAGGACATGATCCGGCATCACCAGGGCGCCATCACCATGGTGAATCAGCTGTTTGCCTCGCGCGGCGCGGGAGAGGAAGAACCGGTGTTCCGCTTCGCCACTAATGTATTCGCCGATCAGACCACGGAGATCGAGCGCATGCAGCGCATGCTCGCCGATTTCGTGCTCGCCGCACCCTAGCTCTCTCACCTTCTCGGGACCATACCATGAACCGTCGACTGTGCGCGCTCGCTCGTGTCATCGGAGGCCTCTCTCTCACCGCGTGCGCCTCGTCGGGCGGTGCCAACTTGTCGACGGTCCCTCCCAGTCCGGACCCACGCGTGGGGCTGCGGGCCGGCGCCGTGCGTTTCGACAGCGCCAACCGGCGCGTGCTGGAAGTGACCCCCGCCGCGCAGGCGGCGTGGAACCTGCGATTGATCGTGAACCGGCCTGCGTCGGAGAAGTTCGTCGGTGTCACGAACTCGGACCTCGCGTTTTTCAAGAACTACGTGATTCAGGGGAATTACAACGGGTTTCAGGTGTGGGACGTCACGAACCCCGCGGCGCCGACGCTCAAAGTCGGATATCTCTGTCCCGCTTCGCAAAGCGACGTGTCGGTTTACCAGAACCTCCTGTTCGTGTCCGGGGAGGGGATGGGGGGCCGTCTCGACTGCGGGACCCAGGGGGTGCACGACTCCGTCAGTAGCGAGCGGCTGCGCGGCCTCCGGATTTTCGACATCTCCGACATCGCGAATCCGAAGTACATCGCCAACGTGCAGACGTGCCGCGGCTCGCACACGCACTCCGTGGTGACCGATCCCAACGACCCCGGGAACGTCTACGTGTACATCTCCGGCGCCGCCACGGTGCGCTCGCCCAGCGAGCTCCCGGGTTGTGTGGCGGCGTCGCCGGACTCGAACCCCAAGAGCGCCCGCTTCCGGATCGAGGTCATCAAGGTGCCGCTCGCCGCCCCGCAGCAGGCGGCGATTGTGAGCTCGCCCCGCATCTTCGATTCACTCACCGCGCCCGCGACGCACGCCGAGCCGCCGGAAGACGTCGCACGGGCGGCCACGGCGGCCGCCGAGGCGCGCGCCAAGGGCGGCTACACGGCCGCGGTGAACGGCCTGGAATACGTGCTGGGGCCGGGGTTCATCAATCCGATGCTCGACAGCGTCGTCAAGGCGCGTCACGGCACCGGGGCACCCACCGCCGCCGACAGCGTCGCGCTGCGCGGTGCGATCCAGGGCATCGTCGACGTGATCGTGGGGGCGCCCAAGCCGGGAACGCCGAACACGGCGCGCCCGGGGCCCGAGCAGTGCCACGACATCACCGCCTACCCGGCGATCGGGCTGGCGGGCGGGGCGTGCGCCGGCTATGGGCTGCTGCTCGACATCCATGACGTGGCCCACCCCAGGCGCATCGGGGCGGTGTCGGACTCGAACTTCTCGTACTGGCACTCGGCGACGTTCAACAACGACGGCACCAAGCTGCTCTTCACCGACGAATGGGGCGGCGGCGGCGGACCCAAGTGCCGCGCGACAGATAGGCACGAGTGGGGCGCGGACGCGATCTTCACGCTGGACGACAAGCGGATGACGTTCCGGAGCTACTACAAACTGCCGGCGCCACAGACCGAGCTCGAGAATTGCGTCGCTCACAATGGCTCGCTCATCCCGATCCCCGGGCGGGACATCATGGTGCAGTCGTGGTACCAGGGCGGGGTTTCGGTGTTCGATTGGACCGACCCGTCGCATCCCACGGAGATCGCGTTCTTCGATCGCGGCCCGATGGACGGTACCAAGCCGGTCGGCGCGGGATCGTGGTCGGCGTACTGGTACAACGGACACATCTACAGCTCCGAGATCGCGCGCGGGCTCGATGTGCTGGATCTCGTGCCGAGCGGGTTCCTCTCGAACAACGAGATCGCGGCCGCAGAGCTGGTGCACTGGGACTACTTCAACACGCAAGATCAGCCGCATATCGTCTGGCCGGCGAGCTTCCTCGTGGCCGGGGCGTACGTGGACCAGCTGGCCCGGTCCAACGGGTTGGCCCCCGAGCGGGTCGCCGCCGTGAGGCAGGCGCTCGATCGGGCGCAAAAGCTCTCCGGAGCAGAGCGGCGGGACGCGCTGACGCAGCTGGCCACGCAGCTCGGCGGGGACGCAGCGGGCGCCCCCGATGCGGCCAAGGTCCGGACCCTGGCCGCGGCGGTCACGGACCTCGCCAATGCACAACCCTGAACGGGGCTAGACCAGCGCCCGGAGCACCACGTACATCAACCCCGCGATCCCCGCCGACGCGGGGATCGTGAGGAGCCAGGCCCACACGATCCGCCCCGCCACGCCCCAGCGCACGGCCGAGAGGCGGTGCGCCGCGCCCACGCCCGAAATGGCGCCGGTGATCGTGTGGGTGGTGCTGACCGGAATACCGAAGTGCGAGGCGATGAACAGCGTGATGGCGCCGCTCGTCTCGGCGCAGAAGCCGCCGAACGGCGTGAGCTTGGTGAGACGCTGGCCCATGGTCCTCACGATACGCCAGCCGCCCGTCACCGTGCCTAACCCCATCGCCGCGCCACACGCCACCACCACCCAGGCGGGCACGGTGTTGGGATCAGTGAGGTGCAGGGGAGACGCCGCGAGCGCCCCGGTCCCGAAAACCTGCTGCTCCGCCACCAGCAGGCCGACGATGATGCCCATGGTTTTCTGCGCGTCGTTGGATCCGTGCCCGAGCGAATACGCGGCGGCCGAGCCGATCTGGAGCACGCGGAACGTGCGGTCGACCTTCCGCGGGAGCGAGCGCCGCAGGGCCCACGACAACGCCACCGTCAGCGCCAGCGCCAGCACGAGGCCCATGAGCGGCGCCAGCACGATGAAGACGAGCGTGGAGATCCATTTGCCGGGGAACAGGAGCGCCGTGAAGCCCGCCTTCGCCACCGCGGCGCCCGCGTAGCCGCCGATCAGGGCGTGCGAAGAAGAGGTGGGCAGCCCGAGCCACCAGGTGATGAGGTCCCAGATGATGGCGCCGCCGAGCCCAGCCAAGATCACCGTGGCGTCCACGGCGGCCAGGTCCACGAGCCCCTTGCCCATGGTCTTGGCCACCGCCGTCCCGAACAGGAAGACCGCAATGAAGTTGAACGCCGCGGCCCAGACTACGGCGGCGGACGGCGACAATACGCGCGTCGACACCACGGTGGCGATGGAGTTCGCCGCGTCGTGGAATCCGTTGATGAAATCGAAGCACAGCGCGACACCGACGATGGCGACGACGAACCAGGCGGACGCGTGCATCACGCGTGCTTGATCGTGATGGATTCGAGGTCGTTGGCGACGTCTTCCGACTCGTCGAGCGTGCGCTCGAGGTTGTCGTAGATCTCCTTCCACTTGATTACTTCGAGCGCGTCCCGCTCGGTCTCGAACATCTGGCCGAGGGCTTCGTGATAAAGCGCGTCGCCTTCTTCCTCGAGCTTCTTGGCCTCGATGCAGAAGCGCATCACATCGTCGCCTTTTTTCAACCGGCCGACGCCCTCGGCAAGCACGCCCACCATACGCTGGATTACCTCGGTAAGCTGGTTCACTCCGCGCGGCGCGGGACCGAGATGGAAGATCTGGGAGCGGCGCGCGATGCCGTCGATCACGTCCATCACGTCGTCCAGGTCGGAGGCGAGTTGATGGATGTCCTCCCGGTCGAGCGGCGTGATAAAGGTGCGGTCCAACCGGTTCACCACCTCGTGGGTGACCTGGTCGGCCTCGTGCTCGAGCCGCTTGATCGCCTCGACGTGGGCGATGCGACGCTCAGGGGGCGCGGTGAAGAGGTCGCGCAGATGCTGGGCCGCCTCTTTGGTCCGCGTGGCCACCGCGACGAACAGGTCGAAGAACTCTTCTTCCCGGGGCAACAGGCGCACGGCAGTGTCTCTCGTGTAAGGGGGAGCTCGTCGCTACCCAACATAGCGGCACCACGCGGGAGCCACTAGGTTACCTCGCCAATGGCCACCACCCAGCAACCGCAGGTCGACTTCGTCAAGGCGATCTCCCGGCTCGACGCGACCGCGCTGGTCGTCGGGTCGATGATCGGCTCGGGCATTTTCATCGTTTCCGCGGAGATCCTGCGCGAAGTGCACTCCCCCGGCCTGCTGCTGGTCGTCTGGGCCGCGTCGGGCGTGGTCACGCTGATGGGCGCGCTCTCGTACGGCGAGCTCGCGGCCATGTTCCCCAAGGCGGGCGGACAGTACGTCTACCTGCGCGAGGGGATCTCGCCCTTGTTCGGCTACTTGTACGGCTGGACGCTGTTCGTCGTGATCCAGACCGGCACCATCGCCGCCGTGGCGGTCGCGTTCGCGCGGTTCACGGCGGTGTTCTGGCCCGGCCTCTCGCCCGACGTGTTCCTCGGCTCCACGGTCCATTTTCCTCAGCCGATCGGCGACGTCGCCGTCGGCCTCTCGCCCCAGCGCCTGCTCGCGGTGCTGTCCGTCGCCCTGCTCACCTGGATCAACGTGCGCGGCGTGCGCACGGCCGCCCTGATTCAGACGTCGCTCACCGCCGTCAAGACCGCCGCGCTGGCCGCGCTGATTCTGCTGGGACTCACCGTCGGCCGGCACGCCGAGGCGATCGCGGCCAACTTCGGCGGCAACTTCTGGGCCAGCGGCGGCGTGGCGGTGGGACTCGGCGCGATCGGCGCCGCCATGGTCGGCTCGCTGTTTTCGATGGATGCCTGGAACAACGTCGGCTTCGCCGGGAGCGAGCTCACCCAGCCCGAGCGGGATCTGCCGGTCGCGATGGGAGCCGGCGTCTTGATCGTGACCGTGCTGTACCTGCTCGCCAACGTCGCCTACCTGACCGTGTTGCCGGCGGCCGCCATCGCGACCGCGCCCCAGGACCGTGTGGGCACGGCGGCGCTGCAGGCGATCCTCGGGCAGCCGGGACTCAAGCTGATGGCCGCGGCCATCATGATCTCCACGTTCGGTTGCAACAACGGCCTCATTTTGTCGGGCGCGCGCGTGTACTACGCCATGGCGCGCGACGACCTGTTCTTCACGTCCGCGGGCGTCTTGCACCCGCGCTACAAGACGCCCGCCGTGGCGCTGGTCGTGCAGGCGGTGTGGACGAGCGTGCTGTGCCTGTCGGGCACGTACACGCAGCTCTTGAACTTCGTCATCTTCGCCGCGCTGGTGTTCTACATGTTGACCGCGGTGGGGTTGTTCGCGCTGCGTGTCAAGCGGCCGGCGGCGACGCGGCCGGTCCGCACGCCGGGATATCCCTGGCTCCCCGCTCTGTACGTGATCGCCACCGGCGTGATCGCCGTGGACCTGCTGACCCAGGACGCCACGCGCACGTACAGCTTCCTGGGGCTGGGATTGGTGCTGATCGGCGTACCGGTCTACTTCGCGTGGCGGGCGATGGTCAGGCGCGCGGCGTGAACCGGGGATAGTCGCCCAGCACGATCACCACCGCCCCCTGCCCTTCGAGATCGCGGATCGCGCCCGCCATGGCGGGGTCCGTCGCCCGTGCCTCGATGTCCAGATAGAAGAGATACTCCCACGGCGTCGTGCGGTCGGGACGGCTCTCGAGCTTGGTCAGGTTGAGCCCCGCGGCGGCGAGCGGCGCGAGGGCGCGCGCCAACGTGCCCGGCCGGTGCGGCAGCTTGAGCAGCAGGGTCGTCTTCGCCGGCACGCCGGGCGGCGGCGACGCCGGCTCCGGCGCGACCAGCAGGAAGCGCGTCTGGTTGTGCGGCTCGTCTTCGATGCGCTCCTCCATGATCGTCAGCCCGTAGCGCCGGCCCGCGAGCGCACCCGCGATCGCGGCGAGCGAGCGATCGCCCTGGCGTGCTACCTCGGCCGCCGCACCCGCCGTGTCGTAGAACGCGACCACCTCGACGCCCGCGAGCTGGCGCAGAAACCGCTCGCACTGCGCCAGGGCCACCGGATGCGACAACACGCGCCGCAATGATTCGCGCGACGCGCCCGCCACACCGAGCAGGCAGTGGTGCACGGAGCTCACCACTTCGCCCACGATCGCGAGACCCGACTCGGCAATGAGGTCGAAGTTGGTGGCGATCGAGCCGACGAGAGAGTTTTCGATCGGCAGGAGACCCAAGTCGGCGCGACGCTCGACGACCGCCTCGGCGACGTCGCGGAACTCGCGGTAGGGCTGGGAAGCGGCGTGTGGCTCGAGCAGGAAGAGCGCCTCTTCGGAGTAAGCGCCTGGCTCTCCCTGGAATGCTATCCGCTTGTTTTCCATCGGCTTACACTAACGGCTCCGGCCTCTTGCCGTAAGCATGTCGGCCGCTCATATTGCCGATTCATGGCCCGAACAAACACCGAAGCCACGCCTTCGCCCGCGCCCCCGCCCTGTCCCGACTGCGGCGCCGGCACCGTGCGGCAGTCCGGCTGCCTGGTGTGCGTGCAATGCGGCTGGGCGCGATGCGGCTGACGCAGCTGCCGCTGTTACCGTCCGGCAGTCCGCCGGTCCCCCCGTCCGCCCTTGTGGTTCTCGACGAGCGGCTGCGCGGAACCAAGTTCGTTTCCCTCACCCCCCGCTCGGTGCTCAACTCACCGCAGCAAACGGGCGTGGATTTCTGGTCGCTCAACCCTTTCGTCGGCTGCGAGTTCGGCTGCACGTACTGTTACGCGCGCTACGCGCATCGCTACGTGGTCGAGCGGGCGCACGACGCGGGCCGGCTCTCCGGCGCCGAGTTCCGCGATTTCGAGCGGCACATCTTCGTCAAGCAAGATCTGCTGGGCGCGCTCGAGCGCGATCTGCAGCGGTTCTTTCGGTCCGCCGGTCCGTCTGTCCGCCCGACCGATCCTATTGTCATCGGCACCGCGACCGATCCGTATCAGCCGGGCGAGCGGCGCTTCCGCGTGACGCGTCGGGTGCTCGAGCGGCTGGCGCGGTGCGAGGGATTGAACATCGGGATCATCACCAAGAGCCCCCTCGTGACCCGCGATATCGACGTGCTGCGGCAGATCGCGGAGCGGAGCGACCTCCAGGTGCATGTGTCGCTCACGACCGTGGACGTGGAGATCATCAGACGACTCGAGGCGCGCTCGCCGATGCCGGCGGCGCGGCTGCGGGCGCTGCACAAGCTCACGTCGGCGGGTGTCAACGCCGGCCTGATCGTGGCGCCGGTCCTTCCGGGGATCACGGATGACGTTCCCCACCTGGAAGCGCTCTTCCAGGCGGCCCGGGAGGCCGGCGCTCGTTTCGTGCACGCCGGGCCGCTGCGGCTCTATCCCGCGGTGCGCGATCGCTTCCTGCCGGTGCTGGACGCGCACTTCCCGCACTTGAGCGAGCGCTACCGGCGCGCCTACGCGCGCGCCAGCGAAGCGCCGCGGCCGTACGCGGCCGCGCTGGGCCGGCGCGTGCGGCGGCTGCAGCGGCGCTTCGGGTTTCCGGAGAACGAGGGAATGCGAGACCGCTATGCGAGTCGCTTGGCGCCGGCGCAGGGAGCGCTCGCCCTGTGACGGTCGCGGTTTACGACTTGTGGCCGTCCCGGTAGTAAGCGGTGAGCTGCTTGACCCAAGTCGGGACCGAGCGCCCGCGCGCCGCGTACGCGTCCGCCAGCAGACGGGAGAGGCCCTGACCGAGGATGGCCCCGTCGGGCGTGCCGAGGCCGGAGCTCAGCTGCTGGATCAATGTGACGATCTCGGAAGCCTTACGAGATCGTGGCCGCTTGGGCTGCGCTGGCTTTCCCCGGCTCGCTGCCATCGTCACACCGCGTCAGAGGGCAGAACTGCACAAAAGGCACATGAGATATACGTCGAAATACGGGCTATGGCAACGACGCCACAGTGGGTCACGCGACGTCACCGGCCGCCGCACCGGGGGACTGGTAGTGCCGCCGCAGATCGTGCACCCACGTCGGGGGCGCGAGGCTGCGGGCGGCGTACGACTCCACCAGCAGATCGGCCACCTGCCGCCCCATCTGCATGGTCTGCTTCGGCGACAGGTCGCCCGAGAGCTCGTTCAGCAGGCGTACGAACTGGCCGATGTTGGGCGGGCGGGACACGCGACCGCGGCCGGCGAGCCAGCGCTCAAGCTTGGCCCGCGTGGGACCTCGCGGAACGGCACCCCGCAGGAAGTCGCGCAGCCCGTTCGGGCTCATCGCGAGCTCGTGCGCGATGCGCCGCAACGAAGACCGCGCGGTTTCGCGCGCAATCACGTCCCGCAGCAGGGGCACGGGCAGCGCGGGCAGGCTCACGCGAGTCGGCACCGACGCGGGGCTCCGCCTGGGACTGGGCGCGCCGGCCCGCCTCAACCGGAACCTGACATACGAGGACTCTCCACCACCCTGGGTAACTGCACAAACTGAACACGGTAGATATACCCCCCTCCCCCCGGAGGCAAGACCCCCCGGAAGGCTCATCTCAAGCGACTTCTCCCGCGGATTTGCTTCGTGCCGATCGATATTGGCGCAGCAAGTCCTGGACCCAGCGAGGGGGCGCGAGCCGCCGCGCCTCGTATGCCTCGGCCAGCAGCCGGGCGATGTCGCGCCCCAACTGTCCCGTCTGATGGGGAGCCAGGTCTCCCGACAATTCGTTCAGCAGGCGGACGAGCTGCCCGACGTTGGGGGGCCGTGAGGTGCGGCCCTGCTCGGCGAGCCAGCGCTCGAGCTTGGCGCGAGTGGCGCTGCGCGGAGCGGAGCCGTTCAGGAAGTTGCGCAGGCCGTTGGGGCTGATGGACATCTCGCGCGCCGCGCGCCGCAGCGACAGGCGGGCAGTCTCGCGCGCCACGGCATCACGCAGCAGGGGAACGGGAAGGGTGGGGACGCCCCGGCGGCCGGATTTCACGCGCCACCCGGTGCACGTGCAGTTTGTGCGGTTCCGCGTGATTTACACAGTGAAACCGTAGCAGGAGTGCAGTAAGGTCGCAAGCACCCGGGGCGGCGCGGTGGGTTCAGGCTTCCTCGCCGGCCAGGGCGGCGGCGAGCGCGCGGATCGTCCCCGGCGCGTTTCCCTCCAGCCGGTTGTTGACCAGGATCAGCGCCTCGATGCGCCGCCGCAGGGCTTCGGCGACGACGCGCAGCAGGTCGTGGCGCACATCGGGCTGAGGCTCCCGAATCCCCTCGTACGGCTCGAACAGCTTCACCGCGTCGGCATAGCGCCGTCCCGGACGCAGCAGCCCGCGCGCCACGGTAAACCCGGCGGGAAACGTCCACGGCAGCTCGAGCTGCTCGCCGATCCCCGGCATTTCATTCCAGGAATTGAACACATGGGCCACGCCGTGGCGTGCCAGCACCGCGCCGTGGACGTCGGTCAGGAGCTCCGCGTTGCGCAGCTCCACGGCATAGCGGAAATCACGCGGCAGCTCCCGCAAGAAGGCGTCGAGCTCTTCCGCCCAGCGCGCGGGCTCGGGCAGGTCCTTTCTCCGCATCGCCTGAAACTCGAACACGAACGGACCCGCGTGGTCCGAGAACGCGCGGCTGTACGGTCCGAGCACCGCTTCCTTGAAGAGCGCGGCATTCAGGAAGTCGGGATTGCGCTGACCGGCGAGGTTGCCCCAGCGCGCGTCCTGGTTGAAGCGCCGGGCGGTGATGCGGTCCCACACCTTGCTCACGCAGGGAAAGCCGGCGGGGAGGGCCCGCGCGTAGGCCGCGAGCGCCTCTTCGGACGGGGGCTCGTAGAACGCGCTGTCGATCCCCACCGTGCGGAACAGCGGATAACGCGCGTACTCCTCGAGCCGCCGGGCCGGCTGGGCGCCGCGGTAGGCCCGATGGTACACGTCGCCCGTCCAGCCGTCGTAGGTCCAGGTGGACGTGCCGAACCTGATGCTCGGGGGGATGCGGCTGCCGAGTGCGACCAGCCCGGGGGGTGGCGGCGGGAGCGCGTCGATGTCGTCGAACAGCCCTGGGTGATTGCGGCTGGTCATGGGAAGCTGAAATATACCAATGCACCGCACCCTCCTCGGAGGGACCTGAACCGGGAGAAGACAAATGAGGCTGCACGTCGTTGTGATTGTGGCCCTGACGACCGCCACGCCGGTCCTGGGCCAGGTGCCGGGAAGAATGGTCGTCGATACGTCGATCGACCGGATGACCGGGAAGGCCGCGGCCGCGGTGACATGGACGGCGATCGATTCCGTCCACTCGCGATACGCCTACCTGCCCACATTGGTAGCGCGGTGTTCTCCCCATGGGAGCATCGACGTGTACTTGACCGGCGTCCCTGCCCACAACAGCTCGCGACACGACATTCTCGGCGTTGAAACCGGCAGCGACTTGCGGGTCGACGTGAAGCTCGACGGATGGAAGAAGCCCAAGGGATCGAAACTGGGAGAATTCACGGTCCAGAACGACGAGGCGATCTGGTACTTCAACGGCAAGCAGGCCATCAGCAAGCTACTGCTACCAACCGACACGTTGTTGCTACGATTCACCGCGCTGTTCGGAGACTACGTCACGCCGGAGTTTCACTTGGGGTCGGACAGCGTGCGCCGGGCGGTGCTGAAGCATGTCGCCGAGGCGTGCGGATGGACTCTACCGGAAAAGGAAGACCAGTAGGTTCGTTATAAATAAAAACCTGCCAATAAGTTAGCAGTCAGGCAGCCACCTTGCGGTGATCTCGATCTTCGGGATATATTCGGGTCCCATTGTCGGCCTGGCATATGACCCGAACCCCCCATCTCACGAGCGACGGCGCCGCGTGCTGCTGGATTCCGCTGTTCCCGCTGCGCTGCGAGACCGCCCGGCAACCGGAGCTCGCATCGCTGCCGGTGGCGCTGGTGGGGCCCGACGATACGCGCCGGGTGTGGCAGCTGTCGCCGCTCGCCCGGCACGCTGGGGTGAAGCCGGGGATGACGGTGAGCCAGGCGATCGGGCTCTGTCCCGCGCTCAAGCTGTGCGAGCCCGACCCGGTGCATTACGACGCGCAGTTCTCCCGCCTGCTCGCGGCGCTCGGCCAGGTGAGTCCGGTGATCGAGCCGGCGGAGCTGGGAAGGGCATACGTAGGAACAGACGGATTGGAAAGGTTATTCGGTTCGCCACAGCAAATCGTCGAAGAAATTCAAATGCGGAGTGCGGAGTGCGGAATGCGGAATTTCAGTGAAGGGTCGTTCGCCCCACGAACCTCACACATACATTCCGCACTCCGCATTCCGCATTCCGCACTTCGTGTGGGGTGGGGGAAGGGGAAGTTCGTCTCCTGGGTAGCGGCCACGCGCGCGCGACCGGGGGAGGCCGTGATCGTGCAGCCCGGGGAGGAGGGGAGATTTCTCGCCGCCCAGCCGCTCGCCGTGCTGCCGCTCGACTCCGACACGCAGCGTCGCTTGCGTCAGCTCGGCATCAGGACGCTGGGCGCGCTCGTCGCGCTGCCCGAAGAAGCGGTGGTATCGCAGTTCGGCCGCGCCGGCCGGCGGCTGTGGCTCCTCGCGGCCGGGCGGATTGCCGAGCGGGTGGTGGGGCGGGTGGCGCCGGAGCCGATCGTCGCCGCGCTCGCGTTCTTTTCGGCCATCGGCGAGCGGGAGCTGCTGGTACATGCGCTCGACCGGCTGATCGAGCGCGCGCTACGCGATCCGCGCCGCAGCGGCTGGCGTGTGCAGGTCGTGCGGGCGCGCGCCGAGCTCGAGCACGGCGCGTCGTGGCTGGTGGATGCGACGCTCAAAGACCCGTCCGCGGACCGGGAACGCATCGCGGCGCCACTCAAGACGCAGCTCGAGCGGTCACCCCCCGCCGGCGCGGTGGAGCGGCTGGTCGTCGAGTTCACCGCGTTCGTCCCCGGCACCGCGGAGCTGCAGCTGTTCGCGCGCGACGCGCAGGCCGCGGCGCGCGCCGGGCGGCGCCGCGCGCTGCGGAGCGCCGCTCAGGAGATCAAGCTCCGGCTCAAGCGCTCGCTGCTCTACCACGTCATCGAGGTGCAACCGTGGTCGCGGCTCCCGGAGCGGCGGTATGCGTTGATCGACTTTGAAGCCTAGTGCGGAATGGGGAGTGCGGAATGCGGAATGGACCGAACAGACTTCGAGCGCTCAACATACCCCAACGAGTGGAGGTAGAGCTCGACGCCAGCGGATCGCCGGCCAAGATCGAAATGCGGAGTGCGGAATGCGGAGTGCGGAATATCGATGAGCGAGAGCCGGTGACGATCGAAGCGGTCCGGGAAACATGGCGGATCGACGACGAGTGGTGGAGGGAACCCATCATGCGTTCGTATTACGAAGTGCTTCTGGATGGAGGAGGACGGGTCGTGATATTCCTCGATCACGTGAGACAGGAGTGGTGGATGCAGCAGCCATAGCGAATTGTCGACTGCGGGATCGACGCCCGTGCTTCCATTCCGCATTCCGCACTCCGCATTCCGCACTATGTATTCAGAGCTCCACTGCCACTCCGCCTTCTCGTTTCTCGACGGCGCCTCGCTCCCCGAGCAGCTGGCGCTCGCCGCGTCGCAGCTCGGCTACCACGCGCTCGCCCTCACCGACCACCACGGGCTGTACGGCTCGATGGCATTCGCGCAAGGATCGCAGAAGCTCGGCCTGCAGGCCATTACCGGCGCGGAGCTGACCCTGCTCGACGGTGCTCACGTGACGCTGCTCGCCGAGACGCCTGAAGGCTACGCGAATCTGTGCCGCTTGATCACAGAGGCGCATCTCGGCCGTGCAGACCGGCGCGACCCGCGGCTCGACTTCGCCTCGCTCGAAGCCCGGCATGCGGGACTGATCGTGCTTTCGGGATGCCGCACCGGACTGCTCCCCGGGGTGCTGCGGCGCGACGGCCCGGCCGCGGCCCGCCGCCTCGCGGAGCGGTGCCGCGCGGTGTTCGGGAGGGAGAACTTCTACGTCGAGCTGCAACGCAATTACGTCCGCGGCGATCGCGCGCTCACGCTGGCACTGAAAGATCTCGCCGACTCCTTGCAACTTGGCGTCGTGGCGTCGGGCAACGTGCACTATCACAAGCGCGAGCGGCACCGGCTGCACGACGTGCTGGTGGCGATCCGGCACCGCACCACGCTCGACGGCTCGCACAACGTGCGCCATGCGAACAGCGAGTTCTTCCTGCGGCCGCCGCACGAGGTCGAGGAGCTGTTCCGTGACTGTCCCGATGCTGTCGCCAATACCATCGTGCTGGCAGAACGCTGCAGGGCCTTCGACCTGACGCGCGACCTCGGGTACACCTTCCCCGACTTTCGAGGAGCGGACCTCACCCCCGCCCCACGCGCCCTCGCCGAGCTGTGCCGGGCGAAGCTGGAAGAGCTGTATCCCACCGGCTCGCCGCACCGTGACGACGCCCTGCGGCGCCTCGAGCAAGAGCTGACACTCATCGAACACCATCGGCTCAGCGGGTTCTTTCTCGTCTATCACGACCTGTTCGACCTGGCGCGGGAAGTGGCGGCGGACGTGCGGCGCGGCAGCCGGCGGGCGCACGCCAACCTGCTCCCGGGCCGCGGGCGCGGCTCGTCGGTGTCGTCGATCGTGTGCTATCTGCTCGGCCTGTCGCACATCGATCCGATCGCGAACGGGCTGTTCCTGGGACGGTTCTTGAACGACACCCTCGCCTCGGTGCCGGACATCGATCTCGATTTCCCACGCGAGATCCGCGAGGAGCTGATCCGGCGGGTCTACAAGCGGTACGGCGACGAGCACGTCGGGCTGGTGTGCTCGTTTCCCACCTACCGCCTGCGCTCGACGGTGCGCGAAATCGGCAAGGCGCTGGACCTGCCGCCGGGCGAGATCGAGCAGGTGGCACGACTGGCGGACCGGCGGTCGGGGGGACTGGCGGACGAGCTGGAGCAATTGCCCGGATTCCAGGGCCGGACCGCTGCCCCGCTCTGGAAAGAGCTGTGCGAGCTGGCGGAGGAGATCGCCGGACTGCCCCGCCACATCTCCCAGCACGTGGGCGGGATGGTCATCTCGAGCCGGCCCCTGGTCGAGATCGTGCCGCTCGAGCGCGCCGCGATGGCAGACCGGGTGGTGTGCCAGTGGGACAAGGATTCCTGCGACGACGCGCGCTTCATCAAGATCGACTTCCTGGCGCTCGGCATGTTGTCGCTGGTGGAGGAATGCGTCGAGCTGGTCGCCGGGCGCGAGGGCACGCCGCCCGATCTCTCGCGCATCGACTTCGCCGACGCCGCGGTCTACGACCGCATCTGCCGGGGCGACACGGTGGGGCTGTTCCAGATCGAGAGCCGGGCGCAGATCCAGATGCTGCGGCGCACCCGACCCCGCAACCTCGAGGATCTGGCGGTCGAGGTCGCGATCGTTCGCCCGGGCCCGATCGTGGGCGGCGCTGTGAACCCGTACGTGCGGCGCCGCGAAGACCAGCGCCGCGCCCGCGCGGCCGGCCGAAACTACGAGCCGCCCCTCGACCATCCGCTGCTCGAGGAGGCGCTCGCGGAAACGCTCGGCGTGATCCTCTATCAGGACCAGGTACTGCAGGTGTGCCAGGCGCTCGCGGGATTCACGGCGGGCCAGGCGGAGGCGTTACGGCGCGCCATGAGCCGGCGCCGCAGCCGAGAGATGATGGCGGAGTTCTGGGAGGAGTTCCGGGACGGTGCCGCGGCGCGCGGCGTTCCCGAGACGACCGCCGAGCGGGTGTTCACACAGGTGATCGCGTTCTCCGAGTTCGGGTTTCCCAAATCGCACGCCGCGGCGTTCGGGCTGCTCGCCTACCAGTCGGCGTGGCTCCGGCACTACCACCCCTCCGAGTATTACTGCGCGCTCTTCAACAATCAGCCGATGGGGTTCTATTCGCTCGACGCGCTGGGACGGGACGCGAACCGCAATGGGGTCGAAATCCGGCTCCCCGACGTGAATTCGAGCGATGTGTGGTGCACGGTCCTCACCCCCTGTCCCCCTCTCCCTTCGGGAGAGGGGGGACGATATGCCGTGCGAGTGGGGCTCGGGTTTGTTCGGGACTGGAGCGAGGAGACGGCGACCGAGCTCGTGGTCGAGCGGGAGCGGCGTGGGCCGTTCATGAGCATCGGCGACCTGGCGCGCCGGGCGCCGCCGCCGCTCAAGCGCACCGCGATCGAGCACCTCGTGTGGGTGGGCGGGTGCGACAGCTTCGGGCTCACCCGGCGCGAGCTGCTGTGGCAGGTGGGATTGTGGCTGCCACCCGAGGCGGCACGTGGCTCGGATGCCCGCGCGCGCCGCCAGCTCGAGCTGGCGCTCGACCATCCCCACGAGGGGCTCCGCTTCGGCGGCCTCGCGGCGGAGGAGCGGCTGCTCGCCGAATACGCGGTCCTCGGGTTCGCGCCGGGCGGCCACCCGCTGTCGCTGCTCAGGGGGACGCTGCCGCCGGGCGTGGTGCAGAGCGACGCGCTCTCCTGCCGCGAGCACGCGACCACAGTCGAAGTCGCGGGCCTGGTGGTGGCGCGCCAGCGGCCCGAGACGGCCAAAGGGTTCGTCTTCGTGCTGCTCGAGGACGAGGCGGGAATGGTGAACGTGATCGTGCGGCCCGACGTGTACGAGCGTTATCGCCCGGCCATCCGCGGGGAGCCGCTCTTGTGGGTGCGGGGCAAGCTCGCCAAGGACGACGGGACGGTGAACGTCATCGCGGAGCACGCGAGAGGATTGCGGCTGGACGGGACGGGGGACGGGGGACGAGGGACGAGTTCGACCGCCCCGTCCCCCGTCTCTCGTCCCTCGTCCCCTTACTTGTTTCTCAAGTCGATGCGCCGCGTCGCACCGGACTCAAAGGACTGGGGCTAGCGCCATTGACATCGCCACCACGGCGGATAGCCTTGCTCGATGCCCATTCCCACGGAACCCGTCGGCAGCATTCCCAGATCCCCCGAGCTCATCGCGGCAATGCAGCAGTTCGCCGCCGGCCGCCTCTCGCGCGACCAGCTCGCCCGGCTCCAGGACGAGGGCGTCCGTGACACCATCAAACGCTTCGAAGCGACCGAGTCCCCGGTGATCAGCGACGGGGAGCAGTCCAAGCCCAGCTTCGCCACCTACCCGATTCACGGGCTCGCGAGCCTCGCGCCCGACGGCGTGACCATCCCGTTCGCCGACGGACACACGCGGCGGCTCCCCCGCCTGACCGCCGGGCCGTTCCGCTACCAGACCTACGCCGATGCGTATCTCGTGGCCGCGCGGGCTCATGCCCGCGTGCCCATCAAGCAGGCGGTGATTTCGGCCTCGGCCCTGAGCCTGCTCTATCCCGAGGACGGCATCCGCGGATACCCGCGCGACGCGTTCCTCCAGGACCTCGTGCGCGAGGCGGAGACGGACATCCGGCGCTGCCTGGCGGCGGGCGCGCACGTCGTCCAGATCGACTTCACCGAGGGCCGGCTCGCGGTCAAGCTCGATCCCACGAAGGGGGTGCTCAAGGCGTTCGTGGACCTGAACAACCGCGTGCTGGCTCGCTTCACCACGGAGGAGCGCCGCCGCATCGGCGTCCACACCTGCCCCGGCGGGGACCAGGACTCGACCCACAGCGCGGACGTGGACTACGCGGAGCTGCTGCCCACCCTGTTCGAGCTCGAGGCCACGAACTTCTACATCCAGTGCGCCAGCGAGCCGGACCGCGGCAGGGCACTGCGCCTGGTGAAGCAGCACGCCAAGCCGGGGCAGCGGATCTTCATCGGCGTGATCGACCCGATCGATTCGAAGGTGGAGACGCCCGAGGAGGTCCGCGACCGCGTGCTCGAGGCGGCCGAGTATATCCCGCTCGACCGGCTGGGGACGACCGACGATTGCGGTTTCGCGCCCTTCTCGGACGACACGTCTACGGATCGGGACACGGCATTCGCCAAGATCCGCGCGCGGGTGGCCGGCACCGCGCTGGCGGCGCGGAAGCTGCGCGCTTGATGAGCTAGCTTTCAGATAACCCCACCAGGAAAAGAGTCGATGCCACAGCGCGAAGTCGCGACCCTCGCCGGCGGGTGCTTCTGGTGTCTCGAAGCCGCGTTTCAGCAGCTGCGGGGCGTCGAGCAGGTACGGTCCGGCTACGCGGGGGGCCACGTGGCCAACCCGTCGTACGAGGACGTGTGCACCGGCACCACCGGCCACGCCGAGGTCGTGCAGATCACGTTCGATCCCAGTGTCGTCTCGTTCGACGAGCTGCTGCACGTGTTCTTCACGATTCACGACCCGACCACGCTGAACCGTCAGGGCGGCGACGTGGGCACGCAATATCGCTCGGCAATTTTTCACCACTCTCCGGAGCAAAAAGCCACGGCCGAGCGCGTCATCGCCGAACTGGAGGCCGGGAAGGTGTGGGACGATCCGATCGTGACCGAGCTCAAGCCGCTCGCGGCGTTCTACCCGGCCGAGGAGTACCACCGCGACTACTTCCGTCGCAACCCCAATCAGGGCTACTGCAGCGCGGTGATTGCGCCCAAGGTGGCGAAGGTGCGAAAGCTCTATCTGGACAAGCTGAAGCAGCCGACGGCCTGAGCCGCCTCCCGATAAGGAGACACACATGCTGCGTTGCGGGATCCTCTGCCTGCTGCTGGCGGCACCGGCAGCGAGCGTCGCCCAAGGGGCGCCGCCGGCGGGCTCGACGGAGCCGTTCGTGGTGGAGTACTACTACAAGGTCCGCTGGGGTTTCGCCGACGAGTTCATCCGGCTGTTCAAGAAGAACCATTTTCCGGTCCTGAAGCGCCAGATCGAGCTCGGCCACGCGCAGCAGGTCACCGCGGAAGCACCACGCTTTCACGGCACCGAGGACGGCCGCTGGGACTATCGCGTGACGATCGTGTGGAAGAACGCGGCGGCGCCGCACGAAGCGTTTCCCGACGCGGAGCTCAAACGTCTGTTCCCCGACCAGGACACGTTCCGGCGCGAGGAGCAGCGGCGCTTCGAGATCCTCGCGGCGCACTGGGACCTGCCGGTGGTCAGCGTCGATCTCACCCGGCCGTGAAGCGGCTGCGCGGCGCCGCTTGCCTGCTCGCGCTCTGCGCGACGCGGCTCTCGGGCCAGTCGCGCGTCTTCTACACGTCGGGAAGCGTGGACGAACCGCCGCGACGACTGTCGGGCCCGCCGGTCGATTATCCTCGCGCCCTGCTGCTGCGCCATGTGCAGGGCGTGGTGCGGGTCGCGGCGATCGTCGACACGTCGGGGCGGGTCGAGCCGGCCTCGGTGGAGGTGTTGTCCACGCCCGACTCCGGCCTGAACGACGCCGTGAAACAGATGATGCTGGCCTCGCAGTTCTCCGCCGGTCGCCTCAAGGGCGCCGCCGTGCGCGTCATGGTGCAGCTCGGCGTGGACGTGCACCCGCCTCGGTTGAGCACGACGGAGCTGGTGGGGTCGGCTCGCGCTCAGCTGGCGGCCCGGCGACCCGACAGCGCGCTGACCCTGCTCGAGCTCGCGCTCGATACGTCGCTCACGCATCCGACCGATGGAGAGCGGGTGTACGCGCTGCTGGTGCGGGGCGTGGCCGCGTCGCGCGCCGGGCGCGACAGCGCCTCTCGCGCCGATCTGGGAGAGGGCCTGGCCCTGTACCAAAGCGTCACCGCCCGCGGCGTGGACCTCGCGCCCTTCCTACGCCGCCTGGCCGACTCTGTCCGGCTCGCCCGGCGC
>Ga0209350_1000427_pt1 | contig 24565 bp, 22 predicted proteins | sample GraSoi013_2_20cm_2_FD_185822 | JGI IMG/M metagenome (GOLD analysis project Ga0209350, IMG submission 185822) | Grasslands soil microbial communities from the Angelo Coastal Reserve, California, USA - Sample 09_27_2013_2_20cm (SPAdes) (version 2) | ecosystem: Environmental > Terrestrial > Soil >...
GTGATCACCGGCGTCGCCGCCTCCGTGCCGGAGACGGAGGATGAGCAAGAGCGGCTTGGAAAATTGCTGGACAGCGGCTTGCGTGACGCGCTGGCAAAGCTGGATGATATGCGGCGGACGGAAGGCCGTCACCTTGTCGAGGAGTTGCGAGATCGCCTGGCGCGCATCGGCGGTTATGTGGATCAGGTGCGCGGGCTGGCGGCCACGCTGCGCCCGGCTTTCGCGCGGCGGCTGGAAAGCAGGCTCAAAGAGTTGCTCGGCGGAATCGGCATCGAGCCCGCGCGGCTCGCGCAGGAAGCGGCGCTGCTTGCGGAACGCAGCGATATCAGTGAAGAATTAGACCGGCTGAAGAGTCACCTACAGCAGTTCACCAAGTTGCTGGATGGAGCCGGAGAGCTGGGGAAGAAACTTGATTTTCTTTTGCAGGAGATGCATCGCGAGGCCAACACCTTGCTCTCCAAGACGCCCGGCGTGGAAAGCGAAGCGCTGGCGATCACGGGAGTGGCGCTGGAAATCAAAGCGGAGATCGAGAAATTGCGCGAGCAGGTGCAGAACATCGAATGACCACGCAGACTGAGATCGCGCCACTGGTGTTGATCGTGTCGGGGCCGTCGGGATCGGGAAAATCGACTTTGGTGCAGCGAATCCTGGAGCTGCCCGGCACCATGCCTTCGATCTCATGTACTACACGGGCGCGGCGCGCGACCGAGGCTAGCGGGAAATGCTATGATTTTGTGACGGAAGCGGAATTCGACGCCATGGTCGCGCGCGGCGAATTCCTGGAGTATGCCCGGGTTTTCGGAAAACACTCTTACGGCACGCCATTGAAATGGCTGGAGGAATCGCGGAAAAAGGGACTCGACCTTGTTCTGGAGATCGATGTCCAAGGAGCGGCGCAAGTAAAGCAAAAGCTTCCGGAGTCCGTCGCGATTTTTATTTTGCCGCCGTCGCGCCAGGAGCTGGAGCGCAGGCTGCGCGACCGCGGCCAGGATTCGGAAGAAGAAATTGCGCGGCGGCTTGCCAAGGCCCGCGACGAAATCGCTCAGTTTGGCAAGTATTACGATTTTTGCGTGGTAAATGAGGATGTGGAACGCGCGGGCCGCGAAGTGCAGGCGATTGTGATCGCCCTGCGCTGCACGAGCGCGCGGCGGAGGGCGAGGGTGGAACAGCTTCTGGCATCGTTTGGGAGGGAATGACCGAGATGACTGTGCAGACGAAAGCTCCGGAGAGCCAGTTTGCGTACGTAGTGCTGGCGGCAAGGCGCGCCCGGCAGATTATGGCAGGCGCGCCACCGCTGATCGAAAACCCCAGAACACTGAAGGCCACGCGGATCGCGTGCGAAGAGCTGGAGCACAGCCTGATCGAGTACGACTTCACCGAGCCGTCCTCGATCGATGTGGACAAGGAAGGAAACAAGCGGCGGAAGTAGCGGGCCGCGAGAGGCCGTGATGCGAATCACGCTTGGTGTGACCGGCGGAGTGGCGGCTTACAAAGCCGCGGAACTCGTGCGCCGCTTGCAGCAGGACGGATTCAGCGTGCAAGTGGTGATGACGCGCGGGGCGCGCGAGTTCGTCACGCCGCTGACCTTTGCGGCGTTGAGTGGGCAGAAAGTCATCACTGACTTATTCAGTGATTCTTCCGGCGGGGAAGCAAACCTCGAAAGCGCCATCGAACACATCGCTGTGGCGCAGCGGACGGACCTGCTTCTTGTCGCGCCGGCAACGGCGGATATCATCGCTAAATTTGCGCGCGGGATCGCGGATGACTTTCTGACGACTTTGTACCTGGCATCGACAGCGCCGGTCGTGGTTGCTCCAGCGATGAACGTGAACATGTGGAATCACGCGGCCACGCAGGAAAATGTCGAGATGCTGCGCGCGCGTGGCGTAAGAGTCGTAGACCCCGCCGAGGGCTACCTCGCTTGCGGCATGATTGGGGCGGGACGGCTCGCAGGACAAGATGACATTGTCGCCGCCGTTCGAGAAGTGCTCAAAACGCAGCGGGATTTGGACGGAGAGACAGTCCTGATCACCGCGGGTCCGACTTGCGAAGACCTCGATCCGGTTCGCTACATCACGAATCGCTCCTCCGGGAAGATGGGATATGCGGTCGCCGAAGCGGCGACGTTTCGCGGCGCGAAGGTCATTCTTGTAAGCGGCCCAGTGAATTTGGAAGTCCCCGCTGGCGTCGAGCGCATTGACGTACGCACCGCGAAAGAAATGCACCATGCAGTCGCGGAACGGATTGCCGATAGTTCCATTGCGATTCTTGCGGCCGCGGTGGCGGATTATCGTCCCACGGAACAGCACGTGGAAAAAATCAAGAAGGGGAACGCGCCGCTGACGATTTCTCTCGAGCCCACCACAGATATTCTGTCCGAGGTAGCGAAAAACAAGGGCCAGAGAATAGTCGTGGGCTTTGCGGCAGAGACCGACCACGTCGCGGAGAATGCTCGCAAGAAACTCACGGCGAAGAATGCCGACCTCATCGTGGCCAACGACGTCACCGCCGAAGGCGCGGGATTCGATCAAGACACAAATATCGTTACGCTGTTTTCCCGTGATGGACGCGACCTGGCGCTCCCGAAAATGAACAAAAGCGAAGTGGCGCAGCGGGTTTTGGATGAAGTCGTGCGCCTGCGAAGCGTATTGCACGGAGCAGCAGCATTGAAGCGCTCCGGCGATTGATCCCGTCATGGCCGAGCGCATCTCCGAAACTCTCCAGAAAAAACTGTCCGACCGGCTGAATTTCTACGATGACCTCGGAATTCAACTCTTCTATCGCGACCGCGGCGCCACTGCCGTATGGCATAGCGAGCCGAAGTTGGAACAGGCCGTGATGGCCCATTTCTCAACCCCAGAGCTTCAGAAGGAACAGACTTTGCCCAAGCCCGCAGGAAAACCCGTAGTGCAAAAACTTGCGCCCCCTATGTCGGCCGTGAGTCCGAAGATCGCCCTGCCGGTGACTGCGGGGCCGTCGCTCTTCGAAGCCGCGGACAAAATTGTGGATGACACGTTGGTGAAGGTCCGCGAAGATTTGGGTGAATGCACGCGCTGCAAGCTTCACAGCACGCGGCACAAGATTGTCTTTGGCGACGGAAATCCCAAGGCGCAACTCGTTTTCGTCGGTGAAGGACCGGGCGCTGATGAAGACGCGCAAGGCTTGCCGTTTGTCGGGCGCGCCGGAAAACTGCTGACGCAGATGATCGAAGCCATGGGCTTGCAGCGTAAAGACGTGTACATCTGCAACGTAGTGAAATGCCGTCCACCGGAGAATCGCCAGCCGGAAGATGATGAAGTCAGCACTTGCTCGCCGTTTCTTTTTCGCCAGATCGACGTCATCGCTCCCAAAGTAATTGTTTGCCTGGGCGCCGTCGCCGCAAAAACCTTGCTGCAGACCAACCGCGGGATTTCCCAGTTTCGCGGAGAGTGGCTGGAATTTCGCGGCAGAAAATTGCTGGCGACGTATCATCCCGCCTATTTGCTGCGCAATCCGCCCGCAAAGAGCGAAGTCTGGAAAGACCTCCAAAAAGTCATGGCCGTCCTCGGCCTCGAAGTGAAGAAAGGCAAGTCCTCCTAACTCATCATGGGAATTCTGCTGGGCTTGCTGACGGCGCTGACGTGGGGCGGCGCGGATTTCATTGCGCGTTTTGCCACGCACCGTATTGGCGCTCTCCGTTCCATGCTTTACATGCAGCTGATTGGGTTTGTAACGCTGACTATTTCCTTGCCCCTTCTCGGGGGCTGGGGGCATCTCGCGGATGGTTCCGGATGGCAGCCTTGGGCCTGGGGTTTTCTGGCTGGATTTTTCAACGCCATGGCTGGGATCGGGTTCTACCGCGCGTTTGAGATTGGAAAAATGGCCGTGGTGGCGCCGCTCTCGGCCAGCTATCCGGCTCTGACACTGCTGCTTTCCTGGATAACCGGCGAGCGCGTGAGTGGAGTGCGAATCGCGGGGATCATTTGCACCTTGGCGGGTGTGGCGATTGTTGCGGGCGGAGAAAAAACACCGGACGAAAACGATGCCGAGGCCATGCGCAGGAGCGGCCGTGGAATAGGCTGGGCCATCTTCGCGTCGGTTGGTTTTGCCATGCTGTTTTGGCTGCTGGGAATTCGCATCATCGAACGAGTCGGCGCGGTGCAAACGGTGTGGATGATCCGCCTGACCAGCACGCTGCTCATTGCGGCCGTGATTCTTGTTTCAAAGCAGCCCGTGCGTCTTCCGCCCGGCGGGGTGCGCTGGATGGTCCTCGGCATGGGCGTCTTCGATACCGGCGCGTTTGTCCTCAGCAATCTCGGAATGAAGCTGGAACAGGTTGCCGTGATCAGTGTTCTTGGCTCGCTGTACGGAGCGGTCACTGTCGGGCTTGCGGCTTTTTTCCTGAGAGAGCACGTTTCGCGCTGGCAGTGGATTGGAATCGCGACTATTTTCCTGGGAATCTTTCTCATCAGCCGCTAAATTTCTTTCTTCAACGAGCTTTCAACTGTCCCGCGCTTTCTTCGGGATTTCGTCGTGCTGATACACTACACGGCGGGATGACTCCTCCATTTTGCAACGTCGCGCTGCCGGTTCCGCTGCGCACAACATTCACATACGCTGTGCCCGAATGGCTGCAAGGAACGTTGCAACCGGGGAGTCGCGTGCTTGTGCCTTTCCGCAAAAAATCAATGGTCGGAGTCGTCGTCGAGCTTGCGGAAAGCGCGCCGCCAGGAACGAAAATCCGCGAAATAATCCGCGTATTGGATTTTGTTCCTGCACTGACACCGAAGTTGATCGAGCTGGCGCATTGGATCGCGGGGTATTACCTTGCGCCGGTTGGCGAAGTTTTCCGTGCAATGCTGCCGCCGGTGAGGGAACTGAAATCGCAGCGGCAGATTCTTTTGACAGATGCCGGGCGTGATGCGGCGGTCAGCTTGAGCGGCGGCGAATTGTCGCATGGGCTCACGTCCTCGGAGGCGGCGTTTCTCGCAAAGTTGAAAGAAAGGAAAGGAACGATGCCTCTCGGCCCGGCGGCAAAGCTCGGTGTTGAGGCTTCCGCGTTGCAGCGGCTGCAACGGCTCGGCCTCATTGAAATTCGAGAGACGGTGCAGGGAAGAAGCCTAAGGACGCAGCGCGTGATCGCCTGGAAAGATAATCTTTCGCCGGCCACGGAGCCGAGGCCCGAAAAAAGCGAGGAGAATCTTAACGCAGAGACACAGACGTCGCAGAGAAAGCGCAGGGAAGAGCGCGTCCGCGAATTGCTGGAGACGGAGCGAGGGCCTTTGCCACTGGCGCAGTTGATGAAACTGGCGCAGGTGACGCGGGCGGTCATCGAGCGAATGCTGCGCGACGGATTGCTGGAGAGTTGGGAGGAGCCCATTGATCCGGCGGAAGATCCGTTTGACGCGGGATTCACGCCACCCGCGCATGAATTGAATGCGGAGCAGGAGAGCGCGCTGAAAGCGATTCGCGCGCGCTTTAAACTGGGCGAATTCGGGGTGCAGTTGCTCCATGGGGTGACCGGCAGCGGAAAGACCGAAGTGTATTTGCGCGCTGTGCAGGAAACGCTGGCGCGCGGGAAAACGGCGCTCGTTCTGGTGCCGGAGATCGCGCTGACGTTGTGGATCGGGCGGCAGTGCCGGTCCTGGTTTGGCGCGCGCTTCGAGGGTGTCGCGGTACTGCATTCGGCGCTGAGCGATGTGGAACGGGCGCGCGAATGGTGGCGCGTGCGCAACGGCGAGGCGCGCGTCGTTGTGGGGACGCGCTCGGCGGTATTTGCGCCGCTGGAAAATATCGGGCTTGTCATCGTCGATGAAGAACAAGAAAACAGTTACAAGCAGGAAGAGACGCCGCGCTATCACGGCCGCGACGTGGCCATCGTGCGCGCGAAGATGGAAGGCGCGCTTGCGCTGCTGGGTTCCGCGACCCCTTCGATGGAAACGTATCATCACGCGCGGGAAGGAAAATACGAATTGCTGACACTCGCTTCGCGCGTTGCGGACCGATCGCTGGCGACCGTGGAAATCGTTGACCTGCGCGAAGATTTTCAGCAGACGCACCAGACAAGCCCAATTTCCGCGGCTCTGCACGCGGGAATTCAGGAGTGCCTTGCGAACGGAACACAAACACTCGTTTTGATCAACCGGCGCGGATATTCGTGGTCCGTGCTGTGCCGGAGCTGCGGAGCTTCGGTACAGTGCGTGAATTGCAGCATCTCGATGACGCATCACAAGCAGCGTAACCGTTTGGAGTGTCATTACTGCGGATCGATTCAAGCAATTCCGAAAGTTTGTCCGAAGTGTCAGTCGAAGTACGTTTATTTTTTTGGAGAAGGCTCGGAGCACCTGGAAGAACGGCTGCGCAAGGAATTCCCCGGCGCGCGCATCGCTCGGCTGGACCGGGACACGGCGCGGACGAAGCGGCAGTACCAAGAGACGCTGGGCGCGTTTGCGGGCGGGGCGCTGGACATTCTTGTCGGCACGCAAATGCTTGCCAAAGGCCACGACTTTCAGCGGGTCACTCTGGTTGGGGTCATCAGCGCCGATTCATCGCTGAGCTTGCCGGATTTTCGCGCTGCGGAGCGCACGTTTCAGTTGCTGACGCAAGTGGCCGGGCGCGCGGGGCGCGGCGAATTGAAGGGGCGCGTGCTGATTCAGACGTTTTATCCCGAGCATTACGCGATCCAGGACGCGGTGAAGCAGGATTACGGCGCGTTCTTCGAGCGCGAATTGCACTTCCGGAGAATGATGGCGTATCCGCCGTTCACTTCGCTGGCCAATGTGATCGTGCGCGATACCAGCCTGGAGAAGACCATCCGCTGGTCGCGGCAACTCTCAGAATATTTTTCGCCGCACGACGATAAAGGCGTGCGCATTTTGGGACCGGCCACGGCGCCGCTGGCGCGATTGAAGAAAGAACACCGGTTCCAGTTCTTATTGAAGTCGCCGAAGCGTTCGGTGCTGACGAAATTGCTGAGCGGCGCGTTAGCGTATTGCGAGGCGAACGAAATCCCCGATACGGCGGTGTTGGTTGATATGGACCCTTTAAGCCTGTTGTAACCCCCCACCCCCCCATTACATGGATGAATATCAAAACAAAGGGCTTACAAAATGGGTTCCACTTAAATGATTGATGCTAAAGGGCCGCAAATTCCACTACCCAGCGGAGCAACATGTTAACTTCATCAAAGGAAAAGAGTTAAACCCGAAAAGGGCGGTTATCGGGATGAAGACGGGGGTTGATGCTCTCTATTGGGAAGGCGTAAATATCTACAAGTAAAGTATAACATAGATTAAAGAAAAGTCAAGAAGAATGTAAGGTGAGCGGGCCCGGCGCTGGGGTGTGCCAGCGCCGGATGCTCTGGAGAACTTGCCGCCTGGCGCACCGCAGAACAACGGCGCGAAAGGGCTTGCTGTTCGCTTAAGGATGGATCAAGTTGTGCCAGCCGTTTTCTTGGCGGTTGCGCCAGGCCGATACTTGGCGCGGATGCGTTGCAGGTCGTGGCGCAGCTTATTGTCTTCGTCGCCGAAGGCGGCATCGCGCTCGTCCCGCGGGCTCTTGTCCAGGTTCGCCTTCTGCCGTGCGGTGATAAAGCTCCCGTCGGTCTGCTTCTGGTGCCACTTGCCGTCCTGCGGGTCGAACCAAGAGATGTAGCAGCCCGCCGGAACGTCCAGCGCTTTGTTCAGGCGGCCAAGGAAATCAAACTGAGTTCCCGCGTGGGCTTTGGTGTTGTAAAAATCCCGGGTAATAAAATCCGAGACGGAAATGCCGTTGATTTGGTAGGCAAAGACTTCGCAAGGGTCGCCGACTTCGACCAGGTATTCGACTTGATGTTTATCGGACTGGGGATCGATGTCCGGATCACGGATGAGTTTGTGGCCCAGCGGGTCGACGAGCATTTCAAGAAGCTCGTGGCTGGCGGTGATGCTCCAGTCGTTGCCACCCTGAATTTCAGCGAAAGGCTTGCCGTTATTGTCCAGATGCACGCCCAAACCGGCGCTGGATTGATCGAGAATGGTCATTGGCCAGGCGCGAGCCGGGACAGTTTCTCCCGTATCAAGCGCCTGCACCTGAGCGTGAACTCCCCAGACGGGAGTGAAATCACGGTCAAGTTGGATTTGCAGAGCCTGTGCTACTTGATCGAGCTGATCGAGGGAGAGTTTCATCGAAGACTTGTCTTGAAGCGTGACATGACGGATTTTCATTCGGGGACCTCCTGTACGAGGCGAGAGCCTCGGGTTGAGGCCCGTAACTCTACTGCAAAGTTGCGCATGCTGCAATAGACCTAACGGTGGAAATCCGACTTCGCTTGAGGCACAGGTGGGCCCCGAAAGAAAACGCAACACGCGGCGAGGGTGTTTCAATCTCAAAGTGAGTCAAAGTGGCGGGTCGGTGTCAGTGTTGAGACGGTTTTCAAGCGGTGTGTCACCGAAACCCAGACCGTGGGCTAGTGCTCAGATGGCTACAAGAAAAATTTTCTGAGGAAAAGTGACCGGAGACACGGCGATGAAAAAAAAGAAGATGGCGGCGTAAGACTATCGCTACAACTGTGTGCCGGGGCATTTTTAGGCGGCGCGAATGACAGCGGATGAAATGATGGGCATTGTGGCACGCGCAATGCACGAATTAGGGCATAGGTCCGCGCACGCGACGGTTGGTACCGGGGAAATGGTGCAATGCGCGCTAGCGAGACCACAACCGCAGCCCGAAATGACTGTTGGAAGTGGCTGTTCGCGGCCGTACGAATTGACCCCAACAACCGCCAAGTCTCCTGAGGGAACGCCTCAAAAGTGCGCAGCAGGTCGAGATGCTGTGCAAATTGCAGAACATAAAGAAGTTGTGTCTTGCAGGTGGATTTCTTTCCTACCTTTTCGTCACCATGGCTGCGTTTGCGTGGGCGCCAACGGCGAAGGCGCAAGCCTCCACGTCTGAGCGGACAGAGGGAATCATTTCCGGCACGGTGCTCCTGAAAGCGGGCGATCGGCCCGCGAGCCAGGTCGCGGTGAAACTGAAATCGCACGCCGCGGGAATCTTCCGAAGCATCCTGACGGACTATGAAGGCCACTTTAAAGTGCGAAACCTCCCTCCCAGCACGTACGAGATCGTCGTTGATGAACCAGGCTACGAGCCAGCGCAAACAAGCACACAGGTGGACGGCACCGCCGTGAAGCTGGTGCTCTACCTGAATTCGTCGAACTTGCCACCGGCCGAGAAGAACCGTTACACCGTCTCGGCGCGCGAGCTGAGCATTCCCGGAAAAGCGCGGAGCGAGTATGAAAAGGGAGTACAAAGGCTGAGAATGAGAGACTTGGCTGGGAGTCTGGGCCACTTCACGAAGGCCGCTCAGGCGTTCCCCGAATACTACGAGGTTTACTATCACGTGGGTGTGGTGCAAACCACGCTAGGCCACTTCGATGATGCCATGCAGGCTTTCCTGAAAGCCATTGACTTGAGCGGCGGGAGGTACGCCTGGGCGGATTTTGGCATTGGGTATCTACTCTTCCTGCAGGGAAAACCAGAGGACGCGGAAACGGCGGTCCGTAGGGGCCTGGAGTTGGACAGCAGTTCACCCGACGGGTACGTCATCCTGGGGATGGCGCAACTGCGACTCGATCACGCGGACGAGGCGGAAAGAAGCGCGCGTGAAGCTCTACTGCGAAATCCCAATTTTGGGCCAGCCTATTTAGTGCTATCGGATGCTTATGGACGAAAGCACGAGTATCGTGCGCAACTGCAAGGCCTGGATACGTATCTGAAACTCGAGCCAAACACTTCAGGCGCCGAACACGTCCGCCAAGTGCGGGAAGCGGTTCAGAAAATGGCGGCCGAGGTTTACCCGCAAGAGTGAATCAAACAGCGGCGCGTTTGCGCCAGAAGAAGTAGGCGGGAAGGCCAATAAGAAACAGAAGGATGGCGGCGGCGAGGTTCATGAATTGGGAAGGATCGCGGAAGGCGAGATAGATGGCATTACCGACGATGGCGGCAGCGGCGAGAACGAAGAGCATAGGCGTCCAGGGATAGCCGGGAACGCGATAGGGAATTGGCCGGCCCGCCGAAGCGCGGCGAAAGGGGAAAATAGCGGCGGCACCAAGGCCGTAGAAGATCCAGCCGATAAAGATCACCCCACCGATCAATGCGCTGAAACTGCCCAACTCACCGGCACACACCAGAACTGCCGACCATATGCCGAGTCCGATGATAGCCGCTGCCGGCGTCAAGAACCGCGGATGAACTTCGGCGAGTTTCTTGAAAAAGAGTTTGTCGTTGGCCATGGCGTAGAAAACACGGGGGGCGGTGAGGATCACGCTATTGGCGGCGCTGAAGGTGGAAATCAGAATTGTTAGCGCCACGATTTTGCCCGTCCATGAGCCGAGGACAGCGGTGACAGAAGTTGCGGCGATGGTTTCGCTCATGGCCATTTCGTCGGGGCCGAGGGCGAACAGGTAAGCGACAACGGCCAGGAGATAGAGCCCTACGAGAATCAGGGAGCCCATCAGAAAAGCGCGCGGAAAGGCCTTTTTCGGATTAATGACTTCGCCGGCGCTGTACGTGCCGAATTGCCAGCCTTCATAAGCCCAAAGAACCGCGATCATCGCCAGACCGAAATTGGACCAGAGGCCCAGTCCTGGGTGGACGACGCCGAAGGCGGAAGGAATGTCGCGGGCATGGTGGCCAAAAGCAAGCAGCAGGGCACTGAGGATGACGATGATGCCCATCTTGACGAGGGTGGTCCAGTTCTGCAGGTCCGAACTCTTACGCGTGCCCCAGACATTTATGACGGTTACGACTCCGATCATGAGGACGGCTGCGATGGTCTGCTCTACGGGAGAAATCGGAATCACTCTTGCGAGGTATTCGCTGAAAGCACGCGCCAGGGCAGCGACCGAACCGCTGGCGATCACCAAGAAAAGACACCAGCCATAAAGGAAGGCCGCAAGACGGCCGAAGCCGTCGCGAATGTAGCAGTAGAGGCCGCCGGCTTCGGGATTTGCGGCGGCAAGCTCCGCATAGGTGAGCGCGCCGAGCAGGGAGAGGACTCCTCCGGCAACCCAAACCAGGAGGGACAGGCCAATGGAGCCGTTAACCTGGCGAAGAATGGGGCCGGGCGTCCGAAAAATGCCGGAACCAATGACCGAGCCGATGAAAAGAAGAAGAAGATCGCGAAGGCGAAGTGTGCGGACGAGTTCGGGCATGAGTTTACTGACGCCGGACGGCGTTCAGACCGAAGGCATCATAACCGGAGATTGAACGCGGTCAATGAGGATTTGGAGAAAAGTAGAGGGGCGCGGGCATGAAACAGAGGAGAAAGACAAGAAGCGCAAAAAACGCCGCCCAGCGGCGAAGCGGGTCGAGCGGAGTGGGATCGTAAATGGGCGCGACGCGAAGGAAACGCATGCCGAGAAGAAGCAGTCCCCAAACGTACCAGCCTTCCCAGAAGCGGAACAGTCCGAGAGAGAGGAGAGCCACGGGAAGAAGCAGAGACACGTAATGATGAAGGCGAGCATTGAGGGAACGCAGAATGTGGCCGCCGTCCAACTGGGCGACAGGCAAGAGGTTGAGCGAAGTAGCGAAGAGCCCAACCCAGGCGGCGCGGCCAACGGGATGCAGCAAGAGCATGCCGGGGCGAACCCCTGGATGAAGGACGGAAGCGAAGAGTCGCAACAGGAGTGGGGTTCCGAAGGCTAGGTCGACCTTTTGCAGGTTATCCAGACCGAGGACAATTTTTGCGTGGAGCACGCCGTAGGCGAGCGCGGGAACCGCCAGAATGAATCCCACGAGCGGACCGGAGGCACCGACGTCAAAGAGTGCGCGAGTGGTGCGGATCGGGGAGCGAATCAAAATGAATGCGCCAAAGGTGCCCATGAGCGAAGGAAAGGGAATGAAAAAAGGATAGCTGGCGCGAATGTGATGATGACGGCAGGCAAAGAAATGGCCGAGCTCATGGGCGAGCAGGATGGTGAGCAAAGTGAGGGCGAAAGGCAGGCCGGCGGCAAGAGCTGGTGGGTGTTTGCAAAAAAGGGTGAAGGCGCTCAGGAACTCATCGAAAGAAACGGCCTGATTTTGCGCGTAGGCGAGAGCGAATTGAGTGCCGGCAACCAAGCAGGTGCAAAGAGTGAAGAGAAAAAGAACACCGGCAAGATAAAGCGATTTAAGCGAAGGGCGAGGAGGAACAGTCGTAGGTGACTGGCTATAAGGAATGGCGCGCCAATCCAAGTTGATAGGAATGGATGGTGGAGAATTTTCTTGGGGTGGCGTGCTCACGAAGTGTTTTGTGAATGTAATTAAATCCGTACCAGAAACGATCTCACAATTCGTTTGTGGAGCTAAGAGATTGTCCTCAAGGGCTAAAGCCCATTGCAGTGCGCTTTTAATGTCGGGGCTAAAGCTCCGACCCCTGATTTATGAGACAGACGCTAATCAGTACAGCACAACTGCGCGGGTTCGCGCCAGTTTCGAATGAGAAAAGGTTGTTTGCTTGAAATAGCGGAGACGAGGCTGAAAAGTGGCTATTCCTATTTCTTGTTTTCGTCGATACCTTGAAGCTCTTTGCCGGGTTTGAAGCGAACAGCTTTGCCTGGCGGAATGTTGACTTCTTCACCGGTGCGGGGATTGCGGCCGATGCCGGTCTTGCGCGGCTTCACGCTGAAAACACCGAAGCGACGGAGCTCGATGCGCTGGCCACGGCCAAGAGCCTGCTTTAACGATTCGAAAACAGTTTCGACCGCCTGCTCGGCTTTGGTGCGGCTGATGTTCGTCGTGGCCACGACGGCATTTACGATGTCCAGCTTGATCACGCAATCCTCCCGCGCTTCCGAGGCAGATGCTAGAGGGTGTGGCCTAGGTTGTCAAGACGGGAGGGGTAATCTACACTGAACATCTTTTGCCGCGCGCGACCGAAACAATTTGGCGCAGCAACAAATCGAAAAGACAAATCGAAGTTACATTTCTTGGGGAGGAATGGATGGCTGTCAAGCCAGACCGCTGGATCCGGCGCAAAGCGCTGGAGCAAAAAATGATCGAGCCGTTTACCGACCGGCAGGTGCGAGAGGGAGTGATCAGTTACGGAGTGTCGTCGTACGGCTACGACATCCGCGTGGCGGACGAGTTCCGGATTTTCACGAACGTGAATTCGACGATTGTGGACCCCAAGCGGTTCGATCCGAAATCGTTTGTGGAGTTCAAAGGCGACGTGTGCATCATTCCGCCGAATTCCTTTGCGCTGGCGAGGTCGGTGGAATATTTCCGGATTCCGCGGAACGTTCTGACGATCTGCGTGGGCAAATCAACGTACGCGCGATGCGGGATCATCGTGAACGTGACGCCGTTCGAGCCGGAGTGGGAAGGTTTTGTGACGCTGGAAATCAGCAACACGACGCCGCTGCCTGCGAAGATTTATGCGAATGAAGGGCTGTGCCAAGTGATTTTCTTCGAGTCGGATGAAGATTGCGAAGTGAGTTACAAAGACAAGAAGGGGAAGTACCAGGCGCAGAGCGGGATTGTGCTGCCGCGGCTGTAGAAGTACACAAAGAAGTCTTATTTTGTGTCTGCAGTGACGTTGGGGGTTTCGAGTGGGTAGCCGCGTTCGCGCCAGGCATCCAGACCGCCCTGCAGCGGCCGAATCCGCGTGATGCCTTTCTTTCTGAGGAGCAGCGCCACACGGGCGCTGGTGGCTTCGTTTGGTCAAGTACAGTAGAGAATGATTTCGCGGTCGCGCGGCAAACGATCGTTGTCCCCCTCCAAGTCCTTGGAGTCCATGTGGAAGGCGCCGGGAATCGTTTCCGGGTCAGCTTCAAAGTCAACCGAGTGGCGCAGGTCAACGATGACCAGCTCTTCGGCGGCGTCGAGTTTTTGTTTCAGTTCATCCGCGGTAATGCGAGAAATGCGCAGATCGCGCAGAAAACGCTGGCGAGCGACAAACTTATAGGTGATGTACGCGCCAAGGATGCCGAGCAGAAGCACCAGAAGCCAGCCGCCAAGGGCGGCGAGATGCTCCGCTATGCGCTCAATCTCCCCGCTGAAAATGTAGCCAAGGCCGAGGAAAGAGCCGGCCCAGAGGAGCGATCCCGCGGCGTCAAAAAGCAGGAAGCGGCGCGGACGCATGTGAAAAATGCCGGCCAGCGGAGGGGCGACGGTGCTCAGGCCCGGCAAAAACTTTGCAAGCAGGAGCGACCGAGCGCCTTGCTTCGAAAAAACGCCTTCGGTGCGGCGGACGCAGGAATCCGGCTCCAGCGAAATCTTGCAGAGAAGCTGGAGGATACGGATGCCTTTGCTGCGGCCAAGCTGGTACCAGATGGAGTCCGCCGTTACGGCAGCGAGGATGACGTAAAAGAGTGAGGCTAGAAAATTCAAGTGGCCAGTGCCGGCGAGAGCCCCTGCAGCGAGCAACAGCGGCATCGAAGGAAGCGGCAGCCCTATTTGTTCGGCGAAAACCCATCCGAGCAACAAAACATATCCGTGATGGAGAAGGAATTCGAGCGTACGGTGCATGGCTGGGCTGGGCCGATGATCTCCTTCATTTCGCTGCGAAAGGAGCAGTATGCCCCCACTGATCAGCCATGACAAATTCGGCAATCGGTTTGCGTGTCCTGGGCGCCATCTCCCGGTCTTTTAAGGGCGCAGGCAAAGAAGCCGGATCGCCCGAGTAACCGATGGCGAGCGCGGCGATGGGTTCCCATCCCTTGGGAATCCCAAAGGCCTGGCGGGCTTTTTCCGCGTCAAATCCGGCCATCTGATGGACCGCCAAGCCGCGCGCGGTGGCTTCCACGGAGAGAAGAGCTGTTGCCGCGCCGGTGTCATATTGGGCGTTGCGGTTGGGTGCGTTGTTATTAGCAAATGCCAGTTTCGCGACGGCAAGCGCCAGTATAGGAGCGCTCTTAGCCCACTGGACGTTGAAGTCTACGAGGATGCTCAGCATTTTCTCAAAATTTTCTTTGTCGTCTTTCGTGGACACGATAAACGCCCAGGGCTGTTCGTTGAAGCTGGACGGCGCCCAGCGGGCAGCCTCGAAAATGCTGCGCAGAACGCCTTGAGGAACAGACTTGTCAGCGAAGGCCCGGGGACTCCAACGCTCGCGGATTAGTTCGTGAACGGGGAAATCGCTTGGCGCCGGCTTCTTCATGTGTTGGTTCCTTCCATTTGAAGCGTTCTAATTTGATGATTCAGGGGGAGCGATCGGTGCATGTTACCGAGCGCTCCTGCCCCAAACCTTAGTGGCGGTGCCCGTTAATTGCTCGACTTTGGCGCTTGCTTGATCATTTCCGCGTCGATGGTGATATTGACGTCATCGCCGACGACCACGCCGCCGTTGTCCATGGTGGCGTTCCACTTCACGCCAAAGTCCTGGCGATTGACTTTTGAAGAAGCGTTTACCGCGATCCTTTGATTGCCCCAGGGATCTTTCACGGGAGGTGTCGGCCCGTCCACGTCGAGCACGACTTCCTTGGTGGTACCGCGAATGGTGAGATCGCCTGTGACTTTGAGCTTACCGGGGGCGACCTGCTCGACTTTCCTGGACTTGAAAGTCATGGTGGGGTAGTGCGCGACGTCAAAGAACTTGTCGCTGCGCAGGTCGTTGTCGCGGTTAGGCTCGCGCGTATCCACGGTGGATACGTCAATGGTCACGTCGACGGTGGACTTGGTGATGTCCTTATCGTCCAGCACGACCGTGCCGGTAACCTTGCTGAAAGCTCCGCGCACGGTAGAAATGGCCAAATGGCGGACGGAAAATTGCGCGGACGAATGCTGCGGATCAATCTTCCATTCGGCAGTGGCTGCTCCGGCGGGCAGCGAAAGAGCGGCTACGAGTCCGGCGGTTACTGCGATTCGAGATAGATAGTGGCCCATGTTTTTCTCCTCTTTGTATTTGATTGGTGATCGGAACTTGCTCCGGAAGGCCTGCTACGTAGGCTTGCGGTTGCGGACTTCTTCCAGCAGATCAAAAAGAATCTTCAGGCGCGCGGCGGACATGTGGCGGAACTGGCGTTTATGAAGGTCGCGAATCGGCTGGTCAAGGGTTTTTAGAAGGCTGAGTCCTTGCGGCGCGATGCGCGTCTTCACGACGCGGCGGTCGTCAGTCTGGCGCTCCCTGGTGATCAGGCCGCGCTTTTCCATGCGATCGAGGAGGCGCGTCATGTCCGGGTCGTGAGAAATCATGCGGTCACCGATACCCTTGCAGGCCAAGCCTTCAGGCTCGGCGCCGCGAAGAATGCGCAAAACATTGTATTGCGCGCCCGTTAGACCGGCGGCTTTGACGAGATGTTCCGCCTCCTGGGTCAGGGCGTCGGCAGATTGCAAAAGGGCGATGAAGACGCGGTTTTCCAGGGAGATAGGTGACCTGGAGGATTTGGAGCGCGAATCCACGCCGTCATAATAGTCGTTATAACGATTATTGTCAAGAGGAAAACACCGGCTTCGCTGTATTTACATTTAGGGTTTCCGCAGAGGCCGAAGGTGAACCTCACTCAGGAAGCTTCTCGGGCCTTGCGTAACGACGGCTTCCACTGCGTGAGCGACGTCCTCCGGAGACAACGCCTTAGAGGTGTCCTTTGCGCCGCGCGTCGAGAATTCCGTGGCGACGCTTCCCGGGCAAATCACGCTGACGCGAATGCCGTGCTCGCGGAGATCTTCCGCCATGCAGCCGGAAAGCCCGACGACGCCCCACTTGGACGCGCAATAGATTCCGCCGCCGGCAAAGGTGTTTTTTCCGGCCAGCGAGCTGATGTTGATAATGTCGCCCGAGCCGCGGCGGATCATGGAAGGTGCCACGGCGCGGGAAACGAGAAAGATGCTCTTGAGATTGGTGTCCAGCACGCGATCCCAATCAGGCTCGGACTTTTCGTGGGCTGGGCCGAAGAGGCCGATGCCGGCGTTGTTGACGAGGATGGTGATGGGCCCCAGCTTGGTTTCCGTTTTGGAGACTAGGTTGGCGATGTCTGCAGGTCTTGTGACGTCGGCAATTTGGGAATGAACGGGCACTCCGAATTCTGCGACGTCTCTCGCGGATTCCTCGAGCGCGGCTATGTCCCGGCCGCAAATCGCGACGGACGCTCCCAGTACCGCAAGCTGGCGGGCGATGGCCCTGCCAATGCCGCGGCTTCCGCCGGTGATGAGCGCCACGGCGCCTGACAGGGATTTCTTTTCGCCCGGGTCTTGATTTGGTTTGCTTGTCCGAACCATCAGAATTCTTCCTCGTACGCGGGCCACTCTTTCTGTGCGACACTCATCCTATCATTAGAGTTTTCCGCAATACTTGGGAGCCACCTGGTGGCCTTGAGGGAAACAACAGTCGGTGTCTTCTTTAATGAAAATTTTCCTCAAGTCATCAAGTCAGCAAATGGGAACGTCTTGCAGATAAGGTGCGGGTTTCCCTATAATCCCAAGGTTTTCCGAAACAATGCGATTCCCGGCAGAAGCATTCCAGGGTGCACCGGAAGCAGAAACTCAAGCTCGGAGTGGAGCGAGGAGACATGGGAATGAACGCAACACGAAGGTTGACGGGACTCGCGATAGTCGCTGCCCTTTGCTTGGTTCTTACCAGCATGAGAGCTCTCGCGCAAGCGCCGGCAGCGGGCCAAGACGCCGCGGCCAAGGGGCCAAAGTATACGCAGGCGGAGTACAACGCCGAGCAAGCCTGCGCCGCGGAGAAGGTTCCCGTGGCTGTGATCAAGTGCGCGGACGATTTTGTAGCGAAGTATCCAAATTCCGACCTGCTTGTCTATATCTATCCGCTCTACTACCAGGCCTACAGCGCGCAGAAGAACTACTCGAAGATGATCGAAATCGCCGACAAGCTGGCTGCCCTCGGTGACAAGGTGGACGCGCTTACGCGGTTCAATGCGTACTATTCGCATGCCACGGCGTACTACGCGATGATCTCTGATCCAGCCGTGGGTCCCAACGCTTCCAAGGATGCCGCGCTCGCCAAGGCGGCAGAGGACGCTGCGGCTGCCGCATTGAAGACCTTCGAAGAAGTCAAGAAGCCGGATAACGTGACGGACGACGCTTGGGCGAAGCAGAAGACGGTCTCCCAACTCACGCTGAACGGCATCGCGGCCCAGGCGGCAATGAATGCCAAAGATTGTTCTTCCGCAGTGAAAGGGTACAAGGCAGCGCTGGGGCTCAATCCGGATGATCTGACCTTCAACTATCGTCTGGGGCAGGCTTACCTGTGCATGAACCCGCCACAACAGATGGATGCATTCTGGTCGATCGCACGCGCTGTGACGGCCAAGGGCGCAACACAGGCACAAGCTGCCAAGGTGAAGGACTACTTGCGTAAGCTCATTGCAAACTATCAGGGCGGCACAGTGTGCGACAGCCTGACGGATGCGGAGTTGAATGAACTCCTGCAACTCGCCTCAAGCTCGGCAGACCGTCCAAGCAGCTATTCGCTGCCTAACGCAACAGACCTCGCTGCTGCACAAAAGGACATGACGATTGCTTCCGTGGTCAACGACCTGAAAGCGAGTGGCGACAAAGCCAAATTGTCCTGGCTGGCAGCCTGCGGCCTGGAATTTCCCGAAGTGCCGGGCAAAGTCATCGAAGTTGTGCCTGGCACAGACGCGATCGTTTTGAAGATCGCCTTCGTCACGAGTGATGCGGAGTTCGACGCCGCCACGACCCCCAACATGGAAGTAAAGGTCGTGGGCCAGCCGGAAGCGGCGCGCGTGAAAAAAGACAGCGCCGTTCACTTTACCGCCACACTTGTTTCCTACGATCCCGAACCGGCATTCTTCTTGCATTGGGACAAGGCTAAAGTAAAGGCCGAGGACATTCCGAAAGAGAAAGGCACGCCGAAGAAGCCGCCGGTACGGAAACCAGCAGCGAGAAAGCCGGCTGCAAAACCAAGCTAGTCGTATTGAGTTCAGAGTCGAAAAGTGAAACGGCTCCCCGTGATCGTCAGGGAGCCGTTTCGTTTAAGAGAAGCCGGAGATTAGTCAGCGCGCATGCCGGCGGTGGCCGTTGGAGTCGAGCTTGTACTCATCGATTTTGCGGCTCAACGTATTGCGGTGAATGCCCAAAACTTCAGCCGCGCGGGACTGGTTACCATTGGCGCGGTCCAGAACGCGCTTGATAAAGCGTTTTTCGAATTCGCCGACCGCTTCGTCAAAAAGAATTCCCCGCTCTACCATCTGACTGACAAGGCCTTCCAATTGGTCTTTCACGACAGCACGCTCCGCTCATAAACTCATGGTGTGAGGGCCCGCTTACTAATCCAGTTCGCGCCCAGCCAGGATGCGATAGGCTTCCCGGTATTTGGCACGAGTGGCCTCGACGACTTCAGGAGGAAGTTCAGGGCCGGGCGGGGTTTTCGGCCACTGCATTCGCTCGAGATAGTCGCGGACAAACTGTTTGTCGAAAGAAGCCTGAGGACCGCGGGGACTGTAGTGCGCGGCGGGCCAGAAGCGGGATGAATCAGGCGTGAGGGCTTCGTCGATCCAGATCAATTCGTTGTGGAGCAAGCCGAACTCGAATTTCGTATCGGCAAGGATGATGCCGCGCTGCTCAGCATAAGCGGCGGCGCGGCTGTAGATTTCCAGGCTGACGACGCGTACTTTTTCAGCAAGTTCCTTGCCCACTAGAGACGCCGCCCGTTCAAAAGAAATGTTTTCGTCATGGCCGGACAAGGCTTTTGTTGCGGGTGTGAAGATGGGCTCCGGCAAGCGGTCTGATTCGCTCAAACCTGTAGGCAGGGGAATGCCGCAGATTTTTCCAGTGGTTCGATAATCCTTCCAGCCCGAGCCGGAGACATAACCGCGCACGACACATTCGATCGGCAGCGGCTGGGTTTTTCGCACGACCATGGAACGGCCTGCGAGTTCGTCCTTGAACTTGTCGAAGGGCGGAGGGAAATCCGTGGCGCCGAGGACGTGGTTTGGAATGGCATCTTCCAGTAAACGGAACCAGAAGAGCGAAAGCTGTGTCAGGACGCGGCCTTTGTCGGGAATAGGAGTCGGAAGGATTATGTCGAATGCCGAAAGCCGGTCGGTAGCGACAATGAGCAGTTTATCGCCGAGATCGTAGATGTCACGGACTTTGCCACGCGCGGCAGGCGTCAAGCCGGCGAATTGCGTTTCCCTCAAAACTCTCATGGCAGGAGCAGACGACACAGAAAAAGTTCCCCCGACAAAGTGTGAAGCATTCTAGCGCAGCGCAACGCGAAGTCAAAGGCGCGCTGAGGAAAATTTCTGCAAAACAAAATAAGAAAAAATTATGCAGCTTGTGCTGAATGGCTCATGGGCTCACTTGCGGACAGCAAAACTCCGACGATTCCTCGTTAGCTTGGAACCAGGCTGAGCCGCACGTTCAATGCAGAATAATTTCACGCTGCGGAAGCGGCAGTTGCTTTCTGTTTTTGGGTCGTGGTTTCGGATTCTTCCCAGCGAACGCTCACGAGCTTCGAGACGCCGGGCTCCTGCATTGTTACGCCATAAAGAACGCTGCCCATCTCCATCGTTTTGCGGTTGTGGGTCACGATGATGAACTGTGTCTGGCCGCTCATCTCCGCGATCAGGCGCGTAAAGCGCCCGACGTTGGCTTCATCGAGCGGCGCGTCGACTTCGTCGAGGATGCAGAATGGGCTGGGCTGATAGCGGAAGATGGCGATGAGCAACGCCAGCGCGGTCATGGCCTTTTCGCCGCCGGAGAGGAGCAACACGTTTTGCAAGCGCTTTCCCGGAGGTGAAGCAACAATGTCGATGCCCGCGTCGCCGGAGCTGTCCGGCTCGGTCAAGCGCATCTCCGCCATACCACCGCCGAAAATCGTGTGGAAGGCCTCGGAAAAGCTCTTGTTGATGGCGTGGAACGCGTGCTCGAACTTTTCCTTGGTGGCCAGGTCGAGCTCGGTGATGGCCTGTTGCGTGTCCGCAATCGACTGCAACAGATCGTCGCGTTCGCGCGTGAGGAACGTGAAGCGCTGCTCGCACTCGTTGAACTCTTCGAGCGCCATCATGTTGACCGGACCCATGGACTCTATGCGCTGCTTCATTTCACGGTAATTTGTTTCGGCAATAGCCAGCTCTTCGCCGGACATGAAAGCGGCTTCGGTGGCGATCAGGTCCTCGGGCTGAGCGTTCACTTCGCTCATGCACGTCTCGCGCAAGTGCTCACGATCGGAGTCATTCTTGGCGCGGTCGACTTCCGCGTGGCTGCGCTGCTCGCGAAGTTCCTGAAGCGACTGGCGTCCCATGCGGAGATGGTCTTCCATCTGTGTAACGCGCGTGCGGGCGGCGTCCCATTCGTGCTCAAGCTCCCGCTGGCGGACTTCCAGGCGCAGCTTTTCTCCCCGTAGGCCTTCGAGCTGGAGGGAGAGCTCCTCGCTTTGCTTGACGAGGGCTGATGTTTCGTCGCCGATGGAAGCCATCTGTTGCTGAAGCGCGGCTTCGCGGCGTTCGAGTTCGGCGCGTTCTTCGTTCAGCCGGGCGGCGAGCGCTTCGGCGGCCATGAGGCGCTCGTTTAGCGCAGCAAATGCGGCGCGGCCGGCGGCAAGCTCATTTTGTTCCGTTTGAATGGACCCGCGAAGCTGCACGAGTGACTCGGCAAGCCGTGCGCTCTCGGCATCGGCTTCCGCGCGGCTCAGCGCGGCGGCGGCATGCTCGTTCTTGGCTCGTTCGGCGCGCTCCTGGGCACTCTTCACTTCCTGGCGGACACGCGCCAGCTCATTCTGGCATAGGGTGAGTTCCAGGCCGAGGCGGGCCAGTTCGCTCTGGATCTGGCTATGGCGATGCATGGCGGAAATGGCTTCGCGTTCTGCTTCGCGCTGTTTTTCGTCGATCTCCGTGAGCGCCTGTTCCGTCGAGCGCAGCTCAGCGACAGCAGTCTCAAGTGCTGCTTGCTTTTCGCTCATTTGGCGTTCGAGCTGCAGGACTTCCGCGTCCAGCGCGCGCAATTCGCGCTTCATGCCGAGCGGCCCCACTTCGTCCGGGCGGCCACCCGTGACCGTGCGGCCCTGGTAGCACGTGCCGTCGGGCGTAACGAAAGCGTATTGTGAGTTTTCGCGCGCCAGTTTTTCTGCCGCTGTCGTGCTGTCCGTCAAATAGGCGGAGCGCAGCCGGGGCAAGAACTGTTTTGCCGCTGCGCCGAGGGGGTCGCGGAACTCCACGAGCTTGTCGAGACGCGAGATGATGCCGTCTTCCGCGCGGAAATTCACGATCGGTTCGTATTCGGAAGTAAGGCGCAGGTTCCGGAGAGAGTCAACGAAGAAAGTAGCCCGGCCGCCTACTTCATCGCGCAGCATGGAAACGCCGGCGCGGGCATGGTCATAAGTTTCGACGACGACATACTCCAGCTCGTCGCGCAGGTATTGCTCGATGGCGGCCTCGTGCTGCTCCTCGACTTCCGCGTAATCGGCAAGGACACCGACAGCGCGAAAAGCCTTTCCGCCGCCACGCTCATTGGCGGCAAAAAGCTTCTGCACCGCGTCCGCCGTGTACGAGCGGTCATTCAGGATTTGAGTGAGGGTGGAATGACGCGCGCGAACACCAGCCAAAGAATCGCGGAGCGCGCCGGCTTCTTTCGACAAGGCCTCGCCTTGCTCACGAAATCCTGCGATCTTGGACTGAAGCTCGGCGGCGCTTTGTTTTAGCGCGTTGAGCTGACCGGTGGCGGATTCGTGGTCGAAAGCGGCACGCTCGGCGTCATCGCGCGCGCGCATGGAAGTTTCCAGAAAGTCGTGCTCGCTCGCTTCGAGCTTTCGGAGCGCTTCGGTCTGGTGCACGAGCGCCTCTTCGGCTTGCTTCTGCTCCCCATGCAGACGCAGCAGGCTTTCCCCGGCTTCCGATGAGGAGCGGCGCAATGCCTCAATTTTCGCTTCAGATTCGGCGATCTGCGTGGCGCGAGACTCGGCGCGTTTCGCGAGTTCTTCCACGCGAGCGGTCAGAACACCCGATTCCTCGCGCAGCAATGTGACCGCTTGCACCTGCGACGCGCTGCGAGATTCCCATTCCACAGCCTGGGCAGTGGCTTGCGCCAGTTCCGCATTCACCTGGGCATGACGCCCGACGAGTTCCTCGGCGCGCTGCCGGTTGAAGGCGATGCGATTCTCGCTGCGGTCGGCCTCGAGCGCCGTAAGATTCAAAACATTCTGGTTCTGCCGAATTTCCGCGTCCAGCTCGTAAATCCGTTGATTCAACCGATCCTGTTCGCTTTCCTGCTGTTGGATGGCGGCGGCGCGCTGCAATTCCGCGGCGTTTAGCTCTTTCAGCTGCTTGGAGACGCGTTCGGCTTCGGCGTCCAGTTCGCGCGCTTTTCCCGCCAGCATCTGGCGAACGATGCCGCGCATCTGATCGCGAATTTCGGAATAACGGCGTGCTTTGGCGGCCTGGCGCTTCAACGAGCCAAGCTGCTTTTCGACTTCCACCACGATGTCGTTAACGCGGGAGAGATTGACCTTCGAAGATTCGAGCTTGGCTTCCGCGAGGCGCTTCTTGGTCTTGAATTTCGTGACGCCGGCGGCTTCTTCGATGATGGCGCGGCGCTCCATGGGCTTGGTGGAAAGGATCAAGCCGATGCGGCCCTGCTCGATGATGGCGTAGGAGTCCGGGCCCAGGCCGACGCCCATGAACATTTCCTGAATGTCGCGGAGCCTTCCGACGCGGCCGTTGATCAAGTATTCGCTTTGGCCGGAGCGATAAAGGCGCCGGCTGACGACAACTTCGCCCGGTTTCGTGGCCAGAACCGGCTTGTCCGCCTGCTTTTTCTTCCGCTTGAACTTGCCACCGGGTTCAGCCGGGGATAGAGCTGAACCGTCAGCGGCAGCTTCTTGCGTTTCAGGGGCCTGCGCGTGGTCGAGCGAGAGATTCTCGGCCGGATCGGTTAAACCGGAGTTTTCGCTGTTTTCGTTGACCGTGGACGCGGAATCCGTCGAGGAATCTGCCGCGGCGCTCTCCATCACGAAGCGGGCGGCTTCGGCCAGCTCGGGATCTTCCATGGTGATGGTGACTTCTGCGAGTCCGAGCGGCGGGCGCTTGGTAGTGCCATTAAAAATGCAATCGGCCATCCGTTCGGCGCGCAGCGATTTGTGGCTCTGCTCGCCAAGAACCCAGGAGATGGCATCCACGACATTGGATTTCCCGCAGCCGTTGGGCCCGACGATGCACGTCGTGCCGGACCCGCTGAACGTGACTACGGTGCGCTCGCAGAACGACTTAAAGCCAACGATTTCGACTTTTCGCAGCTTCAGCAAGATGTCCCCTTTGTCCCTCAGATCGCGCTAAACCAAGTTTGATGCCAACAACAGTTACTCTGTCCACCCAGGGGGCCGTGGCAATTGAACGCGAGGAGAGACGACGTTGTATTCCTCGGGGGGAGGGTCTTTCGAGCGACAGGCCAACCTTTCTCAGGTCGCCTGTCAAAACGTTTGGCAGGTTCTCAGTCAGAGGCCCAGCCGCCTGGCGCAGGATGGCGGTACGGGAAAAAACAGTAACACGATGTACAGCGCGTGTAAAGCCTTACCCTACAATTTGTCTTAGCCCACTAATTCTGTCACCCCTTAATGGCCAGGTGAAAATGTCACCCCATGAACAGGGAGACATTCTCATTGAGTCAGAAAGAGTTGCAACGAGTGGCGGTGATTTCAGCATGTATCAAG
>Ga0209350_1000430_pt1 | contig 24484 bp, 16 predicted proteins | sample GraSoi013_2_20cm_2_FD_185822 | JGI IMG/M metagenome (GOLD analysis project Ga0209350, IMG submission 185822) | Grasslands soil microbial communities from the Angelo Coastal Reserve, California, USA - Sample 09_27_2013_2_20cm (SPAdes) (version 2) | ecosystem: Environmental > Terrestrial > Soil >...
ACCCCCACGATCGCCGTATCGCTCGAGCTCCACGCGACCCGCCGGCCCGGAATGGTGTTGTTGCGAGCGTCGCGGACCGACGCGAGGAGCGTCGAGCTGCGGCCGGGGAAGCCGCTCAAAGTCTCGGGCGTCGCGATCACCGACGTCGGGCGCTGCCGCACGACGACCAGCGCCGAGTCGCGCGTGCCCCGCCGCTCCGTGACCACGACGTACGCTTCGCTCGGCAGCCGAGCGGTGACGCGGAGCAGGTTCGCTTCGGCGTCGAACGCGGCCGAGGCGGCGGCGGTTCGACTCAGGGCGGCGTACTGCCCGAATCGAGGCCCGCTCGCGCTCTGGGAGGACACCGCAATGGCGAAGGTGTCGCCCAGCGCCCAGGCGGTGTCCAGGTGGCTGGCCAGGGTCGTGGCGATGATCGGCGGGAGCACCGTCACTGCGGTCGTGTCGGCGCGGTCGTCCGAGCTCGCCACCACCCCGGTCACGCCGTGAGCCCTCGCGAAGATGCGGGCGGTCACACCGCTGACCGTCACCCCCGCGACCGCGCCGTCGAGCGAGCGCCAGGTGATGGCGGCGTCCGGAATCGCGTCGCCGTTCACGTCCCGGGCTTCGGCCCGGTCCACCACGGTGTCGGCGACATCCAGGTACACGCTATCGCGGGACGTGACGACGGCCATGATCCGGCGAGCCGGGTTACTCGGGCCTTCGCCGCAGGCGAGGAGCCCGGCTGCCACGCCGAGCGCCAGCACAGGACCTGGCTTCATTCCGCGGGCGTCGCCGGCACCGACTCCTCCAGCACCACGACGCAGCTCCCTTGGTCCGAGGAGCACGTGACCACCCCGCGCCGCAGCACTTTGACCTGCGTGGAATCGGGGAGGATGAGCGGATAGCGCGCCGCGCGCAGGGCGCCGTCGAGTACGCGTAACCGATCGCTGCTGGCGGCGTACTTGATCTCCTCCACCCTCGGCCCCGGCCCGAACAGCAGTGTGACCGACCCCTGCAGATCGTCCTTGACGGTGGCGCCCAGCTTGACACTCCGCAGCTGGACTAGATCGTTTCGCGCGCGCTCGACCAGGGCGTCGATCCGGCCATCGCCGCCCAGCAGCTTGGCGAGGCGCAGGCGCGTTTCGGAAGGCGGACGGCGCGCCGCTAAGGCCAGGGCGTAGGTATGAGTAGCATCCTCCTTGCGCCCCAGCCGCTCCTCGATCTGCGCCAGGTGGTCGCCCACCTCGCCGTTGAAATTGAGGAGCCACGCCGCGCGGACGTAGCGCTCCCCTTCGGGCAGGTTCCCTTGGCGGAAGTAGACCCACCCCAGCGTGTCCCAGAAGGCCCCCAGGCTGATGACCGCGGCGGCGTCCCTCGGTCCGACGTGATCAAGACTCAGGTTACGAAGGCCGGCGGTCGTCGCGTCGACCGCCGAGCGGGCGTACTGCCGGGCGGTGTCGAGGTTCACGCCCTGCTCGGCGTACGCATAGGCGACGTTGTTCCACATGGCGGGGATCGGCGCGAGCTCGATGGCACGGTCGAACTCAGCCCGCGCTTTGTCCGGCCGGTCGGTCGCCAGGTACGCCTTGCCGAGATCCACGTGCAGCTGGGGATTGTTGGCGCTGATCGTGATCGCCTGCTCGAGCTCCGGGACGGCCGCCGAGTCGCGGTGCTGCTCGATGTCCAACCGCCCGAGGTTCGCATGTGCGAATCCATTGAGCGGGCTGATCTTGATCTGCTGTCTGAATGCTTCGGCCGCTTCCTGGTACTTGCGCTCGCGCCAGTACGCCAGGCCCAGGTTGTTGAACGCGTACTGATCGTACGGATTCAGGTCGGCTTGCCGCTTGAAGGCCGCGATCGCCGAGTCGAGCATGCCCATCCGGAGGTACACCCGGCCCATGTTGTTCCAGGCCCATTGATGCCGTGGTTCCAGCTGGACGACGCGTCGAAACAGCCGCAGCGCCGTCCGGAAATCGCCGTTGTTGAGCGCCGTGAGGGCGCTGCTGTGCAGCTCGTCGGCCGTGGCAGACGTCGGCACCGTGGAATCGGCGTCGGACGCAGTGCGCTCGAGGGCGATTTCCTGGCGCTCGTCCTCGCGGATGACGCGCATGAATGCCGTCAGGTCACGCCGCTCAGTCCGGGCCAGGACGGGCCCGCTCACACGGAGCGTGCGCTCCACCGTGATGGTGTCACCGTGCACCCCGTAACTCGAGCGATACTCGCCGTATGGTCGCGCCAGCGCGACCGGGACGGGAGGTCGAACGGTGACGCCCGCGGGAAGCGCGAGCCGGAGCCGCGCGGCATACTCCTGGTCGGGCACGGGATCGTGGCGGGCCGCAGTATCCGCCGTGTCCGCCGGGAAGTCCACGATCGGGAGCGGGGCCGCAACGCGCGCCCGCTTGTTCGACCAGGCCGCGTAGCCGGCCTTGGTGAGGTCAAAGCTGAACTGGAACGGGAGGCGGGTCGCCGTGGGATCGCTTGCCTGCACCGCGGTCACGTCGCCGTCCAGGTCTTCGGCGGACGCCATGGCCGATGCCAACGCCTGCCAGTGCGTCGCGGGAGTCACGCGAAACCCCATCCGCAGCAGCACCTCGGCGTCACCCCGCACGAGGTAGCGCACGCCGACCTTCAAGGTGCCGAGGTCCGACACCTGGCCCAGCACGTCCACGTCCACACGCGTGGCGAACGGCGGCTCGGCCGGGGTCGAGCGGAGCCTCGGAGCCGCCTCCGCCGGAATCACCAGCGCCTGTTTGCCGCGCAGGGTGTAGAGCAGCAGCCCGAAGGGCGCGACGCCGGGGGTCGTGTCGACCCAGATCGAGTCGGTCCCGTCGGGGATCACGCTGATCACGTGGTCGAATTGCGCGGGGGACGGGACGTCGCGATCGACGTCGGCGTCCGATGAGATGAGCGCGGGGAACGCCCGCAAGCCCACGGCGGCGAGGAGGCTCGCGAGCAGCGTGTGCTTGTCCTTGCAGTCGCCGTACCCGTTGGCCAGCACCTCCGTGGCGGCGTGCGGTTGATAGCGCCCCACGCCGAACGAGAGGCTGACGTAGCGATACTCTTTGGACACAAAGTCGTACAGCGCTGCCAGCGTGTCGTGCTGGGTCCGACTGTTACGGACGAGCTCCTGCGCTTTCGCCCGGAGTTCCGGGCTCACCGCCTCGCGCGCTCGCGCCAGGTCGCCGTACCAGCGCCCCACGTCTTCCCACGTGCGAAATGTGCTCACTTGCACCGAGTGGATCTTTGGCGTCCACGCGTCCTCGGCCGTGCGCCGCCGCCCTGGCTTTTCCGAGGGCGCTTCGAGGTTCGCGTGCTTCCAGCGATATATCCGTCGGTCGCCCGAGTCCGATACTTGAGGATCGACCCCAGGCGCCGATTTCACCTTCACGTAGGTGTTGCGCGGTACGTCCAGGTCGAAGCGCTCGTCCAAGACCACTGCCTGAGTGGCGAAGTCCTCCTGATACCAGAAGCGCCCGGCCGAGAGGGGCGTGCGCCGCAACCACACGGCATGCAGCTCGAGCGTGTCGCCCGGGCGGAGCGACGGGACGGTGACGATCTTGTTGCGGAGATCCGAATACACGGGCGCCACCCGGGCCACGGGGGCCGTGACGTCTTGTACCGCATCCGGTCCCGCCGTCACCGTGGCGCCGCCGGTCTTGTGAACGACGACCGAATCGATGTCCAGCGTCTCTTCCGCGGAGTTGTACGAGTAGGTGATTTCGCCCAGGGCCTGCACGCCGGCCTCCGTCTGGGCCCGTACGCGCACGTGGAGATCGCGGCGCCCGGTGCCGTCCGGCTCGAACCGGAGGTGCTGGTACAGGCGCTCAGTGACCAGGGGCTGCTGCGTGTAGTCGGTGGTCGCGGGTTGCTGGGCCGGGAGCAAAGCGGCGGCGGCTACCAGGGCTGCAGCGAGGGCCATCGATCCGCCCGACCTCGCGGGGAGATAAGGTCTAAGGAGAGAGCCGCCGGCGATCCGTTGGTGAGGCGACGCACCTGCCGTGCCTCCAGAATCCGAGCGCGGCGACTTGCTGCGTGTGGCGTCGACGCCACACTACCCGAATACCTCCAGCGCCACCTCCACCCGACCGAACGGCGCGCTCACCTGCACCCCCTGGACGCTGCCCTTCACCTGCTGGAACATCTCGCGCGCGATCTTCACCCCTTCCGCCAGCGCGGCTTCTTTCCCTTTGTCCTGCGCCCGGCGCATGCGGTCCAGCACCTCGGCCGGCACCACGACCCCCGGGACTTCGTTCGCGAGAAACTCGGCATTGCGGAGCGACACCAATGGCCAGATCCCCGCCACGATCGGGATGCGGTAGGCGTCCACCCGCTTCAGGAAGCTCTCCAGCTGGCGCACGTCGAACACCGGTTGCGTGACGGCGAACTCCGCGCCCGCGTCCACCTTCCAGTGGAACCGGGAGAGCTCACGGTCCAGCTCCACGGCGCCGGGGTTCACGCCGACGCCGATCGCCCAGCTGGTGGGGGCGCCGATCGGGTTGTTGCCGGGGTCGAGTCCGTGGTTGAGCCGATACACCAGGTTCGTGAGCCCGATCGAGTCGATGTCGAAAACGGCCGTGGCCTCGGGGTAGGGGCCCATCTTGGGCGGATCGCCGGTGATGATAAGGATGTTGCGCAGCCCGGCCGCGTGCGCGCCCAGGATGTCCGACAGCATGCCGAGCAGGTTGCGATCGCGGCAGCAGTAGTGGATGACGGTCTCGATCCCCACTTCCTTCTGAATCAGGATGGCCGACGGGAGCACGCCCATGCGACTCTGGGCCCGCGGACCGTCCGGAACGTTCACCGCGTCCACGCCCGCCGCCTTCAGGGCGCGGCATTGCTCCAGCATGGGCGTGGGGTCCACGCCTTTGGGCGGTACGATTTCCACGCTCGTGACCAGCTTGCCCGCGGCCAGCTTGGCACCCCAGTGCGAGCGCCTGGCCAATGGCACCTCCTGCACCCCGGCCGGCGGCGCGACCGTCTCGCGCGAGTGCACCACCGGCTGGTGACGCGGCACCACGCTGGCCACGTAGTCGCGGATCTTCTTGATGTGCTCCGGGGTCGTGCCGCAGCACCCGCCCACGATCCGGGCCCCGGCCTCGATCATGCGACGGGCGTAGCTCGCCATGTACTCAGGGCTCGCGAGGTAGATCTTGCGGTCGCCCACGTCCTTGGGGAGGCCGGCGTTGGGTACCGCGGAGATGGGTCGATCGGTCGCCTTCACGAGCTTCTCGACCGCCTCGAGCACGCCCGCCGGCCCGACGGAGCAGTTCACCCCGATCACGTCGGCGCCCCACTCGGCGAGCTGCTGGGCGAACGTCTCCGGTGCGGTGCCGTAATGCGTCAGGCCGTCGTCGCCGATCGTCATCTGCGCGATGACCGGGAGATCGGACAGGCTCTGCACCGCGCGCAGCGCCGCGTGTAGCTCCTCGACGTCGGAAAACGTCTCGAGGATGAATCCGTCCACGCCGCCGGCCAGCAGGCCCTTGACCTGGCGCGAGAAATGGGCGCACGCCTCGTCACGTGCCAGCGCACCGAAGGGCTCGATCCGCACGCCGAGCGGCCCGATCGCGCCCACGACGCTGGCGCGCCCCGCGGCGGCGGCGTGAGCCAGGCGTGCCGCCGCCTGGTTGATCTGCTCGGTCTCGTCGGCCAGGCCGAAGCTCTTGAGCTTGACGGGGTTCGCGCCGAAGGTGTTGGTCTCGAGGATTTCCGCGCCGGCGCGCACGTACGCCTCGTGTACCTCCTGCACCAGCTTGGGGTGCTTCAGGTTCAGCTCGTCGTAGCAGACATTGAGGAGGAAGCCCTTGGAATACAGCATGGTGCCCATCGCCCCGTCGAGGACGTGGACCTTGCCGTCGTTCAAGAGATCGCTGAGGGTGACTGTCATCCTGGCGTTTTAGCGAATTGTTTAACGTGGCTGCAATAGGCCGCAAATCACCACGTACTCGGGCTTTGTACGGAATCTAGATCAACAGCGTCGTGCCGCAAGCCGTATGTTAACGCCACCCGCCATCGGAGCCGAAGACTCGTGTCGCTCGCGGCCCTGCATCCCCAAGTCGTGCATTTCGTGATCGCCCTGCTGTTCGCGGGAGTGCTCGCGCGCTGTGTGTCCCTGACGGGCCGGGCCCCGTTCACCGGCCCCGCCGCCGCGGTGCTGCTGCTCGTGGGGACCGGCGCCGCGGTGCTCGCCGTGCAGTCGGGGACGGCGGCGCACGGGCCGGTGGAGCGCGTGCCGGGTGCGCGCGCCGCGGTGATGCAGCACGAGGAGTGGGGTGAGCGCACGCGCAACATCTTTCTGGTCGTGGCCGCGCTCGAGATCGCCGCGCTCGTGCCCGCGGTGAGTCGCTGGCGCAAGGGGGTGCTGGCGGCGTCGGCCCTGGTGGGGCTCGGCGGTACGGTCTCGCTGTACCAAGCGGCGGACTTGGGCGGCGACCTGGTGTACGCGTACGCCGGCGGGGTGGGCATCCGCTCGGGCGATCCGGCCGACGTGGGGCGCCTGCTGGTGGCAGGGCTGTACCATCAAGCGATGCTGGAGCGGAAGGGCGGGAAGCCGGCGGACGCGGCACAGCTCATCGGTCAGCTCGCCCAGCGCTACCCCGACGATACGAGCGTGCGGCTGCTGGTGGTCGAGTCGCTGCTCGTGGACAAGCACGATGGCAAGGCGGCGCTCGCGGCGCTCCAGTGGTTTCCCGCGGCACCGGACAGTCGCTTCCTGCGGTTCCGGGTCGGGCTGTTGCGCGCGGACGCCCTGGCCGCGACCGGCATGGCGGACTCGGCCAAGGCTCAGCTGCAGGCCATGGCCCGCGAGTTCTCGAACAATCGGGCGATCGAGGATCGGCTGGGCAAGCTCAAGTAGCTTTCGGCATGTCTGACTTGCTGGCGGCACGCTCGCAGATGGGCGTCTCGCTCGCCTTTCACATCGTCTTCGCGGTGGTGGGCATCGCCATGCCCGTGATGATGGTCGTGGCGGAGCGGCGCTGGCGGGTGACGGGGCACGCGATTTATCGGGACCTCGCGCAGCGTTGGGCGCGGGGCACCGCGATTCTCTTCGCCGTCGGCGCCGTCTCGGGAACGGTGCTGTCGTTCGAGCTGGGGCTGTTGTGGCCCGGCTTCATGGGGCTGGCCGGGTCGATCATCGGCATGCCGTTCTCCCTTGAAGGATTCGCGTTCTTCACCGAGGCGATCTTCCTGGGTGTCTACCTGTACGGGTGGGACCGCATCTCGCCGCGCGCGCACCTCGGCGCGGGCGTGGCGGTGGCGCTGAGCGGCGCGGCCTCGGGGATCTTCGTCGTGCTGGCGAACGCGTGGATGAACGCGCCGACGGGCTTCGAGCTCGTCGGCGGTCGCGCGGTGAACGTCGACCCGCTCGCGGCGATGGCCAGCCCGGCCGCGTTCCCGCAGGCCCTGCACATGACCCTCGCGGCCTACGCCGCCACCGGGTTCGCGGTGGCGGGAATCCACGCGTTTCTCCTGCTCAAGGACCCGGCGAACGCGTTCCACCGGCGCGCCCTCGAGATCGCGCTGATCGTCGGCGCGCCCGCCGCCGTGCTGCAGCCGATCTCCGGTGACATAGCGGCCCGGCACCTCGCACGCCATCAGCCGGTGAAGCTCGCGGCGGCGGAGGCACTGTTTCGCACGCAGCAGGGCGCGCCGCTCTCGCTGGGAGGCTGGCCGGACGTGGCGCGACGGGAGAACCGCTTCGCCCTCGAGATCCCGCGCGGGCTGTCACTGCTCGCGTTCCACGACCCCAATGCGCGGGTGCAGGGGCTCGACGCGGTGCCCCAGGACCAATGGCCCAGCGTACCCGCCGTGCACCTCTCCTTCCAGCTGATGGTGGCGCTCGGCACGTACCTGGCCGTGGTCGCCGTCTGGGCCGGATGGCTGGCGTGGCGCCGTCGCGACCTGGCGCACCAGCGCTGGTTGATGCGGGCGATCGCGCTCGCCACGCCGATGGGGTTCATCGCCGTCGAAGCGGGATGGATGGTGACGGAGCTGGGTCGTCAGCCGTGGGTGATCTACGGCGTCTTGCGGACGCGCGATGCGGTGACGCCGATGCCGGGCCTGATCGTGCCGTTCTTGACCTTCACGCTGCTGTATTGCTGCCTCGGCGTGATCGTGTGCTGGCTGTTGTACCGGCAGATCCTGCGCAGCCCCGAGATCCCGGAGTGGCGGGGGTTTTACATGCCCCGGGGGGAGTCCCGTTGACCCAACGGTGCGCCGTGCGCGGTACGCGGTTGCCGCCGGTGCGGTGGGAGGGCACGGATCGCGGTGGAGGCAACCGCGCACTGCGTACCGCGCACCGGGCCGTCCCTTGACGCTCCCCGATCTGCTCGCCGGAATCATTTTCATCGCGCTCAACGCCTACGCCCTGCTCGGCGGCGCCGATTTCGGCGGGGGCGTGTGGGCTCTCCTGGCGTCCGGCCCGCGCAAGCAACACCAGCGTGAGCTCATCGCACACGCGATCGGCCCCGTGTGGGAGGCGAATCACGTCTGGCTGATTCTCGCGGTGGTACTGCTGTTCACCTGCTTCCCACCCGCGTTCGCGCGGCTCGGCACGCTGCTGCACATCCCCCTCTCGCTCGTCCTGATCGGCATCGTGTTGCGCGGCTCGGCATTCACGTTCTGGCGGTACGGCGGTGCGGAAGACGAAGAGCTGCGCCACTGGGGCGTGACCTTCGCGATTGCCAGTTTGATCACGCCGCTTCTCTTGGGCACCACCGTCGGGGCGATCGCGGCGGGAGCGGTGGGGGACGGGGGACGAGGGATGGGGGACGGGTTCGTCGCAACCTACGTCCGGCCGTGGCTCAATCCGTTCACGCTGTCGGTCGGGCTGTTCGCCGTGGTGGCCTTCGCGTTTCTCGCGGCGGTCTATCTGACGCTCGAGGCGGAGGACCGCGAGCTGCGGGCGGCCTTCCGGGCCCGGGCGCTCGGGACTGGGGTGGCGTTGTTCGGTGCGGCGGCCCTGGCGCTGCTCCTGTCAGGCCGATATGCGCCGCTGGTGCGCAACGGGCTGATCTTCGCGCGGTGGGCCATCCCGCTGCATGGGCTCACCGCCGCCGCCGCGATCACCGCGCTCTCGGCTCTGGCACGCGGCGCGTGGCGCGTAGCCCGCATTGTTGCTGCGATTCAGGTCTCGCTCATCCTCTGGGGGTGGGGATTGAGTCAGTATCCCTTCCTGCTTCCCCCGGACGTGACCATCGCGGACGCCGCCGCGCCCGCCGTGACGCTGCGGCTCGCGCTGGGCGCTCTGGCGTTGGGCGCGGTCGTGCTGCTGCCCTCGCTGTACTACTTGTTTCGCGTATTCAAGGGAGGTCGTCAGTCATCCGTCGTCCGTCATCCGTGAAGGCAGGTCGTCTTTCACGACAGATGACGGAGAACGGACGACGTCCTCAATCGAACACCCGCCGCGCTACCCACCAGGCGGCGAGCCCTCCCGCGACGAAACCGAGGATCATTCCCCAGGCACCGAACAGCTTGCTCCCCAGGGCACTGACGACGGTCGCGACCACGAGGTTGACGAGTGTCTTGAGCAGTTTCATCGCGTTCCCTCAAGCAGTATGTCACAGCCCCACGATCGCCAGTAGCACCTGCTTCAGCACCCAGATCGCGAGCCAGGCGGCGAGCGGGCTCCAATCGAGCGTTCCGCCGGGGGGGAGCAGACGACGAATCGGCTCGACCAACCAATCGGTGAGCACATAAGCCGGCCGCAGCCATCGCGTGTAGCGATGATAGCCGAACCAGCTGGCCACCACGCGTACCACCAGCGCCACGAACACGACGTTGTAGGCGGCGACGATGAGAAACCCCAGCGCGACGCGCGGGCCGCCCGCGAACGCGGCGCCGGCGCCGTACAGCTCGCCCGCCAGCCATTTCAGGAGCGACAACAGGATCACGCCCCCGGCCGCGACGCCCACGACCAGCCACCATCCCGCGTGTACGGGGTTCCCTCCCGCCCGCACCAGTCGCCGCTCGACGGGTCGGATGAGCGGTTCGCTGGCCGCGCGCAGGGCGCGCCCCAGGGCCCCGAACGGCGACACCCGCTGGGTACGCACCAGCCACGAGGCGAGCGCGACGACGAGACTCACGCCGAACACGCCGATCACGGCGTAACGCGCGACGGCCTGGATCTCCGGCATGTTAGGGCACGAACACGTCGACGGCGTCCGTCTGCGCGAATCCCGCTCTGGGCCCGCCGCCGATCACGTAGACGCGTCCGCCGAGCGCGGCGGCGGCGAGTCCGTGACGGGCGAGCGGCAGCGGCGGCGCGGTGCTCCAGCGGTCCGTCGCCGCGTCGTACACCTCGTGGTTCGCGAACACGCCGCTGCGGCTTTCGCCGCCGACTGTGTGCACGGTCCCGTCGAGCGCCGCCGCCGCGAGGCCGCCCCGCCGGCTGGGCATCGCGGCCCGGGTCGTCCACCGGTCGGCCGCCGGGTCGTAGGCTTCGACGACGTCGTAGTTGCGGTCGGAGTCGAGCGGCCGGCCCCCGATCGCGTACACCAGACCGTTCACGGCTGCCGCGGCGAGGTGGTCGCGGGGGGTCGGGATCGCCGCGCCATCGCGCCAGCGGTCGACCGCGGGATCGTAGATCGCCGTCGCCTGTACCAGACGGCGGTTGAGACCCCAGCCGCCCACGACGATCAGCTTGCCGCTCACGGCCGCGGCCCCGGACGCGCCGCGCGGCGCCGGGAGCGGCGCCCGCGGCTCCCAGCGGTTCGCGTCCTCGCGGTAAAGCCAGAGCGTGTTTTCGGGAACGAAGGTCGCACCCGTGAGGCCGCCGACCGCGTACAGCGTGTCGCCCACCACGGCGAGGGGCATGTGGTGGCGCGGGGCGGGTAGGTCGGCGATCCGCTCCCAGCGATTGGCGGCGGGATCGTAGCGGAACGCGGCGGCGCTCGCGCGATTGGCCCCGTCGATGCCGCCGGCGACGTAGATGCGGCCGTGGAGCACGGCGGCGGAGAGCTCCTGCATCGGCTGGGGCAATGGCGCGACGCGGGACCAGGTACCATCGATCTGGAAGACAGTGGTGCCGACGAGGAGCAGGAGGGTCGGGTAGGTCGACCTCGCCCTCACTCCGTGACGGTCCACGTCCCCTCGCGGCGCAGCAGCGCCCCGAGGTCGGCGGGCTCACCCGAGAAGCCCGCCGCGCGCGCCTGCGCGTACACTTCCGCTTCGTAGGAGGCCGCGGGGTTGCAATACAGCACACCGAGCGCCACGGGGAAGGCTGGGGGCTCGAGCGCCACGAGCAGCTGCGCCAGGGCGCGGTTGGTCTCGTCGTGCACCAGGATGTCGCCGGGGGACACGCCGCCCTCGCCCACCGGCACCACTTCGAGCGCGACCGACCCGGGCTTGAGGCGCAGTCCCCGCGCGCGGTTCCGTCCGAACAACAGCGGCTGCCCGTGCTCCACGTGGAGCTGCGCGTCGCTCGCCACGTCTTTCGACGTGAAGTGATCGAACACCCCGTCGTTGAAGACGACGCAGTTCTGGAACACCTCGACGAACGATGCCCCGCGATGCGCGTGCGCGCGCTTCAGCACCGCCACGACGTCGGCTTGCTGGGTGTCCACGGCCCGGGCGACGAAGCGCGCGCCGGCGCCGAGGGCGAACGCGCACGGCGACACCGGGGCCTCGATCGAGCCCTGCGGCGTGGAGGGGGAGTGCGTGCCGCGCCGCGAGGTGGGCGAGTACTGCCCCTTGGTGAGGCCGTAGATCTCGTTGTTGAAGAGGATGATCTGCAGATCGACGTTGCGTCGCAGCACGTGCAGCATGTGGTTGCCGCCGATCGAGAGGCCGTCGCCATCGCCGGTGACCACCCACACGTCGAGCCCGGGATTGGCGAGCTTGACGCCGGTGGCAATCGCGGGCGCCCGCCCGTGGATCGTGTGGAACCCGTAGGTCGACAGGTAGTAGGGGAAGCGCGCCGCGCACCCGATCCCCGACACGAACACCGTGCGCTCGCGCGGCGCGCCCAGCTCCGCCAGCGCCTTCTGCACCGCCTTGAGAATCGCGTAGTCACCGCACCCCGGGCACCAGCGGACTTCCTGGTCGGACGCGTAATCCTTGGGCGTGAGCTCGGCATCGGTGATCGTCGTGACCGTCATGCTTCACCCCCTGGCCCCCTCTCCGCGATGCGGAGAGGGGGAACGCGACTGCGGGCTCCGGAGTGCAGCTTCAATAGCCTGCACGATCTCCGACACCTTGAACGGCTTCCCGGCGACCTTGCTCAACCCCTGCGCCGGCACGAGATACGCCGCCCGCAACAACTGCACCAGCTGGCCGTCGTTCATCTCCGGGACGAGAATCCGCTGGAACCGCGAGAGCAGGTCGCCGAGGTTCCGTGGGAACGGGCTCAGGTAGCGGAGGTGGATGTGCGAGACGTCGGCGCCGTCCTCGCGGGCCTCGCTCACCGCCCGGTTGATCGCGCCGTAGGTCGAGCCCCATCCCACCACCGCGACCGCGCCGTGGTCGTCGCCGAGGGCCACACGCTGCGGTGGGATGCCGTTGGCGATCCCGGCGATCTTGGCGGCGCGGGTACGGGTCATGCGCGCGTGATTGTCGGGATCGTAGGAGATGTGTCCCGTGTCGTAATCCTTCTCGAGCCCGCCGATGCGGTGCTCGAGCCCCGGCGTTCCGGGCACGGCCCACGCCCGCGCCAGCGTGACCGGGTCGCGCAGGAACGGGTGGAAGCCCGCCGGATCGGTCCGGAAGCGCACCGGGAAGCGCGGCAGCGCCGCCGCCTCGGGGAGGCGCCAGGGCTCGGCGGCGTGCGCCAGGTAGGCGTCGGTGAGCACGATCACGGGCGTCATGTACGTCGTGGCGATGCGCACCGCTTCGATCGCGACCTCGAAGCAGTCCACGGCCGTGGCCGCGGCGATCACGGCGAGCGGCGCGTCCGCGTTCCGGCCGTGCACCGCCTGAAACAGGTCGGACTGCTCGGCCTTGGTCGGCATCCCGGTAGACGGGCCGGCGCGCTGCGAGTCGATCACCACGATCGGCAGCTCCGTGGCGATCGCGAGCCCGAGCATCTCGGTCTTGAGGGCTATCCCCGGGCCCGAGCTCGAGGTGACACCCAGCGCTCCGCTGTAGGCGGCTCCGATGGCCGCGCCGATGGCGGCGATCTCGTCCTCCGCCTGGAACGTCACCACGCCGTACGCTTTGAGGTTCGCGAGCGTGTGGAGCAGGAGCGAGGCCGGCGTGATGGGGTAGCCCGCGAAGATCATCTTCTCGAGCCCGGCGCCGCGCATCCCGGCGATGAGACCCCAAGCCAGCGCCTCCGTCCCGCTCACCGTGCGGTAGCGTCCCGGCTGGACGGGCGCGCTGCGCACCGTGTAGCCAACGAGATGCTCCGACATTTCGGCCGTTTCGCCGAACGCGTGGCCGGCGTTCATGGCCGCGACGTTCGCCTGGGCGAGCTCGGCCCGCTCAGCGAACTTGCGGCGCAGCCACTCGATCGTCGCCTGCCGGTCGCGGCCGTACATCCACAGCATCAGGCCCAGCGCCCACATGTTGCGGCAGCGGTGGGCCTCCCGGCTCGACAGGCCGAACGGTTTGACCGCTTCCGTCGTGAGCCGCGTGATGTCGAACGTCAGGACCTGGTAGGGAGCGAGGGAGCCGTCTTCGAGCGGGTTGGCGGCAAATCCCGCCTTGGTGAGGTTGCGCTCGGTGAAGGCGCCCGTATCCACGAGGATCGTCCCGCCCACGCGGAGATCCTTCAGCTCCACTTTGAGCGCGGCGGGGTTCATGGCCACGAGCACGTCCACCGCGTCGCCGGGGGTCATGACGTCGCTCGCTCCGAACTGGATCTGGAACGCCGATACGCCGTACGTCGTCCCGGCGGGGGCGCGGATCTCGGCGGGGAAATCGGGAAAGGTCGTGAGGTCGTTGCCGGCGAGGGCCGTTTCCACCGTGAAGCGCGACCCGGTCACCTGCATGCCATCGCCCGAGTCGCCTGCGAAGCGAATGACGACGGACTCGCGCGCCTGCCGGGCTGGAGCGGAGGGGAGAGCCATTACCCAACAAACTAGTGTGGGGAGCCGACTGGAGGCCAGCCACATGCGGGCGGCCAAGCTCGGCTATGGATCCGCTGCCCGTCCCGATGAGCCTGCGAACCGGATCACCAGCACCGGATCGCGACGCCGGGCGATGTCCTCGAACACGAGGAGGTACTGTTCGCCCGTTTTCCGGTGGACGGCATGGACCTTGACGAATGCGCGCCCTCCGAGCTTCGTGTCCACGCCGAGGTTGCCGCCGCTGACGTTCGGATAGAGGGACGCGTCGAAGTCCACTGTCTTGATCTCGAGCGAGTCCGGCACGCGCAGCGTGTAATACTGGACCGGATCCGCAGGTGTGACAGTGGGCGGGAGGGTGTTGATCGTCTTGTTGCAGGCGCCGAGAATCACGACGGCGAGCGTCCGCGCAACAGCGCCCTGGAACGACCGCTGCGGCATCGGCCTCCTCCTCATCGGACCGGTGCGAACGCGGCCCCCACGATCCGCGCCTGCTCCGCCTGGTGCGCCGCGGGGTAGCCCTCGGCCGGGCTCGAGCGCTCCGGCCGCCCGATGTCGCGCACCGTCACGCCCTCCCCGACCAGCTCACGCAATTGCGGCAGCATGAACTTCTGCGGCCCCATGTTGCGGGGCTCCTCCTGCACCCAGACGATCTCCGTGATTTTGGGATAGCGCTTGATCAGCTCCGCGAGCTCGACCGCGGGGAACGGGTACAGCAGCTCGACGCGGCCGATCGCGACGTGCGCCGCCGACGCGCGCAGCGGCGACAGCAGCAGGTCGTAATAGACCTTGCCGCTGCACAGCACCAGCCGCGTCGCGTCGCGATGCGCCGCGGCCGCGGGGTCGTCCAGCACCGGCCGGAACGTCCCACCGGTCAGGTCTTCGAGCCGGACGGTCGCCTGGGGAAGGCGCAGCAGGCTCTTGGGCGTGAAGAGGACCAGCGGCCGCAGCTCCGGGTGGCGTCCCTGACGCCGCAGCAGGTGGAAGTACTGCGCCGGCGTGGTGCAGTTGGCGATGCGCAGATTGCCGTCGGCGCCGAGCGCAAGGAACCGCTCGACCCGGGCGCTCGAGTGCTCCGGCCCCTGGCCCTCGTAGCCGTGCGGCAACAGCAGCGTGAGGCGGGAGGTCTGTCCCCACTTGGCGAGGCCGGCGATGAGGAACTGATCGATGATCACCTCGCCGCCGTTCGTGAAGTCGCCGTACTGCGCCTCCCACAACACCAGCGCGTCGGGCGCGGCGGCGGCGTAGCCGTACTCGAACCCCAGGCACGCGAACTCGGAGAGCGGACTGTTGTGCAGCTCGAACGGCGCCCGCGCGCCCGGAAGGTTCTGAATCGGGGCGTAGCGGCGCCCGTCCGTCGCGTCGTGCAGCACCAGGTGCCGCTGGCTGAACGTGCCGCGCTCCGTGTCCTGCCCGGTGAGGCGGATCGGCGTGCCCTCGACCACGAGCGACGCGAGCGCCAGTGCCTCGGCGTGCGCCCAGTCGATCTCGCCGCCGGTGAGGGCCGTGCGCCGCCGCTCGAGCTGCTTCTTGAGCTTAGGGATGACGGTGAACCCTTCGGGAACCTGGAGCAGCTGCTCGTTCAGCGTCGTGAGCAGCGAGGTCGACACGGCCGTTTCGGGCTCGGGCGGCGGGCGTTGCGCGCCCGAAATGCGCTGCGGCTCCTCACCGGCTCCCGCCTCGCGCAGGTTCGCCTTGAGCGACTGCTGGATGTCGGCGAGGCGCTGGTAGGTCTGCTCGGCTTCGGTGGTGGCGGCGGCCGCGGCCACCACACCCTCCCGGGCCAGCTGCTCGGCGTAGCGCTGCCGCACGGTGGGGGTCTGCTTGATCCGCTCGTACATCACCGGCTGAGTGTAGGCGGGCTCGTCCCCTTCGTTGTGACCGTGCCGCCGGTAGCCGACCACGTCGAGCACCACGTCGCCGTGGAACTTGTCGCGATACATCATCGCGAGCCGCGCGGCCGCAAGACACGCTTCCGGATCGTCGGCGTTGACGTGGATGATGGGCACGTCGAACCCCTTGGCGAGATCACTCGAGTAGTCGGTGGAGCGGCCTTCCCGCGGGTCGGTGGTGAACCCGAGCTGGTTGTTGGCGATCAAGTGAATCGTGCCGCCCGTGGTATAGCCCTTGAGCCGCGCCAGGTTGAACGTCTCCGCGACCACGCCCTGCGCCGCGAACGAGGCGTCACCGTGGATCAACACGGGCAGCGCCACGCTCCAGTCGTGGATCGCGTCCTTGCCGCGGCGGTTCGTCTGATTGGCGCGCGCCCGGCCCTCGACGACCGGGTTCACCGCTTCGAGATGGCTCGGGTTCGGGCTGAGCGTGATGTTGACCGGCTTGCCCGCGGCGGTCTGGTACACGCCGTCGGCGCCGTGATGGTACTTGACGTCGCCCGTGCCGCCTTCGGGCGTGAGCGTTTCCTCCACGTGCCGCCCGCCCTCGAACTCGGCGAAGATCGTCTCGTAGGGCAGCCCCACGATGTGGGCGAGCACGTTGAGCCGGCCGCGGTGCGCCATGCCGAGTACCACGCGGCGCGCCCCGTTCGCGCCGGCCAGCTCGACCGTCTGGTCGAGGAGCGGGACGAGTGCGTCCAGACCCTCGATCGAGAACCGCTTCTGGCCGAGATAAGCCTTGTGGAGGAAGCGCTCGAGCGTCTCCACCGCCGTGAGCCGGGACAGCAGTTTCCTCTTCTCGTCCGCGCTGAGCGGGCGGCGGTGCTCGCCCGACTCGATCACCTGCCGCAGCCACAGGCGCTCCTGGTGGCTGCCGATGTGCTCGACTTCGTAGGAGATCGTGCCGCAGTACGTCTCCTGCAGCCGGGGATACGCCTCGGCCAGGGTCCGGCCGGGCACGTAGATGCGCAGCAGCTCGGCGGGGATCCGCGCCATGATCTCCGGGGTGAGTCCCAGCGGCCCGGGGTCGAGCGCCGGATCACCGGGCGGCTCCGAGCCGAGCGGGTCGAGCCGCGCCGCCATGTGGCCGAAGTTGCGATACGCCTTCACCAAGGCCATGGCGGCGGCGACGTGCTTTAGGTCGTCCGGGGACGAGGGACGAGGGACGGGGGACGGGGTTGTCACCGTCGCCACTCGTCCCTCGTCCCCCGTCCCCCGTCCCATCAGTCCCAAGCTCTCGAACACCGCACCGTAAAAGTTCTCTTCGCCTTGAAGCAGTTCCTCGAGCCGTCGCAGGAAACGTCCCGACTCCGCGCCCTGGATGATGCGATGGTCGTAGGTCGAGGTGAGCGTCATGATCCGGACGGCCCCGACCTGGCGGATCGTGCCCGTGGCGATGATCGACCCCTGTCCCTTCAGGAGGCGCGGCACCGAGGCCGAGGTGCCGAGCGTCCCGGGATTGGTGAGCGTGATGGTCGCGCCCGCGTAGTCGTCGGGAAGGAGCCGGTTGCTGCGGGCTTTCTCGACCAGCGTCTCGTAGGTCGCGTGAAACGTCGCGAAGTCCATCGCCTCGGCGTGCCTGATGACCGGAACCACCAGGGCGCGGCTGCCGTCCTTCTTCTCCACGTCCACCGCGAGGCCGAGGTTGACGCCATGGGGGTCGAGCCGGTGGGGCTTGCCCTCCACTTCCTGGAAGGCATGGGTCATCACCGGGTACTCGCGCGCCGCGCGCACGATGGCGAAGCCGACGAGGTGAGTGAAGGAGATCTTCTTGCCGGCCGCCGCGAGCCGGGCGTTCAGGTCCTTGCGGCGCGCGTCGAGCACGTCGACGGGGACCTCGCGGAACGACGTCGCGGTCGGGACGGACAGGGAGTCCGTCATGTTCTGGGCCAAGCGAGCGGCCGGGCCCGTGATGAGGGTCAGTGCCTGGGGAGGGGGGACGGGAGACGGGGGACGGGTGGCCGGCGCCACGATCGACCCGTCCCCCGTCCCCCGTCCCTCTTCCCGGAGCACCTCGGCCCGATCCGTGGGGATGACGGGCAGCTCCGCCAGCTTCCCGTTGTCGAACAGTTGACGCCAGTCGTCGGAAACCGAGGCGGGATCCCGCAAGTACTGCTCGTACATCACCTGCACGAAGGCGGCATTGTGGGTGCCGAACACGAACTCGCTCACGAAGGAAATGTAATCAAGCGTATATTGAGCGCCATGAAATGGTTACGCGTGCTGGCGCTGCTGCTGACCGGGACCGCCACGGCCGCCGCTTCGCAGCAGGCGAGCGGGTTGCGCGCGACGCTGGAGGCGCGCATCGCCCGTGCCCCCGGCCGTGCCGTCGGACTTTACTATCGGTCGCTCGCCCGCGCCGATTCGATCCTGATCGACGCGAATCTGCGATTCCACGCCGCGAGCACGATGAAGCTGCCGGTGATGATCCAGATCTTCCGGGACGCGGACGCCGGGCTGCTGAATCTCGACGACTCGCTTACTGTGCACAGCGCCTTTCCTTCGCTGGTGGAGGGCGCGTTCGTGGTCGGCAAGGAAGACGACTCGGATTCGATGCTGTACGCGCTGGTGGGACGGAACCGGTCGGTGCGCGATCTGCTCGAGCGGATGATCACCCGCTCGAGCAATCTGGCCACCAACATCCTGATCGAGCGTGTCGGTGCCGACCGTGCCCAACGCACGGCGCGCGCACTCGGGGCGTGGTCGATTCAGGTGCTGCGCGGCGTGGAAGACGGCGCGGCGTACCGGGCCGGATTGAACAATACGACCACGGCGCGCGACCTGGGCGTGCTGCTCCAGGCGATCGCGACCGGCCGTGCCGCGAGCCCGGCCGCCTGCGACTCGATGCTCGCCATCCTCGGTCGCCAGGAGTTCAACGAGGGGATCCCCGTCGGCGTGCCGCCCGGTACGCGCGTGGCCCACAAGACCGGATGGATCGGGGAGGTCGTCTACCACGACGCGGCCGTGGTTTTCCCCCCGGAGGGGGGACGCTACGTCCTGGTGGTGCTCACCGGCGGCATCAAGGAGGATAGCGTCGCGCACAACCTGGTCGCGGACCTGTCGCGCCTGGTATACGACGGGGTGAGGCGCTAGCCCGCACTCTGTCGCCGCCGCGCAGCAGGGGATCGACTCCCGACCCTCCATTTCCCCTACATCCCGTGCTGCAGCCCGCGTTACATGCTGGCACGCTCCTTGTCTCAGCCAAACGGTGTCCTGCTCCCGTCGGCGCCGCGACCATGCGTCCAGACACCCGCCCGTGAGGGCGAGTAGCGAGTTCCCCGACGATCCCGCCCTCCCCGCCCTCGGGGCGATTCGCGCCATGGGGCTCGCGCGGGCGATTCCGAGCCTCGGTCTCCCGGACGATCCGGTCGAGCTGATCCTACGCGCCTACAAGCCGGGCGCCCGCGCCACCTTCGAGGCGCGCGTGGGGAGCCGGCGGTTCGCAGTCAAGGCGTATGCGTCGGGAGCGAGCTCGGAAGCCGCGCTGTACGACGCCCTGCAAGCCGCCGGGCTCGCGGGCCAATCCGGGGCGCGCGTGCCGCCGCTGCTCGCGTTCGAGCGGGATCTCCAGGTCATGGTCATCGGGTGGCTCGAGGGACCCACGGCGACCGCCCTGGTGAGGCGCGGTGAGGGCCGGCGGGCAGGCGAGCTGGCCGCGTCCTGGGTCCGGCGTATCGTCTCGCTGCCGGTGACCCTCGGCGCAGCGCGCGGCGCAGCCGACATTCTCGCTCGCACACGAAAGTGGGCGGCTAACCTGCGTGCGGCCGATCCCGTGCTCGGGGCGGCGGCGAGCGTCGTGGCGGGCATGTTGGCGCTCACGGAGCCGCAGCCCCGATCAGCTCTGGTGCAGAGCGGACTGGGCGCGCTGATCGACACGCTGCGCGACCGGGCCCGCGGCTGGGCGGCAGACCTGCGGGCGTCCGATCCGGCGATGCGATTCGCGGCCGCCGCCCTGCCGCCCGCCCCGGTGCGGACTCAGGCGAGAGAATCCGCCCCCGTCTTGGTGCACGGGACGCTCTACGCCCGTCACGTCATCGACTTGGGCGACGGCCCCGGCGTCATCGACTGGCAGCAGTTCGGTCAGGGACCCATCGAGTTCGACGCGGGCACCTTCCTCGCCACGATCTGGCGCATCGGCCAGAAGGACGCGGGCCTCTCGCCCGAGGCAGCGCGGACCGAGGAGGCGTTCCTCGCCGGAACGGCGGGCCAGTTGAACCCTTCGGCGGTGGCCTGGTACCGAGCCGCCATGCTGCTGCGCCTGGCCGACAAGTACGGGCGCCAGGGCGGCGGCGCGCTGGTCGATGCGCACGCCCTGCTGAGCGAGGCCGTGCGGCAGACTGGAGCCGCCGGGTGAGATCGCGAACCGAGCTTCCCGACGATCCGTCGCTTCCCGCGCTGGCAGCCTTTCGCGCCGTCGGACTCGCGCGTGCGATACCCGCCCTGGGGCTGCCCGACGATCCGGTCGAGCTGGTGCTGCAGGGTTACACGCCGGGCTTCCGGGCGACATTCGAGGCGCGCGCCGGGAGACACCGGTTCGCGGTCAAGGCGTATGCGTCGGACCCGGCCCGGGAAGCCGTGCTGTACGACGCCTGCCAGGCGGCGGGGCTCGCCGGGCACTCGGGCGTTCGCGTGCCGCCGCTGCTCGCGTGCGAGCGCAGCCTGCGGGTGCTGGTCCTCGGGTGGTTGGAGGGGCCGACGGCACACGAGCTGGTCAAGCGCGGGGAGGGCAGGCGCGCCGGTGAGCTCGCCGCGCGCTGGGTCCGGCGAGCCGTCGAGCTGCCGGTGACGCTCGGCCCGCCGCTCGGCGCAGCGGAGATGCTCCACCAGGCCCGCACATGGGTGGCCGAGATGAGCAGGGGCGATCCCGTGTTGGGAGGCGCCGCGAGCGTTGTAGCCGGCATGTTGGCCCTCACGGCTCCGCGCCGTCGCCAGCGGGCCCGAGGCGGGCTCGTCGGTGTGGTCGAGACGGTGCGGGAGCGGGCGCGCGAATGGGCGGCCGGCTTGCGCGCGGCCGACCCCGCCTTGCGATTCGCCGCGGCGGCGCTGCCGCTGCGCCCCACCCGCGCCCGGGCCGTGGAGTCGCCCCCGGGCCTGGTGCACGGGACCCTGTACGCTCGCCACCTGCTCGACCTGGGCGACGGACCCGGAGTGATCGACTGGGAACGCTTCGGTCAGGGGCCGCAGGAGCTCGACGCCGGCACCTTCCTGGCGACCATCTGGCGGATCGGGCTGAAGGACGAGCGACTGGCGTCGGAGGGGAAGCTGGCGGAGGAGACGTTCGTCGCGCGGACGGCGGGCGTGCTCGACACGTGCGCGGTGGCGTGGTACCGAGCCGCGGTGCTGCTGCGTCTCGCCTGCAAGTGCGCACGCCGTCACAGCGATTGGCTGGCCCACGGGCACGCGCTGCTGCGCGAGGCGGTGCGGCAGACCGAAGCCGCCGGATGAGTTGCGAACCTCACCCTTTCGGCGCCGCCACCGCCTTCCGCGCTCGCTCGACGAACGGTTGCAGCTCGGGATCGGCGTACTGCCACGCCTCGATGAACCGCTCGTAGTACCGGATGGCCTGTGGCGCATCGCCCAGCTGCTGGTACAACGCGGCCCGCTCCGCCCACGAGCGCACCACGAAGCCGGCGTTATTGATGTGGTCGTCAAGACTGTCGAGGCGCGCGTAGGCCTCGATCGCCAGGCGCGGCTCGCGCAGGCGGGCCAAGAGGTCGCCCCAGGCGAACGAACGAATTCCGCCTTCGAAGCCGGTGAATTCCGCGTCCCCAGCGGCGCGATAGTGGCGCTCGACGCGCATCCGGGCGCGCGCCGTGTCGCCGCGCGCCAGGGCGAGGTGAGCGTCGGCGACGTGCCAGGTGGCCCATGCCAACGTGTCGACGCGCTCCAGGAGGGGCCACAGCAGCAGGGTGTCTCGTGTCGAGAGGAACATGGCGAGCGCCAGCGTGCCCAGTCCTTGGCAGACGCGACGCAGGCGCACGGCATCGCCACCCGCGTAGTGGTCCACCGTGGCACGCACCTGATCCGACAGGCTGGCGTGCGCGTCCGGCCGGGCAATGGATTGGCCGACCTCGGCAGCGAGGTAGCCTTCGCCCAGCCAGGCGATGTCCGTCGTGGACATGCGGAGGCTGCCCACGTTGGTCGAGTCATCATGCCCGAGTTCTCTTAACGTGGCGCTGTAACGCCGGCCGTCGGCCCAGCGGCCGCCGGCGCCCGCGAGCAACGCGGCCGGGAGGGTCCAGTCGCGAAACCGCCCCTCCCGGATCTGCGTCAGGGTGTCGCGCGCCACCTTGAGCCCATCATGTACGGCGGTCGCGGCTTGACTGGCGTGGCCGAGCCCGAACAGCGCCATCCCCTTGAAGAACGCGGCTTCGGCCTGCCATCCCAGCCGGTCCATGGTCCTCGCCTCGCGCACCACCTCGTCGTAGCGCCGCTGGCTGTACAGCACGTCGAGCAGCATCTGCCGCGGTCGCCACGAGCTCGGCACGGCGGCCACCCATGCGCGCGCGCTCTGGATCTGCGTCGCGCGCGCCTCATCGCGCCAGCGAGCGACCGTCCGAGCCCCGAACCTCCGGCTCAACTCGTCGGGCGCGCCGTACGCGGCCGAGTCTCTGACGCAGAGGTGGAATGCCGCGGACCCGTCGCCCCCGGCGCAGCGCGCGAGCGCATCCAGGATGTGCTGATAGGCGAGCACGTAGCTCGAATCGAGGGCGAGGGTGTGCTGGAACGCGCGCAACGCGCGTCCCAGGTTGCCCAGGGTGTCGGGATGGGGGAAGGCGTCCGACCGGTCGTGATAATGGGCTTCCCCCAGCTGATACCATGCCTCGACGTCCGTCGGATCGCGGGCGATCAGATCCTGGACGATCCTCCGCGCCTGCGCCAAGTGGCCCTCTTCAAAGGCGCGGTGGAACGCGACGAGCGCGCGCAGCCGGGGGGGCAGCGAAGCGCTGTGCCGCTCGGCGCCGAGGAGAAATTGGCGGCGGTCGATGGTGGCGGACCCCCACCCCGAGGCGCTGTGCTCCCTGATTCCCAGGCCCCACCCTCCGGCATTGTAGAGCTTGAGGTAGGCGAGCGCGAAGCCGGAGTCGAGCGCCACGGCACGCTCGAGCAGTAGCTGAGCAGAGTCGAGCTGCAGCCGCTGGAGCGCGGCGCTTCCCTCGAGATAGGCGCGGTACGCCGCGATCGAGCTGGTCGTCTGGGCCAGCACCGTGGGTCGCTCGCCCGGCGGGGCGCCGCTCGTGCCCAGGATGCGGGCGGCGAGCGTGTCGAACAGGGGCCGCGGGTCACTACTCCACGCCGCGCGCACGATGTACGTCGCGAGGCGATCACCGCTGCGTACGTCGTGCACCTTGGCCTCGATCGCGAGGGAGTCGCCCTCCCGCCGGACGTCGCCCAGCAGCAACGTCCCCACCCGGGCCTCGCGGGCCATCGCGCGGGCCGTCTCGAAGTCGACGCCGGCACTGGTGGTCACGTGGCGGCGCCGCATGAGGGAGGCGGTGCGCTCGTCATCGTACACGCGCATGTCCTGCCAGTGCGCCGCCGCGAGGTCGAGCAGGTTCATCGCCGCTTCGGCGAGGTAGGCGCGCGTTGCATCGCCGGTCTTGTTATTGAAAGGGAACACGATGAGGGATTTGCGCGGATCGCCCTCCGCGCGGAATCCCCGCGGCCAGAGGGTGAACGCGAGCAGGGCGACGACCCCCAGCGCGCCGGCCGTGACGATGCTGCGGGTGCGCCGCCGCGCCGCCCCCCGGAATCCGGTGCCGCTCAACAGCCCGTCGAGCGCCCCGCCGAGCTCGTCCGCCGTGGTGAAACGATCGCCCGGCTCCCTCGCGAGGGCGCGCTCGATCACGGGCTCGAGACCCAGCGCATCGTGCGCGAGCGGCGGCGCCTTGCGGGACAGCGCCTGCGCAACAATGGATTGCGGCGTCGCGCCCTCAAACGGGGGACTGCCAGCGAGCATCTCGTACAGCACCACGCCCAGGGCGTACACATCGGTCCGGCCGTCCAGGTTGGTCTCGCCCAAGGCCTGCTCGGGGCTCATGTACGTCGGCGTGCCGACGGCCATGCCGGTCTGCGTCAGCTCGGAGCGTGCGGCCGAGGCGCTGACGGCCCGCGCGACCCCGAAGTCCGCCACGACCGCGTGGCCCTGCGAGAGCAAGATGTTCGCCGGCTTGATGTCGCGGTGCACGATCCCCTGGCGATGGGCGTAGGCCAGCGCGTCCGCCACCTCGCGCGCGATGCGCGCCGCCTCCGCGTGAGGCAACGGGCCTCCGCGAGACAGGCGATCGCGCAACGACTCGCCCTCCACGAACGGCATCACGTAGTACAGCATGCCATCCGCCTGGCCGGAATCGTAGACGGGAAGGATGTGGGGATGTTGCAGCTTGGCTGCGATCTCGATCTCGCGCAGGAAGCGCTCGTGGCCGACGGCGGCGGCGAGCTCGGGGCGGAGCACCTTGATCGCGACCGGCCGCTGGTGCTTGACGTCGGTCGCGAGAAACACGATGGCCATGCCCCCGGCGCCGACTTCCCGTTCTAGGCGGTAGCGGTCTCCGAGCGCGGCGTGCAGGCGTTCGAGCACGTCGTCATTCTACGGGTCGAATCCGGCCG
>Ga0209350_1000434_pt1 | contig 24264 bp, 20 predicted proteins | sample GraSoi013_2_20cm_2_FD_185822 | JGI IMG/M metagenome (GOLD analysis project Ga0209350, IMG submission 185822) | Grasslands soil microbial communities from the Angelo Coastal Reserve, California, USA - Sample 09_27_2013_2_20cm (SPAdes) (version 2) | ecosystem: Environmental > Terrestrial > Soil >...
GGCAACAACAAGCTGCTTCATGATGGGCTCTTTGTTGTCGCAACATTATGCTTCATTCAAGGTGTAGCATGGGTGAAGAAAACGTGGGGCACGACTAACCCGTAGTGGAGGGCCGCGGAATTTCCGGTGGCGCGTACACATGTAGGTCAGTCAGCGTTTTACTTCCGAAAAGCCGACACTCGTGACCGTCGCCTTTGGGTCTAGGCTGTGTGAAAACTCATTTCGCTCGCCGCGTAGGACCACTAACAAGCAAATTCGATGTGATCAGTCGCCTGAAATTGCATCTACGTGGCTGAAAATAACGCCCGAAAATGGGGCACGCGCGTTTTCACACAGCCTCGGTCAGCTACCGCCCATACAAGTCACGTAGACACTGGTCCAGGACTTACTAACGGGAGTACCGTCATGGACCAACTGATCCGCTCTACCTCTTATCGTCGCGAGCCTTGGAACAAAGGGAAGTTCGTCGGCCAGAAAGCACCGCTCAAACTCAAGGACATATGGGCCATCCGGGTTCGACTGCAGCTCGGCGAACGGGCTAGGGAACTCGCGTTGTTCAACCTTGCAATCGATAGCAAGCTTAGATCCTGTGATCTCGTGAAGCTGCGTGTTCGCGATGTCACGCACGGAGATCGTATTGCCGCGCGAGCAGTTGTCATGCAACAGAAAACCCAGCGGCCTGTACAGTTTGAAATCACAGAGCAGACGAGAGAATCCCTGGGTGCGTGGATGCGGCGCGCCGGGCTGAGAGCAGATGATTACCTGTTCCCGAGCCGGCTTCGGGCGTCGCCTCATGTTTCTACGCGCCAGTACGCTCGGATCGTCCGGAGCTGGGTGAGCCAGATCGGGCTCGATTCAGCTGCCTATGGTACGCACACGCTGCGCCGCACCAAGGCCTCCCTGATCTATCGTCGAACGAAAAATCTCCGAGCAGCGCAATTACTGCTTGGGCATACCAAGCTCGAGAGCACGGTTCGATACTTGGGAATCGAAGTCGACGACGCGACGACGCTCTGGAGATGGCTGAGCAGACTGAGGTGTAACTGGCCGGCTGGTCAGCGGCCGCCGGTCGCTGACCGGCCAGCTGCCGTCATACCGACGCTTGAACTGACTTCCCGGAAGCGGCCGGTCGCCAGTGGGGCTACCGAGTCGCTCAGATGCTGCGCCGTCCACAATCATCGCGCTGTAGTCACCGCCTCTTAAGCGATGCTCGCTCGCCTTTTGATATGCGGGGCTCGTATACCAGGCTCGCGCGGCGGCGAGCGTCGGGAACTCGAGGAGGGCGACCCCCTCTGCCCCCGGCCCTCACGACTTCGAACGGACGGCCGAAGGGGGCCAGCCACTTGATCTCGTGACCGGCCAAGAAGCTGGCAGCCTGCTTCGCATAATGGTCGAGCTCCGCTTGGTTGCGCGTACGCAAACGCGTAAAAACAGTATAGGCAGTCACCTCCGACTGCTGATTTCAAACTCTCGGGTGAAGCAGTTCTCACCTGTCAATCCCAATGGCCTTTTAGTTGCGCGGGTCCATGCGAGGATCACCTCGAGACCGAAGCATCGCAATTACTTCGCCGGAGTCCTCCCCGCCGCAGCGAGAATCAGATCCGAGACCTCCTTCGGGTGAGAAACCAAGGAAAGGTGGCCTGCATCCAACTCCACCTGGGTCGCGTTCATACGCTTGGCGAGAAAGCGCTCGAGGTCGGGAGAGATGGTCTCGTCCTGCTTGGAGACTGCGTACCAGGTCGGCTTGGTATGCCATGCGGCGGCGCTGGTGCGACCGCTGAAGATTGTCGCCGCAGTAGGCTCCTGCACGGCATACAGGACTTGGGCCTGGTCATGCGCGACACCGTTCGCAAAGTAATTCAGGAAGGCGTCTTCCTTAATCGTCGTAAATCCATCGTGCGTTTCGATGCCGGCGCGCACCGGCATTGTCGGGAACTTTGACGAGAGCGCCACGAAATCCTCTCCCGCATCGGGAGCGCGCGCTGCCACGTAGACCAACGCCGAGACTCTTGGATCATCGCCTACGTCGCTGATGACCGTACCGCCCCACGAGTGCGCGACCAGTACGGTAGGTCCGTTCTGCTGGGCGAGAATGCGGCGGGTCTCCGCGACGGAGTCGGCGAGCGAGGTCAGCGGGTTCTGCACCGCGGTCACGTGCAAGTCCGTTGCCTGGAGTCGCGCTATCACCGCGGCCCAGCTCGAGCCGTCGGCCCACGCTCCGTGTACGAGGACGACATTGCGCGCGATGACTGGGCTATGCGCGGCAGCTGCATCTGGGGGCTGGGTGCCGACTGTGCCTGGCACAGTGTCGCTACGAGCAGGCTTGCGGCGCCAACAAATCTTGCTGAGGCTGTCATTGATCTGACTCCCTTGAGTTCGGTTGTCTGTGTATCCGTCGCGAGATATTCGCGCCACTGACCCGATAGAGCGTGCGCCCGCGTTGCTGATTGACTATTTCGAGCGCAGAGCGTCACATTTCACTTGCAATCGAGTGTCCCGGCGTTGAGCCGCACCCGGCCAGTGAGTGCGCGCCTCGACAGCGCATCGACGTGACGCTTTACACCGAAGCCGAAACCAAGTTCATCCAATATGTTCTCGGGCAGATCTGGTTAATGCGCAGGCGGCATTCACTACGTCGGATCCGAAGCACCATCAGAGATCCCAAGAGCAGACGTATTTCACTGGCGGCTTCGGTTCAATTGTCGACGTTCGTGCGAGCTAGGCAAAGCCCGTAAATGGGGGCAGGCTTTCAAAGCTGCGACCCTTACCTTCCGAACTTCTGATCGTCGGAGATCACGAGGTATCACCGGTGGTCAACGACAGTGTGGATAACTGTACGGGTAACTGTTCGCTCGCGGGGAATCAAAAGCCCGTGCGCTCAACAAGTTGGCTGCACCGTTCGATTCCGTCACGCCGCAGAACCTTAACGCTTCACGTTAATAACGCATAGCGTTATGGTTATCATAAGCAATGGCGCGTATGCTTCAAGTGGAGGGACGGAGACGCGTTCGATGTCGAGATCGTTGATTATCATTGAGCGCATTTCAGGAGCGAGTAGATACCATGGCAGCGAAGAGACTACGGCCCGTACATCCCGGGGATATCTTGCTCCACGATTTCATGCGGCCTCTGAAATTGAGCTCTTACAAGGTGGCGAAGGAACTCGGTGTGGCCGCGCCAACGGTCAATGAAATAGTGCGACGGCGACGGGCGATTACGGCGGAGATGGCACTGCGGTTGTCGCGGTACTTCGGAACGAGTGCGCAACTCTGGCAGAACCTGCAGACGCAGTACGACTTGGAGATTGCAAGCAAAAAGATCGGCAAGAAGGTCGAACGTGCGATTCAGCCCTTGACACGGCCGGATCTGAGGTGATCGGCGTACCTGCTAAGGGCTCGTCGCCTCAGCCCCGTTTCTCTCGTCGCTCGCCGCAGCACGATTTGGCCGAGTCCGGCCAAAGGCGGTCCTCCAGCCACGCGAATTGACCGCTCTGAAGCGGACGTTCCGCGACCCCCAAAGTCCCCGGGTTGCCAACCCGGAAAGCATGGGCGACGATACCGCGCAAGCGGCGGGGGCATCAAAAATGGCCGAAGGCGGCGGTGGCGAGAGGGCGAGCGGTAGTACGCCCACCGTCTTCATTAGCTACGCATCGCAAGATGCCGCTGTCGCTAAATCCATTGTCGAAAATCTCGAGCACCATGGACTCAGGTGCTGGCTAGCGCCTCGCGACGTGAAGCCAGGCACTCTGTATGCAGATGCCATAGTGGGAGCAATCAATGAAGCGAGGGCACTGGTGTTGGTGCTCTCCGCAAATGCAGTAACTTCATCGCACGTGAGCAGGGAGGTTGAGCGAGCGGCATCCAAGCGCAGGCCGATGATTGCATTTCGGATCGATGCTGCTCCGCTGAGTCGGGCGCTTGAGTATTTTCTGGGCGAATCGCAGTGGATCGATGTACGGGCACTGGGAATGCCGGCGGCGTTAGCCAAGTTGGCGGAGACGTTGGGACAGGTATTGGGACAGACCGTAGCCGCAGATCCCGTGGCTACTGCAAAACCCCTGAAGCGAACCGGGGAAAGGGCGAAGCTATTCGTCGGGGCGTCGGTCGTCATCAGCGTTGGTGTAGCGGTTGCACTGGGTGTTCACTTTTGGTCGCAGAGTCACAACGCTGCGCAGTCCGCTGCCGCAGTGGCGATTACCGAAAAATCAGTTGCGGTGCTGCCATTTGTCGACATGAGCGAGAAGAAGGACCAGGAGTATTTCTCTGACGGATTGTCGGAGGAACTCATCGACATGTTGACGAAGGTCCCCGAGCTACGGGTGCCCGCCCGGACTTCGTCGTTCTACTTTAAAGGCAAGCAAGCGACCATTGCCGATATCGCCAAGGCGCTTGCCGTCGCCCACGTCCTGGAAGGTAGTGTACGCAAGTCCGGCAACACCCTTCGCATCACGGCGCAGCTGATTCGCGTCGACAATGGCTACCACGTCTGGTCGGAAACCTACGATCGCAAGTTCGATGACATCTTCAAGATTCAGGATGACATTGCACGATCCGTCGTCGCTGCGCTCAGGGTGTCGCTCCTCGAAGCGCACTTGTCACGGACGACGCCGAGCGCGAACAGTGAGGCCTACACGCTGTACCTGCAGGCCCAGTCAATCATGTCGCGTGGCACGCACGCCGATTCTCAGAAGGCTATCGAGTATCTTCATCAGTCTCTCGAGTTCGACCCAAGCTTTGCGCCGGCCTGGGCTGTTCTTGCTGCCGTGCTCGCATCGGACTTCGGGTGGGGAATCAGTCCAATTGACGAAGTCAGCGCCAAGGCGCACGCGGCGGCAAGCCGGGCAATCAAACTCGATCCGACGCTGCCACTCGGCCATGTCGCGATGGGCCGTACGTTGTATCTGGTCGACTGGAACTGGGACGCGGCGGAGCCAGAGCTCAAGCAGGCGCTTGCGCTCGAGCCGAGAAGCGCTGACGCCTATCGTTTCCTAGCGTATATCGCGATCACGCGCGCGCGCTTCGACGAGGCAATCGGGTTGCTCAAACGTGCCATCGCACTTGATCCCCTCCATCCTTGGAACTATGTCGTGACCGGATTTGCAACCTACCGGTTGGGGAGGTTGGCCGACGCCGAGGCGGCTTATCAGAAGGCTCTCGACCTCGCTCCGACCGGCGGCAAGATCCATTGCTTGCTCGGCTCCGTACTGCTCGTCCGCGGCCACCCGTCGGAGGCACTCGACGAAATGAAACGGGAAACGGACGAGGGTTATCGACGGGTCGGGCTGGCGCTCGCTCTCGACGCTTTAGGACAGACGAACAAGGCTAACGCGGAATTGGAGATTGCTGAACAGCAATTCGGACGCCAAAAGGGCTATTGGATCGCGCTGGTGTATGCCTCGCGCAGAGATGCGGAACAGGCATTCCGGTGGCTGGACAGCGCGCTCCACGAGCATGACAGCGACTTGCTTTGGATGCGAGGTGATCCGCTGCTCGGGGCGTTGGCGACAGATCCGCGCTACAAGGCTCTTCTACGCAAAATGAATCTGCCGGAGTAACAGGACAACGGCCAACAGAAATTAAGCCGGTGCTCTGAAACCGCTCCTAGCCCACCCTCAGTGTGCGGTTTCTGGCGCCTGAAAGCAGACAGTGGCGAGCGGCCGCTCGGGGTCAATTGTCGACGTTCGTGCGAGCTAGGCAAAGCGGTAAATGGGGGTAGGATTCAAAGCTGCGACCCTTCGCGTCGCCGGGGCATCCGTCGGGTCGACACTTTCTGTAGGCGGTGTATGCGGCGCATCCGCACACCGCGCCCCCTGCGGTGATGACGCAGGTCAAGACGCAGAGTATCCGCCGAGCGCGCACGGACGAGCTCAATGGGTGAGCCGGAGGCTACAAAAGGGGAAAAAAGGAGCGGCCTCGGAGGCGGGGGCGATGACCGTAGGATTCTGAGCGGGGTCTGATAGCGTTGCCGTCCCTGGACGCGGCTGCCATCCCTGGCATGGTCTTCATGCTTGATCGCACTGCCATCCTGGCAGCGCAGACACGCTCAGAACCTTCAGGTCACCTCTCGTCCTCCGCCTCGAGGCCGTTAAAGACGCGTCAGACCGTGTGGGGGGTCATCTCGGACGACGCGAGTTGCGATACCCGTTTGTGCTCGTGCATTGCCTGCCTGGCGTCCGTGAGCAGCTCGTCGATGCCTACGGGACGCCGTGAATTGAAGTGCGCGACTCCTACGCTCAGTGACAGCCCCGGAAGATCGGAGCTTCGCGTCTGCGGCCGGCGCGCGCGCAGCAGGATGGCGCTGCGCGAGGCGTACTCGGAGCTCGTCGTCAGGGCGGCGAACTCCGCGCCGCTCAACCGGCCTATGACCTCATAGACGCCATAGCTCGGGAACAGATCGCGCATGAAGTTGCCCATCTGCCGGATCAGGACCTCGCCCGCGGAGCGGCCGATTTTCTCGGTGATCCGCTGCAGATCGTTCACCTGGAAGTAGATCAGGTGGGCGGCGTGCCCGTCGCGGGCCGCGACGTCCAGCAGCCGCGTGCCCATCTGCATGAAGCCACGCCAGTTGCACAATCCGGTGAGATCATCCGTCAGCGCTACGCAGCGCAAGGCCTGCACGACGTTCAGCAACGCCTTCATCTGCAGCGAGACTCGCTGTCCCTTGCTCAGTCCCTGAAAGCGCAGCAGCTCCGACAACAGGCGTCTGATGCGCGCATCGTCGCCTTCGAGGGCGGCCGCGCGCAGCTGGCTGGCGAGTTCCGCATTGCGGGCGCGGAGTGCCCCTTGTTCGGCGCCCCGCGAGACCAACGCAGCTTCCATCATGGGAGGTCTTCCTCACCCGCAGCCGGACCACCTGAGGCGCGAAGCATAAAGGCTGTGCATGAGGTCGTGTGACGGCACCGAACCCGCTTCGATGTCGGTTCCTGTCGGATTGTGGAGTAGGGGACCTCCTACATCCGGCCTACCTCGTCACACGCCATGAGCATGTTCGGACCCACATCGTCGTGGACGAGCTGATCAAAGCGAGTTTGCCGCGCAGGATCTCGCGCGAGCGCAGCGCCCAGCGCTGCTGCTGCGCACAACGGAGCGTGCCACTGCCCCCGTTCTGTAGCTGAAATCCTAACATCTCTTCAGTCACCCGCCGACCGACGGTTCTGCATGCTCGGTGGATAGTCGTATGCGCCGTCCAACGTCCGTCTGCTGCGGTCGCAGCACCATCCCGTGGAAACTACAGCTAGTGATCTCGACCGCGAGGCTCATCATGATCGGGCCACGGCGATCGCTGCGCGCTGAATGGACGACGCGCCCGCGTCGAGGTTTCTGGACCTCCCGGGGGAACGATCGCGGTATGATGCATTCAGTGTGGAACATCGCCCGCGACTTCGTGTCGCGATACCGATTTCCATTGAGTTTCAGGGACATGCCTCGGTCATCTAGCGTGAATTCCGCCGCTGCCCGCCAGATGACGCTGGTCGCGCTGCTGCTGGCGACGGTGCTCGGATTGTTCGTCGCTGCCGAGCTGGGGCAACGCAAGCTGGAAGAGGCGAGGCGACAGGTCGAAAGGGCCGCGCAGCGTGAGCAGGCGCTGGCGGAAGTGCGGCAGCTGCTGAGCCAGGCCGAGAGCAGCCAACGCGGCTCCATACTGCTGGGTGATGCCGGATACCTCGAGCCCTACCAGGAAGCCGTCGGCAAAATCCCTCGAGCGCTGCGTGAGCTCAACCAGGCGTTCGCGAGCGCCGACACGACGGTGCGCGCGGACGTCGAGCAGGTAGAACGGCTCAGCAACGCAAAGCTGGTCGAGATGGCCGAGACGCTGAATCTCTACCGCCAACACGGGCCCAGTGCGGCCCTTGACCTGATTCGTACCGATATCGGCCAGTGGACCATGACTCAGCTTGTGCAACGGGTGCGCAAGATCCAGGCACAGGAGACGGGCAACATCCTGGCCGCGAGCCGCTCGTGGCGAATCGACCGCTGGATAAATCTTGCGATTACCAGCACCGCGCTCGCAGCCAGCATTTTCCTGGTGCTGCTGCTGTGCCGCCTGGTCGTCAGTTACGTACGCTCCAAGGAGCGCGAAACCGAGGATCTCACCGAGCGCGGCACCGAGCTGGAGCTGCAGGTGAAGCGGCGCACGGAGGAGCTGTCGCAGCTCTCGACTCACCTTCAGTCGCTGGCCGAGCAGGAACGCTCGGCCCTGTCACGCGAACTGCACGATGAGCTCGGCGGGCTGCTGGTCGCCGCCCGGATGGACGTCTCCTGGCTCGAGGATCGCGTGGCCACCAGCGATCCGGAGGTGCAGGCGCATTTCAAGCGCCTGCACGAGGCTCTGCAGGCCGGGGTCGAGGTCAAGCGCCGGGTCGTTGAAAATCTGCGCCCCAGCCTGCTCGATAACCTCGGGCTCTTTCCGGCCCTGCGCTGGCAGGTAGCGGACAGCTGCGGACGCGCGGGACTGCACTGCACCGAGCGATATCCTCCGGAGGAGCTCGACCTGACTCCGGAGGCGTCGATTGCCATATTTCGAATCGTGCAGGAGGCCCTGACCAACATTGTCAAGCATGCGCAGGCGCGCAACGTCGAGGTCTCCATCGAGTCGCGGCACCAATCGCTGATCGTGCGCGTCCGGGACGATGGTGTCGGACTGCCGCTCGAGCCGCGGCAGGCGTCCGGACCGCACGGCCTGGCGGCGATGCGGCATCGCGCCCTGGGGCTCGGAGGTCAGTGGCACGCGCTGCGCGCCATGGGTGGCGGCACCGAGATCGAGGTGCGCCTGCCGCTGGAGAAAATCCTCGCGAGCGAATCAATCCTCAATCCAACGCAGGGGACGACCGCGGCGGCGGGCTAGGCGTCCCCGCCTGCGCGTTCTCTGGCGAAGCCACGCAGCAGCGAGGGCAGGCGGAAGTAGTCGCGGGATTTGTCCAGAAACGCCTCGACGCCGAACAACTCGGCCTCGTGTCGATACTCGGGCAGGCCGAAGTTGGTCAGAACGACCACCTTCGGTCGATGTCCGGCGCGGGCGAGCGAGCGCAGCACCCCGAAGCCCGAACCGGTGCGCAGGTGCAGATCGAGTATCACGACGTCGGGTTGCGAGCCCGCGATGCTGCCGAGCGCACCGGCTTCCGTATCGACGGTCTCGATCAGATCCACGTCCGGCAGGCGCCGAATCAGCTCTGCCAGCCGCGCAGCGAGCAACGACGAGTCCTCGGCAAGCAGGACCCGCAAGGAGGGGCTATTCGGCATAATCGAAGCGACCGGAGTGATCCAGGGCAAGCCACCAGGGGCTGGGGGATTGCTCACCGCGCGAAGCCTAAGCAGCCCGCGTGCCGGCGGCTGCCGGTGCCCACCGTCGATGCGTGTCGGTGTCCGCCCACGCTACTGGACCAGGCCGTTGCGCAGCGCGTACGCCGTCAGGTCGGCGTTGGTGTCAAGATTCATTTTCTCGAGGACCCGCGCCCGATAGGTGCTGACGGTCTTGACGCTGATGAAAAGCTCCTCAGCTATCTCCGAAACGCTGCGTCCCACGGCAAGCTTGCACAGAATCTGGAACTCCCGCTGTGAGAGCCCCGCGTGCAAGGGCTGGTCGGTCGGCTCATCCAGGGCGCTCACCAGCATCTCGCTCAGGGTGGCACTCACGAAGCGGCGCCCGGAGAGCACGGTGTGGACCGCCCGCATGAATTCCTCGGGCGCCTGGTCCTTGGCGAGATAACCGAAGGCGCCGGCGCGTAACACGTTGATCGCATACTGTTTCTCGGAGAAGCCACTCATCACGAGAACACGGGTATTGGGGTAGCCCGCGCGAATATGCCGCAGGATATCGATGCCACTGCGATCGGGCATATTGATGTCGAGGATGACGAGGTCCCATTGACCCTTGCGCAGCTCCTGCAGCGTCTCCTCACCGCTGCCCGTCTCGGCGATCGGGTCGATCGACCGGTCCTGCTCCAGATAATGCCGGAGCCCGGTCCGCATCATCGCGTGATCGTCCGCAATCAGTACGCTGGGCATTCAGCCTCCGATTGGCGTGGCTGCCAGGTGCGAAGCTCGAGCATGCGTCGTGGCCACAGTATCGGCTCCCCGGAAAGCTTCACCGTACGCCAGTCCCTTGATCGTGTGTAGGCGTGATCTTACAAAGTCCTACGCTCCCGGGTCTAGCTGGGGCGAATGCCCCAGCAGTAAGGGTCGGCCGGGTCGAGTCGCAAGCGCGCTTCACCGGTGACGTGCGCGGTGCCGGTGATGATGGGGGTGATCTCCCCCTGGTCGCGGGCGTGCCAGCGGTAGCGCGCGCTGAACGTGCTGCCGATCAGACTCTCCTGAATCCACGGGTCGCCTTCCCGAAGGCCTTCGTCGGCGGCGAGACATGCGAGCTTGGCGCTGGTGCCCGTGCCGCACGGGGAACGGTCGTAGGCTCTGCCCGGACAGAGGACGAAGTTACGGCTGTGTACGCCGGCGCGGGTTGAAGGCGCAAACAGCTCGACGTGATCCACTTCAGGGTAGCCCTGCGCATTCACGGCCTGCCGCACGCGCCAGGCAAACTCAGTCAGGGCCTCGAGGTTCTGCGGAGTGATGTCGAGATCGTGCCCGTCGGTCAGAAAGAACCAGTTGCCGCCCCAGGCCACATCGCCCCGGATGTCGCCGACACCGGCCACGGCGACGGCAATCTGGCGCGCCTTGCGGTAGCTGGTGACGTTCTCGACCTCGATGCGGCCGTCGGGATGCAGCTGCGCATTCACGGCTCCGACCGGGGTATCGATACGAAACGTCCCGGGTGCGCATCTGCCCGCGTGGGCAAGCGAGGCGATGAGGCCGAGCGTGCCGTGACCACACATACCGAGATAGCCCACGTTGTTGAAGAAGATCACGCCCCAGTTGCAGTCGGGACGATGCGGCTCGCACAGCAGGGCTCCGACCAGCGTGTCGCAGCCGCGCGGCTCGTTCACTATGGCGGAGCGATACGCATCGAACTGCTGGCGAAAGCGCTCGACGCGCTGCGCCAGCGGGCCGACGCCCAGGTCCGGGCCCCCGTCGATCACCAGCCGGGTCGGCTCACCGGCGGTGTGGGAGTCGATGACCTGGATCGCCTGGACCTGAGCTTCCCGAGTCCCCGCCACGTGAGCCCTCACGCGGGGCGTGCGGCGCGTGCGCGCTCGACCCGCTCCATCACTGCGGCGCGGCGCTCGCCGGCGAGCGGCAGCCGCGGCGGGCGCACACGCTCGGAGCCCCGTCCCATGATGGCCTCGGCGAGCTTGATGGACTGCACCAGATCGGGCTCGGAGTCGAGGTGCAGCAGCGGCATGAACCAGCGATAGATCGTGCGGGCGCGCTCCAGCTGCCCGTTGCGGATGGCTTCACAGAGTGCCAGCGACTCGACGGGGAAGGCGTTGGTCAGCCCCGACACCCAGCCCCGCGCTCCGAGCACCAGGCCCTCGAAGGCGAAATCATCGAGCCCCGCGAAGAGCACGTAGCGATCGCCCAGGGCATTGAGCACATCCGTGAAGCGCCGCGGATCGGGTGCGGACTCCTTGAGCGCCACGACGTTCGCATGCTCCGCCAGCTGCTTGAGACTTTCCATCTCGATGTTGACCCGATATGCCGGTGGATTGTTGTACAGCATGATCGGCAGCGAGGTCGCCTGCGCCACGGTGCGCAGGTGATACTCGAGCTCGGCGCGCGTCGGCACGTATACCATCGCCGGCAGCACCATCAGGCCGTTGACGCCGATGCGCTCGGCATCGCGCGCGTAGGCCACCGCGCTGCTCGTCGTCAGCTCCGAGACACCGGCGATGAGCGGCACCTTGCCCCCGACTGCGCCGACGGCCGCCGTGAGAACCGCGCGCTTCTCCTCTGCGGTGAGGGAGTTGTTTTCCCCCACGGTGCCCAGCAGCACCAGGCCGTGAACGCCGTCGCGCACCAGGGCCGACAGCACTGCGCAGGTCGCCTGCAGATCGACCGCGAGATCGGTGCCGAACTGTGTGGTAGCCGCCGGAAAGACTCCGGACCAGGAGCATTTGAGAGGCGTGGTCAGGCGGATACTCCGCTGTAGATCGTATACGCTCGATGCATGGGGGAGCAAGACAGGGTCGCGGTGATCGGCGCGGGCGTCATCGGCTGCGCGATCGCCTGCGCTCTGGCTCGCGAGGGCCGGCGCGTGCTGCTCGCCGACCCCGAGGAACCCGGCGTCGGCGGCGCGAGCTTTGGCAATGTGGGACACATCGCGGCGGAGCTGATCGAGCCCTTGCCCTCGGTGGGGCTGCTGTTCGGCTTCTGGCGTGAGCTGTTCGTGTTCGGGGGGCCGCTCGATATTCCGTGGCGCACGCTGCCGCGGGTCGCGCTCTGGGCCCCGCGTTTCGCGGCCGCGGCGTTCCGCCGCCGCGCCAACACGCAGCATCTCGCGCCGCTGGTGAGACCCGCGAGCGCAGCCTGGGAGCGGTTGCTGCGCGAGCTCGGCACTCCGGGGCTCCTGCGCCGCAACGGCCACTATCAGGTCTGGCTCGGCGCGACAGCCGGCAGGCGGGCGCGCGCCGAGGCGTGCCGGATGAGGCGGCTCGGCGTGGCGACGGCCCCGGTGGGCGCCGAGCTGCTGCGCGCCGTGGCCAGTGCCGCGGGCGATGAAACCATTGCGGGTCTGAAATTCCCCGACAGCGCTCATGTACTGGACCCGCGCGCCGTGTGCGAGGTGCTGGCGCGGGCAGCGGTCGAGCGCGGCACGACACTGCAGCGCGCCCGGGTGCGCTCGCTGGCGCCGCGCGGTGATCAGATCGAGATGCTCAGCGATGCGGGCGTCTTCACCGCAGCCACGGTGATCGTATGCGCCGGAGCGTGGTCGGGGCCGCTCCTCGCCCGGTTCGGATTGCGCGCGCCGCTCGAGGCTGTGCGCGGTTATCACATCGAGCTGCCAGGACACGCGGCGCTCGTCGATGCGCCGCTCGTCTACATGGACAGCAGCATCGTGGTCACGCCGATGGCCGCGCGGCTGCGAGCGTCGAGCTACATGGAGTTTTCGCGACCGGAGGCTGCGCCCGATCCGAGAAAGCCGGTTCGCTTGCGGGCGAACTTGCGGCGTCTCGGCTACCGCTGCGAGGCCGAGAGCTGCGCTTGGGTCGGCCCGCGTCCGGTTCTTCCGGACTACCTGCCGGGGATCGGCCGGGCGCCCGGTGCCGCGAGGCTCTTCTACGCCATCGGCCACCAGCACCTGGGGTTGACCCTCGCGCCGGTGACGGCCGATCTGATGGCCGCGCTGGTCTGCGGCCGCGAGCCCGTCCACGATGTGACACCATTTGATCTGCGCCGTTTCAACTGACGCACCCGGGAGTCGAGCCTTTGTACCTCAACGGCCGCTACGCGCTCCTGACGGCGTTCCTGGCCGCGGGCCTCGGCTACCTGTGGCGCTGGTTTGCCCTCGAGCGGGCGGCGGGCGGGAGCCCGAAGCCTCGCCCGGCGGATGTCCTGATCGGTTTCGGCACCAACTTCTTCGATACTCTGGGCATCGGATGCTTCGCGCCCACGACCGCCATCTTCAAGATGCAGCATCGCATGGCGGACGAGGACATCCCGGGGACCCTGAACGTCGGCGACGCCTTGCCCACCGTGGTGGAAGCGCTCGTCTTTGTGGCGATCGTCATGGTAGACCTCACGACGCTCATCGCCATGATCGTCGCGGCAGTGGTCGGCGCCTGGTTGGGTGCGGGCATGGTGGCGCGCGCCCCGCGGCGCTTCATCCAGCTCGGTATGGGCGTGGCACTGCTGGTCGCGGCAGCTCTCATGCTGGCGAAGAATCTCGCCTGGTTGCCGCCCGGAGGTGAGGCGCTGGGACTTCACGGGCCCACGCTCGTGTTTGCGGTGTGCGCGAACTGTCTGCTCGGCGCGCTGATGATGCTGGGTGTGGGGCTGTATGCACCGTGCCTCATCCTCGTGAGCTTGCTAGGCATGAGTCCACTGGTGGCCTTTCCGATCATGATGGGTTCGTGCGCGCTGCTGATGCCCGTCGGCGGTACGCGCTTTGTGCGCACGCGGCGCTATCATCCCGGCGCCGCGCTCGGACTGACGCTCGGCGGCGTTCCCGGGGTACTGTGCGCCGCCTTCATCGTGCGATCGCTGCCCGTGGGATGGCTGCGGTGGCTGGTGGTGGTCGTGGTCATGTACGCGGCGGCCCTGATGCTGGCCTCGGCGCGACGGGCATCGCGCGAGCGCCGCGGATGATTGGCGAGTGCTCAGGGCGCGTGGAAGTCCTCGGCCACGGCTTCCACCAGCGTCGGGCCCGGCCGCGCCAGGGCCGCGCGCAGCGCCTCTGCGAGCGCCGCCGCTTCGTGCACCCTCACGCCCGTGGCCCCACAGGCGCCGGCGAGGGCCACGAAGTCCGGATTGCGCGCCACCACGCCGATCGGGGCGATTCCGGCGGCACGCATGTCGTCGCGGATCTGCCCGAGGGCACCGTTGTTCCACACGACCACCGGCAGGCTGAGATCGAGCTCCACCGCCGTCATCAGTTCCTGCAGCGTGAACTGCACGCCGAAGTCTCCGGCGAGCGCCACCACGGCCCGCGCCGGCTGCGCAATCTTGGCGCCGATGGCGGCGGGCAGCGCGTAGCCGAGGGCGCCGTAGCCTGAAGGGTGAAACCACAGCCCGGGACGCTCGGCGGCGAACGCGTAGTTGCCCAGGTAGGCGATCTGGGTCATGTCGGTGAACAGCACGCCGTCGCTGGGAAGGGCCTCGCGCAAGGCGCGCACGGCCGCGAGGCGTGCGCGTGTGTCGGAGTCAAACTGCGCATCGATGCGCGCGCGATAGGCCGCGGCGGCGCCGGCCGCGGTGCGCCAGCCCGAGCGCACGCGACTCGCGCCGGCCAGCATCTCGAGGCTCGCGCCCGCATCGCCCCTGACCAGCACGTCGGCCGCAAACTGATCCGACAGCTTCTGGTCCTCGACGTCGAGGCGCACCAGGCGGCCGCTCATCGCCAGGCGCGTGGTGGTGTAAACGTCGGTTTCGGACAACTCCGTGCCCGCTGCCACCACCACGTCGGCGGCTGCCACCAGCTCCTGGGTCGGTGCATACGGCAGACTCGCGCCGAGGCTGGCGGGGTGGCTCTCCGCCACCGCGCCCTTGCCGGCTACGGTGGTGATGAGGTAGCCGTCGAGCGCCTCCACCAGCTTGCGCAGCGCGCCGCCGGCCCGGCGCGCGCCGCCGCCGGCAATGATCAGCGGCCGCTGCGCTTCGGCAAGCAGCGCCTGCGCCGCGGCCAGCGCGGCGGGCGAAGGAGGTGGCGCAGCGCCGCTGCGCGCGAAGCGCTCCGGGCGCAGGGTGGTGGGCTCGCCCAGCAGGTCGAGCGGGATTTCGAGGTACGCCGGCCGTGCGCGCGCGGCGTGCAGCGTGGCGAATGCCGCCCGCAGATGATCGCGCACGTCCGGCGCGCCGCGGGCGCTGCGGGCGAGGCCGGCAACCCCGGCAGCGATGGCGCGCTGATCGTCGAGCTCGTGCAACACGCCCCAGCCCTTGCCGAGAGAGGCGCGCACCGGGCTGCTCGCGATGACCAGCAGCGGCACCGAATCCGAATACGCCTGCGCGACGGCGGTGAGAGCGTTGGTCACTCCGGGACCGGAGATCACGAACGCCGCCGCCGCGCAGCCGCTCACCCGCGCGTAGCCGTCGGCGGCAAAGCCGGCGTTCTGCTCGTGGCGTACCAGCACGTGGCGCAGGCGCGCGAATTCCAGGCCGCGGTACAGCTCGATGTTGTGCACGCCCGGAATGCCGAACACGGTATCGATGCCGTTGGCCGCGAGCGTCTCGACAACGTAGCGTCCGACAGTCCAGGCAGTGGCGCTCATGAGCTTGAAATGTTAACACCGCACACGCACAGTACGAACGTGAAATTCTCGGCACTCGTGCACCGCATCAGCGGCGATGGCGCCGACGCATGGCTCACTCACTACCAGGCGGTGGCGGCGCGCGAGCGCGGCGAGGACGTGATCGTGCTCAGCGTAGGCGATCCGGATCTCGACACGCCCGCAGCCGTCGTGGAACGTGCGGTCGGGCAGCTGCGCGGCGGCGACACGCACTACGTGCCCGCGGCCGGGCGGCCGGCGCTGCGCCAGGCGATCGCCGGCGCGCACGCGGCGCGCTGCGGTCAGGCGGTCGGGCCCGACAACGTGGTGTACTTTGCCGGCGCACAGAACGCGCTGTTCGTGGCCTCCCTGTGCCTCGCGGGACCCGGGGACGAGGTCGTGACCTTCGAGCCGCTGTACCCGACTTACCCCGCCACCATCGAGGTGTCGGGGGCGCGTCTGGTGCGGGTGCCTGCCGCGGCCGGCTGGCGTCCGGACCTGGCCGCGCTCGCCGCGCTCATCACGCCGCGCACCCGCGCGATCTTCTGGGCGACGCCGAACAATCCCAGCGGCGTGGTGCTGAACGAGACGGAGTTGAGCGTGATCGCGGAGCTGGCGCGAGGCCACGACCTGTGGCTCGTCTCGGACGAGGTGTATGCGGGGCTGGCGCCTGGTGGACGCGTGCCGAGTCTCGCGGCCCGGCTGCCCGAGCGCGTCGTCACCGTCGGCAGTCTCTCGAAGTCGCACTCCATGACCGGCTGGCGCGCCGGCTGGCTGGTGGGGCCCCCGGAACTGGCGGTGCACGCCGAACAGCTGGCGATGTGCATGCTGTTCGGCCTGCCGGGTTTCATCCAGGAGGCGGCGCTCACCGCGCTCACCCTCGCACCCGAGGCCGAGCAGCGCATCCGCGGGTTGTGCGCGGCGCGCCAGGAACGCTTTGCTGGCGGAATCCGCGACATCCCGAGTCTGCGGGCGATGGCGCCCGAAGCGGGCATGTTCATGCTGATCGATGTGCGCGGCACGGGGCTCTCGGGCGGGGAATTCATGCGCGGCCTGTACGCCGCGCAGCGCGTCTCGGTGATGGATGGCGCGGCGTTCGGGCGCTCGAGCGAGCACTGCGTGCGCGTGTGCTTCGCCACCGACGAGGCGACGCTGGATGCCGCGTGCGGCCGGCTGCGGCGCTTCTGCGAGGAGCTGTCGCGCCGCTCGCGGCCCTAGCCAGCCTGCGCCGCCGCGGCGCGGCGCGGCCGTATATTATATTATTATGACGACATTAAAAAAACCGGCCGGCAGTGCGGGCACGATCATGAGACAGGTCAGAACACTGGGTCTGCTGGGTACCGGAGTGATCGGCGGTGGCTGGGCCGCGCGCGCGCTGCACTTCGGCATCGACGTCCTGGCCGCGGACCTCAAGCCGGAAATGGAGGAGTGGCTCCGCGGCGCAGTCGCCAACGCGGAAGGAGCGCTGGCGCGGCTCACGCTGGCGCCCCTGCCGCCGAAGGGCAAGCTGTCATTCACCACCGACCTGCCGACGATGGCACGGCAGGCGGATTTCATCCAGGAGAACATCCCCGAGCAGTTGGAGCTCAAGCAGCGGGTGCTCGCCGCTGTCAGCCATCATGCGCCGGCCGATGTCGTGATCGCCTCCAGCACCTCCGGCCTCATGCCCTCGGATCTGCAGCGCGACATGCTGGCGCCGGAGCGCTTCCTGGTTGCGCATCCGTTCAACCCCGTGTACCTGCTGCCGCTGGTGGAGCTGGTCGGCGGCCGACAGACCTCGACCGCGGCCCTGGACGCCGCCAGCGTTTTCTTCACCTACATCGGCATGCATCCCCTCAGGGTGCGCCGCGAGGTGCCGGGCCATCTCACCGACCGGCTCCAGGAAGCGTTGTGGCGCGAGCTCCTGCACATGGTGAATGAGGACGTGGCCACCACCGGCGAGCTCGACGACTCGATCGTGTACGGCCCGGGCCTGCGCTGGGCGGCCATGGGCACCAACCTGATCTATCACCTCGCCGGCGGTGAGAGCGGCATGCGTCACATGCTCAGGCAGTTCGGACCGTGCCTGAAATGGCCGTGGACCAGACTCGAGGCCCCGCAGCTGACCGAGGCGCTGATCGACAAGATGGTCGCGGGCACGCAGGCGCAGGCCGCCGGACGCTCGATCCGCGAGCTGGAGCGATTGCGGGACGACTACCTGGTCGCGATCCAGCAGGTGCTGAAGCCCTACAACATCGGCGCCGGCGCCACCTTGCGGGCGCTCGAGGAACGTCTGTACGAAGCCGCGGCTGCCGGCGCACGCGCGCGCATCGCCGCAGCCGAGGAGCCGTTGCGACTGCTGGAGACCTACGTGCGGCCCGAGTGGATCGACTACAACGGTCACATGACCGATTCGCGCTACCTGCAGGTGTTCGGCGATGCCACCGACGCGCTCTTCAGGTACGCGGGCGTCGATGACGGGTACCGCCGATCCGGACGGGCGATGTACACCGTCGAAACACACCTCACCCACAAGGCGCAGGCGCGCGCGCTCGAACCGCTGTACGTGACAACGCGGGTGCTGGAGGTCGATGACAAGCGCGTGCGGCTGTTGCACAACCTGCATCGCCGGCACGATGAGGCCCTGGTCGCCAGCGCCCGGCAGCTGTACCTGCACGTGAATAGCCCCTCCGGGAAGGCCTCGCCGATGGAGGCCGGGGTACGCGCGCGGCTTGCGGACCTGCAGGCCGCGCACGGCGGCGACCAGACGGCGTGAGGAGGATCCGATGGACTTTGCGCTCACCGAAGAACAGCAGCTGATCGTCACAACCACGCGTGAATTCGTGCGCCGCGAGCTGGTGCCGCACGAGCGCGAGGTCGAAGAGAGCGGCCGGCTGCGCGAGGAGCTGCGGCAGGAACTCAAGGCGCGGGCGATCGCCGCCGGCCTGTACGCCGCCAACATGCCCACCGAGGTCGGTGGCGCCGGGCTCGATGCGGTGAGCTGGATGCTGTACGAGAAGGAGCTCGGCTATACGGGTTACGTGCTGCACTACGCCTGCGTCGCGCGGCCCTCGAACATCCTGCTCGCCTGTCAGGGAGCACAGCGCGAGCGCTACCTGCTGCCGGCGGTGCGCGGCGAGCGCACCGAGTGCCTGGCGATGAGCGAGCCGCAGGCGGGCTCGGACCTGCGCGGCATGCAGACCACGGCACTGGCGCGGGGCGGCGACTTCATCGTCAACGGCACCAAGCACTTCATCAGTCACGCCGACCATGCGGACTTCGTGATCCTGTTTGCCGCCACCGGTGAGGAGCAATCCGCGCGCGGCAAGCGTAAACTCATCAGCGCGTTCCTGGTCGACACCGGCACGCCCGGTTTCGAGATCCGGCCCGGGTATCAGAACGTCTCGCATCGCGGCTACACCAACAGCATCCTGCAGTTCAGCGACTGCCGGCTGCCGAAGTCGGCAGTGCTCGGGGAGCTGCAGCGGGGATTCGAGCTTGCCAACACCTGGCTCGGGGCGACGCGCCTGCAGGTGGCGGCCAACTGCCTCGGGCGCGCGGAGCGGGCTCTCGAGTGCGCCAAGCAGTGGGCGGTCGATCGCGTGCAGTTCGGACAGCAGATCGGCAAATTCCAGGGTGTGTCCTTCAAGCTTGCGGACATGGCGCTCGAGCTGCGCGCCGCCGAGCTGCTCACCCTGGAAGCGGCGTGGAAGCTGGATCAGAAGCTCGCGACCGACATGGACATGGCGATCGCGAAGCTGAAGGCGACCGAGATGCTGGCGATGGTCGCCGACGAGGCGCTGCAGATTCACGGCGGCATGGGGCTCATGAGCGAGCTGCCGCTGGAGCGCATCTGGCGCGATGCGCGCATCGAACGCATCTGGGAGGGCACCAGCGAGGTGCAGCGGCACATCATCTCGCGCGCGCTGCTGCGGCCGCTGGGCGGCTGAGGAGGCCGATCAGCGGAAGCTGCGCGGCGGCAGACGTAGCGGCGTACGGGTGCTGTGCGTGCCCGCTCTCCCGGCGCTCATTTCCCCTTCCACACCGGCTTGCGCTTCTCGGCGAAGGCGCGCGCGCCTTCCTTGAGATCCTCCGAGCGGATGACCTTCTGCACCGCGTCGAGGCTGTCGTGCAACTCGAACGCCGCGTGCTCGGGCACCATTTCGGTGTGGCGCAGCAGCTGTTTGATGGCCGGGAACAACAATGGCGGACCGGCGATGAGCTGCTGGGCGATCTCGCGCGCCTTGGCGAGACCCTGGCCCTTGGGCACGACATGGTTGGCCAGGCCCCAGTGCTTGGCTTCGCCGGCGTCCATCCAGCGGCCGGTCATCAGGAACTCGACGGCGACGTGGTAGGGGATGCGCCGCCGCAGTTTGATGGTGCCGGCGTCCGCGAGCACGCCGACGTTTATTTCGGGCAGCGCGAACTTCGCGTGCTCCTCCATCACGATGATATCCGTCCCCAGCACGATCTCGAAGCCCCCGCCGCAGGCGATGCCGTTGACCGCGGCGATGAGGGGCTTGTCGAGGTTGCGCGGGTAGTTCAGGCCGCCGAATCCGCCCGCACCCCAGTCCTCGTCGGACTGCTCGCCGCCGGCGGCGCCCTTGAGGTCCCACCCCGGGCTGAAGAAGCGCTCACCGGCGCCCGTCACGATCGCAACCCGCAGGGCCGGGTCGTCACGGAACGCGGCGAACGCCTGGTTCAGGCGCCGGCTCGCCGCCAGGTCGATGGCGTTCGCCTTCGGACGGTCGATGGTCACCTCGAAAACCGCACCGTGGGTTGCGGTGCTGATGCCGTCGGACATGTCAGTGTTCCTCCAGGCGGATCAATGCGTCGACTGCCACGGCGCCTGAGCCCTGCGGGCGCACGATGACGGGATTGAGGTCCAGTTCCACCAGGCGCTCGAGGTTGGCCGCGGCGTAGCGGGTGCAGGCGAGAGCAGTCTGCACCAGCGCAGCGACGTCTGCCGGCGGGCGGCCACGGTAACCGGCGAGCAGCTTTGCGAGCTTGAGTGTGCCGAGCGCCGTCTCGATGGCGGCGGCGGTGAACGGCGGCAGGAGAGTCACGCTGTCGCGCAGCAGCTCGGTCAGCACGCCGCCGGCGCCGAGCACCAGGAGCTGTCCGAATTGCGGATCGACGCTCACGCCGACCAGGACCTCCGCGACACCGTCGCTCACCATCTCCTCGACGAGCAGGGTCGCGGAGAGCGCGGACAGGCGCTGCGCGGCGGCGGCGGCTTCCGCGGCATTGCGCACGTTGAGCACCACTGCGCCCAGCTCGGATTTGTGTTCCAGGTGGCTCCCTACGGCCTTGATCACCACCGGAAATCCGAGCGCCGCGGCCGCGACGCTCGCCTCAGCGGCAGCGACGAGCCGCGAACGCGGCACCGGGACGCCGAAGGCGGCGAGCGCGCGCTTGCCCTCGTGCTCGGCCAGCGTGCGCGCGGCGCTGGCGGCGGCGCGTGGCTGCTGCAGCTGCACCGCGGCGCCGCGCGCCCAGGTCTCGCCGACCGCGCCGGCGAGATCGAGCGCCTCGAGCGCTTCGCGCTGGCCCTGCAGGGGCACGATGCCGGCCGCGAGACACTTTTCGCGCGTGGCGCGCGGCAGCGATTCGGGCAGCGAGGCAATCACCACTCCACGGGTCGTCGTCGCGGAGAGCGCGGCCGCAAACTGCCCGATCGCGCTGAGGTAGGCGCTGTCATCGGCCGCGCCCGCGGGCGGGCAGTCGACCAGAAAGGCGACGACATCGTAGCCGGCGCGCTGCACCACGCTGAACATCGCGTGCTGCCGGGGCGGATCGAACCACACATGAGTGTGAAAATCGAACGGGTTGGAGATATGAACGCGATCCGAGAGAATCTCGCGCAGGCTGGCGGCAGCGGGCGCCGGAATCGGTGCGAAGTCCAGTCCCAGATGGCGTGCGGCGTCGGCGGTCATCGCCATGTCGCCGCCCGAGGCGCCCATGGAGAGCACCCGCCGGCCGCGCAGCGGACCACCGCTGTGAAAGATCTTCAACGTTTCGCACAGCGTGGCGAGCGATTCGCAGCGGGCGATGCCCGCCTGTGCGCAGAAAGCCGCGAAGGCCGCATCCGCACCGGCGAGCGAGCCGGTGTGAGTGCGCACGGTGCGGGTGGCCGCCGCGGTGCGTCCCGCCTTGATGAGGGCGATGGGCTTGCCGGCGGCGCGCGCCCGCTCGGCCGCCCGGGCAAAGCGCGCTGCATCGCGTACACCCTCCAGGTACAGGCCGAAGGCCGTGACGCGCGCGTCCTGCGCCAGCAGCTCGATGAGGTCCTCGGCCGCCAGGCGCGTCTGGTTGCCGACGGTGAGCACATAGCCGATCGGCAGCGAGCGATCGTTGAACGACAGGTCGAGGGCGATCGTGCCACTCTGGCAGATGAGGGCGACCCCGCGCTGGCAGCGGCTCCCGATCACCTGGTCGGGCCACAGCGCCGCGCCGTCGAAGAAGTTGATGAAGCCATAGCAGTTGGGGCCGAAGAACGGCAGCGCGCCGGCGCTGGCGAGCAGTTCGCGCGTGAGACGCTCGCCCTCGCTGCTGCCGGTCTCGGAGAAGCCGGCGGCAAAGCACACGAAACCGCCGGCGCCGCGCCGGGCGAGCGCCGCCGCGATGGCCGGGACCTCGTGGTTGGGGGCGGCGATGAAGGCGGCATCCGGTGCGCGCGGCAACTCGTCGACCGAGCGAAAATAGTGCTCGCCGTCCCCGCAGGGGCGGTGCGGATGTACGCGCCACACCTCACCGGAATAGCCGATGACGCGGCTCGCCGCCAGCGCCGCATCCGCCCAGGCGCCGCCGATGAGCGCCAGGCTCCGCGGCGCCAGCAGCCGCTGCAGCGGGGCCGCGCTCATGGCGCGCCGGTCGTGCCGCACAGCTCCATGCGCCGCGATCCCGGGACCGACGCCGGCAGGCCGGCGGTCGCCGCCCGCAACTGCGCGATTGCGGCGCTCACTTCCGGCGGAAAAGGCGTGGTGGTCGGCGCCTGCGGCTGCCGGCGCACGTGCAGCAGCATCACTTCCGCGGCCGCCGCCGCCGGCGTGTGGCCGGCGCGCAGGATCTCGAACGCGGCGTGGATGCGCTTGTGGTCCGCGCCCGCGATGCGCACCGCCACGATGGCGGTGTCGGTGGCCTTGACCTCGTGCAGGTAGTGGATGTGCATCTCCACGGTGTACAGGGTGCAAAGGGTGCGTTGCCGGTACGCGGCGTCCATCCTCAAGCGATCCATGAGTGCGTCGCAGGCCAGGCTGACGATCAGGACGTAGTAGGCATCGCGCAGGTGGCCGTTGTAGTCGATCCACTCCGGCAGGATCGCGGTCTGGTAGATGGGTACGCCCGACACGTCAGTGCAGCTGCAGCCGCTCCCGCGCCTGGGCCGCGGACACGACCCGCGCGCCCATGGCCTCGATGATGGTGCGCGCCTTCTCGACCAGCTGCGCGTTGCTCGCATACACCCCGCGGCTGAGATAAAGGTTGTCCTCCAGCCCCACGCGCACGTTGCCGCCGAGCAGTATCGACTGCGCGACCCACGGCATCTGCATGCGGCTCAGCGCGAAGGCGCTCCACACGCATTGTGAGGGCAGCGTGTTCACCATGGCGAGCAGGTGCCCGACGTCCGCGGGCACCCCGTAGGGGATGCCGGTGCACAGCTGGATCATGGCGGGGGCGGGGATCAGGCCTTCCTTGATCAGCTGCTTCACGAAGGTCAGATTACCGGTGTCGAACACTTCCAGCTCCACTTTCACGCCCAGGTCACGCAGGACGCCAGCGCCCTGACGCTGGTAGTCGGGCGTGGAAATGTAGGCGCGGTTGCCATCGCCGAAGTTGAGCGTACCGCAGTCGAGGGTAGCGATCTCGGGGCGGTACAGTCCCTCGCCGCACAGCTCGATGACGTGCCGCATGCGCTCCTCCTGGCTCACGAAGTCGGTCCCGGCGGCCGGGGTGTCCTCGAGGCCGCGCCGGCCGACACAGATATAGCCCCCCATGCCGCAGGTGAGGTTGACGAGCACGTCGACCTTGCTTTCCCGGATGCGCTTGACGACCTCGCGGTAGTGGCGGGTCGCCATGCTGAACTCGCCGGTTTCCGGGTCGCGCACGTGGATGTGCACGATCGCGGCCCCGGCGCGCGCCGCGTCGATGGCGGCAGCCGCGATCTGCTCGGGCGTGATCGGGCAGTGCGGGCTCTTGGTGACCCTGGTGTCGTCGCCGGTGATGGCGCAGGTGATGATGACGTCGGAGTTCATGGCGGCGGGTCCTCGGGGGCACGGTGCGCGGCGGTAATATTATCGCTACAACAATATAACGTGCCGGCGCGGCGCGGCAAGCCGCGCTCGCTTGCGGCAGGGAGGCTGGAGCGGCTCACTCCGATGGAGCTGCATACCGGGCCCTGCGTCGCGTGCGTTCTCGCGGAAATGCGCTCCAGCGTGCGCAGCGCGCGCTAACGGTGGTACCGTGGCGCATTTCCG
>Ga0209350_1000439_pt1 | contig 24219 bp, 26 predicted proteins | sample GraSoi013_2_20cm_2_FD_185822 | JGI IMG/M metagenome (GOLD analysis project Ga0209350, IMG submission 185822) | Grasslands soil microbial communities from the Angelo Coastal Reserve, California, USA - Sample 09_27_2013_2_20cm (SPAdes) (version 2) | ecosystem: Environmental > Terrestrial > Soil >...
AGGCCCCTAACGTCCGCTTCACCTCGAAGTCGTTTCTTAGCCGGCAACCGTAGGGCAAGCTACGGAAATTCGCGTCTAGCCTAGGATGTACGGATTAAGTCTTAATAACAAACCCACTTTTTCCGGCTTACAACCATTCTCGGCGGCATCACTAGTGCTAGTAAGCTTGGGAGTGAGCTTCAGAAAGGCTCCTCTTGCAACCCTCGACGCTCTGAGTCTTAGGAACATTCCATCCTTCTACAAGCTTCTACGAGCTACCCACGAGGTGGATGGCGCCATGATACTTCAAACATGCAACAGGGTAGAACTCTTTCTCGATGCGAAAGACCCCTTGCTGATTCGACACGATATTCTACGGGAATGGGCCCTTGAAACCAAGTTCAAGCTGGCCGAGCTGAACAAGCTCGTTCAAGTGAGAGAGGGAAGATCAGTAGTGGAGTATCTGGTTCGGCTTGCGGCAGGCCTTGAGTCGATGCTTATTGGGGGGAACCAGATCGTCGGCCAGTTGAAGAATTCACTGTCAGAAGCGCTCTCCCACAGTTCCGTTTCCGCCCTGCTGGAAGATACTGTGCACAGAGCAATATCCGCCGGTTCGACCATCAGAGAACAGACTGGAATCGGAAGAGGAACGGTATCGCTCGGGTCCGCTGCGATGAAGCTCGCCGAGGAAACCCTCGGAAAGCTGGAGAATAGTCGCGTGTTGCTGCTGGGCACTGGTCAGGCCGGAATGTTGGTGATGAAGGCGTTGAAGGCAAGAGGAGTAAGCAGCATAAACGTTGCCAGCAGAACACTACAGAGAACTGGATCCTTTTGTCGGACTTTTGGTGGAACGGCAATCGAGTTTCAAGCAGTCCCGTCGCAACTCGCAACGACGGATCTGGTAATCGTTGCTACACGATCTTCCAGCTATGTTCTAGCTAGAGACTCATTTTCTCACCGCAACACCACTAAACAAAAGCTGATGATACTTGACCTGTCCAACCCCCGAAACGTCGCGCCCAACGTCAGCGAGTTGGACAATGTGATATTCAAGACGATAGATGATCTCCGCGGAATAGCTGACGACGCCCTAGCCAAGCGCCGGGAGCTAGTCAAGAAAGCAGACGTCCTTGTAGGACCACGCGTTGAGAAGATCGACGCTCTACTTCAACGCGAAGAAGCGGAACCAATAGTCTCCGATATCTACCGCAGAGCCGACCAAATACGCGAAGAGGTTCTGCAGAAGACTCTATCCAAGCTGGACCTGACCGTTGAACAGAAAGAGTCGCTGAAGAGCATGACAGTCTCTCTCGTAGAAAAACTTCTGGACGGACCGATAGTGAATCTACGTCGAGCGGCCGAGAGAAAAGACGAACGAATATTGACAGCTGCCGGACAAATCTTCCGAGGAGAATAGGATCCCTCTGAGCTTTCCCCAGCTCCGAATGCGGAGGCTCCGAAGAACTCCCCTCATCCGAGAACTTGTACGGGAAGTAACCGTTTCCAAGTCCGACCTAATTCAACCGCTCTTCGTAGAGGAAGGTCTCAGCAAGAACGCTCCCATCTCTTCGATGCCAGGACAGACCCGGTTCTCACTCTCATCACTCGAGAAGGAAGCATTTGACCTCAAAGACATAGGGGTCAGATCAGTCCTATTGTTCGGCATTCCCAGCCGCAAGGATGACGATGGGTCCAGTGCATACGACCCTGAAGGAATCGTGCAGAGATCAATTGAGACGTTGAAGGATCAGCTTGGCGACGAGATAGTGGTAGGAACTGACGTCTGTCTCTGCCAATACACTAGCCATGGCCACTGTGGAATCGTGAGAGACGGATTCGTTGAAAATGATTCGACTCTCAAGCGTCTCTCAGACACAGCCGTCAGCCATGCGAGGGCTGGAGCAGACTTAGTAGCTCCGTCCGCAATGATCGACGGCCAGGTAGCCGCTATTCGGGAAGCGCTCGACCATAACGGATTCAAGGATGTCGGGATTCTAGCATATGCAGCGAAACACTCATCCTCATTCTTCGGACCCTTTCGGGAAGCAGCTTTCTCCAAGCCCCAGTTCGGAGACCGACGAACCTATCAGATGGACTATTCTAACCCGGAAATGGCTATGCGCGAAATAGCCCTAGACATCAAGGAAGGAGCAGATATGATAATGGTCAAGCCAGCCCTAGCCTACTTGGACATTATCTATCGTGCCAAGAGAAGATTCCAAATGCCGACGGCCGCGTACAATGTCAGCGGAGAATTCGCAATGTTGAAGGCCGCTGCTCGCGAAGGATGGATCGACGAGAAATCAGCCATACTGGAAGTGTTAACCGCAATCAAACGGGCTGGGGCGGATATGATAATCACATACCATGCAAAGGAAGCAGCGGAATGGCTACAAAGCTAACCTCCAGATCCGAACATCTCCACAGACGCGCTAGGGAACTCATACCCGGAGGCGTAAACAGCCCCGTCCGGAACTACTCTCCATACCCACTGTTCATCGCTTCCGCCAAGGGCTCTAGATTTAGAACTGTGGACGGAGAAGAGTTCATTGACTACTGCATGGCATACGGCGCATTGCTAGATGGACATGCACCGGAGGAAGTCATAGAGGCGGTCCAGAGGGCGCTGGGCAAGGGTTGGATCTACGGCCAGCCAACCGAGAAGGAAGTCGAACTTGCCAACCTGATCAGGAGCGTAGTTCCGTCGATGGAAATGGTGCGGCTGGTCAATTCCGGGACAGAGGCTACAATGCACAGTCTCCGCCTAGCTCGGGCCTTTACTGGGAGGCAGAGGATTCTCAAGTTTGAAGGGGGATATCATGGCGCCCACGATAGTGTCCTGGTTAGAGCAGGATCTGGGGCGTCGAGCTTGGGCATTCCAAACTCAGAGGGCATTAGCAAGGATGTTGCTAAGGACACCCTTGTCGCCAAGTTCAACGATGAAAGTCTGACCAGGAAGCTCATCCAACGACATGCTGATGAGCTGGCCGCGGTAATCGTCGAGCCGGTCATGGGAAACATGGGACCCATCCTTCCAAGACCGGGGTTCCTAGAAACACTCAGAAAAATCACACGAGAGAACGGAGTCATCCTGATTTTCGACGAAGTAATCACGGGATTCAGAGTTGCGCTCGGGGGAGCTCAAGAATACTTCAGGATCAGACCTGACATGACAGTGCTAGGGAAGATCCTGGGCGGAGGACTCCCCATAGCAGCTTTTGGAGGTCGAAGGGAAATCATGGAGAAACTCGCCCCGCTAGGAGGAGTCTACCAGGCCGGAACCTACAGCGGCAATCCTGTGAGCGTCGCGGCCTCACTGGTCACGCTTCAATCATTGAAACAAAGAGCGGGACGATTGTACCCGAAGCTGGAAAAAACCGGCGAACAGATGCGGGGGGGAATAAACGACATCATAGAATCTAGGAGACTAACAGCCCAAGTAAGGGGGCTATCATCAATGTTCCAGATCTTCTTCACAGACCACCCCGTTACAGACTATGACTCAGCGAAAAAATCGGACACAACTAGATTCAACAAATACTTCCAATCACTACTCGCATCAAGAGTCTTTGTCCCACCCTCCCAATTCGAAACATGCTTTCTTTCAACCAGTCACGAGGATGATGAAATTCAGCTAACACTGGAATCTATTGGAAGCGCTCTCAGCAAACTATCAGCGTAGAATCACCAATGCTCCTTAGGGTTGGATCAAGGGGGAGTAAACTCTCCCTCGTCCAGACAGATATCGTACTCGACCAGCTGAAAAGAAAAGACCCTAACCTTGTTGTTGAGAGGAGGATTATCAAGACGAAGGGCGACGAGGACCAGGGAACGCCCATCTTCTCAATCAATCTGAAGGGAATTTTTGAGAAAGAAATCGACGAAGCCGTCTTGAATGGGAAGATCGACGTAGCGGTGCATAGTCTGAAAGATGTACCCGTATTGGAAAGCAACACAAAGCTCGTGATTGCCAGCTTCCCCCAACGAAGATCTCCCTCTGATGTGCTCGTTAGTAGGAACGACGTGCGCTTGAGAGAACTGAAGAGCGGAAGCAGCGTAGGCACCAGCAGCCTACTCCGCGTCGCCCAGCTCAAACGTGTCAGACCCGACCTGAAAGCGGTCCCGATAAGGGGGAACGTTGACACCAGGGTCCGGAAAGTCGAAGAGGGAGAGTTCGACGCTGTCATTCTGGCTGAGGCGGGTCTCCTAAGACTCGGCTTGAACGGACGAATAGCCGAGCGGCTATCTCTAGATGATTTCATGCCCGCACCTGGTCAAGGAATTCTAGCGCTGATTGCCCGGCAGGATAACCGGAAGATCCTGGAACTCCTCCAGTCGATCGAGGACCCTCCCACCAGGGCACAGGCTATTGCTGAGAGAGAACTCGTCTATGTCCTCGAAGGAGGCTGCAAGGTCCCCATAGGAGCACTCGCCTCGTCAAACAGAAACAGTCTTCACCTCACAGGATGCATACTATCGAATGATGGAAAGACGAAGCTCGAATCGAAAAAGTCTGGAAACAGCCAAGAAGCAGCGGGGCTTGGCAGAGAAGTCGCTGAAGAGCTGATCTCGAAGGGCGCCAAGAAAATAGAGGAGAGCTGGCGCGCCTCATACTTCAGGGGCTAGAGATCGATTGAACACGGTCGCGGTTACTCGACCAAGCGGCTCAGGTGAAGATACAATCCGGCTCGTCAAAGAGATGGGCTGGAACCCGTTGATTGTCCACACGGTGGAACTCAAAGCGAGAGAGGAATCGGAAATCTTCACAGAACTATCTCGAGTCTTGACCGGAGGCCCGGTGGACTGGCTTGTACTGATGAGCCCGAACGGTGCCAATCTCTTGTTCAACGTTCTCAAAAGTCACGGAAACCTGCTTCCGAGCGCCCTCGGGGATCTTCATCTCTTAGCTGTTGGCCCAAGAACAAAAGACGCTCTCGCGAGGCAGGGAATAAGCGGTGTTCACGTGCCGGACAACTTCAGCTCTATGGGAATTGCTGATTTTCTCACCACCCAGGGTCTTGGGGGAAAACGAGTACTGCTCGCTAGATCATCCTCAGCAGACAATAGTCTGGCCAGAGAGCTTGTGAAGAATGGCGCGCTAGTCGACACGGTCAATCTTTACGATCCGGTCATTCCCTCAGATACGACCAGCTTCCAGCGATTCATAGATGCGATCGGCAGAGCTGAGATCCAAGCGATGCTGTTCACGAGTTCATTGTCTGCTTCGAACCTATTCTTGATGTCAAAGAACTACGTTAGCCCGGACGAGTTTGTCTCGCTACTCCGAGAAATCCGTATAGGAGCCATAGGTCCGGTGACCGCCCGTAAACTCTCTCAGCTGGGAATACCTCCGACGATGATCCCTGGTACGTTTATAATCGATGATGCCCTTAAGGAATTATTGGGGTGAGGCATTTTCGTGACGCATAGTACAGTCCTGCTCAGGGTACCTTCCGACTAGACTTCTCTCTCTCACGGACCCATAGTGATGAGCCCTAGCGAGCCTCTATCGGCTACTCGATGAGCACTGGCCTAACAACCGCGGCCAAGGCTTCAATGAACATTGGATCGTCGTTGAGGGATAATGTCCGGGCAAACGCTATGTCGTGAGAGTTTGCGTATTCTCTTGCTTCTACATCCAAGTCGTACAGAATCTCCAAATGATCTGAAACGAACCCCACTGGGCATGCCAGGATTTGTTCGATCCCTTTCTTTGAGATGTCAGAGATTTTCTCCTTGAGGCTTGGGCCCATCCATGTGCCGGTTGACCCGCTGGCACTCTGAAAGGCAAAATCCCAATCAGCGACATTGGCCTCTTTCGCGACCAGCTGGCTCGTTTCGAGCAATTGAGCCTGGTACGGATCGTCGGCGGAGACGGCTCTGAGAGGGAGGCTGTGGGCTGTGAAAACAACCATTGTTGCTTCTGCGCTCCTCATTTCACGAAGCCCGTCACTGACCCGGTTAGCGAGCGCCATTATCAGCGCTGGTTGTTTGTGCCAGCTCTTCACCATGACGAACGCCAAATTCGTAGCCGCCGATGCTAAGCTTCGTGTAGTGTGGGGCGAGAGCGAGCCCGACGAGAATAGGCGGATTATCGACGCTAATTTTCTCGACAACATCCTCGACGAATGGATGCCAGTGTTTCATCCCAAAAGAGACTTTTGCTGGAGTACCGTCTGCGATTAGTCGCTGCTCCAGCGCTTCAGCTTGAGACTTGGTGATCTGGAGTAAGGGAGTTTGACCTCCAACGCGCTGATATCGGTGCTTCAGACGCTCGATCTCTTCTTGGCTTGAATCTCGACCTCCTCTAACCTGTGCCAAGTAGTCGCTTACTTGGTCTAGAGAGTTGGGGCTACCGTAAGCCATCAAAAGAATTGCGGGCACTCTATTGGTTCGATCCAAGAATTTTCATCTCCTGTTTCTAGTTGACTGCTGAACGAACTGAACGAGTCTCCGAGCTTTCTCCGGTTTTGTCTCGGGCAAGACCCCGTGTCCCAAGTTGAATATGTGACCTGGCTTGCCACCCACTCTGCCAAGAATATCCTCAGCTCTCTGCTCGATCAGTTTGTCGGAAGCTAGGAGGGTCGCAGGGTCAAGATTGCCCTGTATCGCTGCCTCTCCCAGAACTGCCCAAGCGTTGTCAATGGGTAGTCTCCAGTCGACCCCGAAAGCATCGCTCCCAGCCTCCCGCATCTCCTTTAGTATTCCCGCGGTTCCAACTCCAAAAAGAATTCTTGGAAGGTTCCTTCCGGAAAGGTCGGCTAGAATCTCTTGATTGTAGGGTAGGACGAAATCTCTGTAGTCCGCCGGCGAGAGACATCCTGACCAACTGTCGAAGAGCATCACAGCGTCAACTCCTGCTTTGACCTGGGCCAGCAGGTAGGATGTAACGATGCGAGAGAGCTTGGACAGAACTTGGTTCCACAATTCAGGTTGATCGTACATCATCTTCTTGGTCCGGGTAAATTCTCTTGAGGGGCTTCCTTCGATCAGGTAGGACGCTAGGGTGAAGGGTGCTCCGGAGAAACCTATCAGCGGCACCTTTTCTCTGAGTTGATGCTTGATTAACCGAACAGCGTCCAAGACATACGGCACATGTTCTTGAGGAGAAAATCCTGAGAGGCGCTCGATCTGCTTCTGATTCTCAATAGGTCTCTCGATAACCGGTCCTACTCCATCTACTAGTTTCAGTTTGACGCCGATTCCTTCCAGCGGCAGCATGATATCGGCGAAGAGAATCCCGGCATCTACCCCCAATTCGGAGACAGCATCTGTTGTGATTTTTGCGGATAGCTCAGGAGTCTTGCATATGGTTAGAACGTCATGCTTCGCCCGCACCTTTTGATAGCTTTCGAGATAACGGCCAGCCTGGCGCATGAACCAGACAGGAGTATACTCTGTCTCTTTCCTCCAGCAGGCGCGTAGAAAATTGTCATTCTCGAATCCAGTCATGCGCTTTTCACTGGACTTCTCAGGGTCCTAGAAGGTCAAGCATCTTTTCAGGGGTGACGGAGAGACATGTGAAGATGGGCGTCTCGATGGCGGTGTATCGGCTTGCTACGCTGCCTCGCAAGTCCATCACCAAGTTGAGAAAATCCTCCGGATGGTCCGTCTCAAACGAGAGGATGAACTCGTAATCATCCAATCCGAAACAGTATGAGGTGTGGATAGTTACGGACGAGTACTTGTGTCCTATCTGAATATGCTCCTTCATTATTCTACGCCGTTCTTCGAAGGGGATGCTGTACCATTCCCGCTTCTTGGTGAAGGGATACACGAAGAGATAGGTGGAGCCGACGGGTTCGGGATCTGTTGTCTTGCCGAAATATTCCGAGGGTCGAATCATCGCGAGGTAGGAATATGGTGTTGTGAGAAACCTTCCGAGACCCGTTTTCAAGAGCTCGGAGTTAAGGCTCTGAACATCCTCCATTGAATCAGTTATGACCCAGAGCATGAAATCGGCATCACCTCTGGTTCCAATCAAAGAGTATGCTCGGGGGCCCAGAGCGTCATGCTTACGGAGCGTGGCTAGGAAGTCATCTTTGGTGGACTGACGGTCGGTGTCTGGAAGCCGCCTCCAGGCGGGGTCCAGCTTGTAGAAAGTGTACTTGACGATGCGATAGAGAGCCCTTGTCTTCTGAACGGGCTCTGGCGCTTGGAGCGTCAAGATACGTCTCCTGTGGCTCTTCCAGGTCTGCTATTTGAAAGAAGCTCGATAGGCGTCCAAGAGTATGTAGACTATTGGAAACTGGCGTTCTAGGATCATGATTCTCCGCAGTGAGAGGCCTGGGTGCTTTGCTCTACGCTTGCGCGTATCTCTGGGGATTCTTGTCGAATGATGCTTTGCATGCGGCCGAACAGAAGTAGATTGTTTTTCCTCCACGATTGGATGTGAACTTCGCCTTCTTCTCGTCCACCATCATACCACAGGCCGGGTCTCTTGACATAGCGTGGCCTCCGATAGTCTAGCTTCCGCACGATGAGGGTGCCATGCTTCCTTATGTACTCTAGTCTGGCTTGGGCCTTGTATTGGCTCACTTGAACTTTGATACGGTTAACCGTCTCTAGCCATAAGGGCTCTACATTGGACCATCTTTCGCCTGCGTGATCCATTACCAGCCTTGCCTTCTCCACCTTTTCCTCATGTCGAATATCAACGTGGCGAAGTAACGCTACAGCAGCTTTCCCGTAGATCACAAGTCGCCAAGCACGCGTGACCTCGTACAGTCTTCCTCCTATAATCATCGATAACTCCCTTAACAGTTTAGGTTTCTTTAGAGTAATATGCAAGAGTGCATGTGCACGACTATTGGCGTTATACAATCTGATACATCCTTCCGCGGCGATGAGCCCTGCAAGATATGCTTGGAATGTCAAGTCATCACTCGACTGCGGCACCCAGTCGGGCATGTTTTCTGACTTTTTCAGGAGCAGCTCGAAGCTGTGATGCAGATATGTTGAAATGTGATATTGATAGTATCCGCGGGAGTTGTAACCGGGCCTCAACGTTACATGCCCAAAAGGCGTAAAGCTCTGGCGAAATAATAGGCCCAAAGCAGGATGTGTTGTGGTGGCATCCCTTGTTTTGGATTAAACCCCGGCTTTAGATTCTGGGATTGAACCTTCTGAGTAAGAGTGAGTTGGACACTACTGTAACCGAGCTGATTGCCATGGCTGCTCCGGCAAGGAGAGGGAGGACTTGATAGATTCCTGCTCCGAGAAAAGGAACTAGTATGCCCGCAGCTATCGGAATGAGAGCGACGTTGTAGATGAAGGCCCAGAGGAGATTCTGCTTGATCTTTCTCACGGTCGCCTTGCTTAGCTCTAGAGCTTTAGGAACGTCCATCATGTCATCTTTGATGAGGATTATCCCCCCAGTCTCCTTCGCAACGTCTGTCCCGCTACCGATTGCTATTCCAACGTCTGCAGCAGCTAGTGCGGGCGCATCATTTATGCCGTCGCCCACCATGGCGACCTTCCCATCTTTCTGAATCTTCCTCACGACGTCTTCTTTCCCGCCCGGACGGACGTTAGCGAATATCGTATCGATGCCTAGAGTCTGTGCTATCGCTCTTGCAGTCCGTTCATTATCGCCAGTTAGCATTACGACGTCTAATCCCATCTTCTTCAAGGCCTTTACGGTCGGGGCCGAGGATTCCTTCACTGTGTCTGCGAGTCCGATCAGGGCTGCTGGTTGCCGATCTACGGCGAGTAGACTGATCGTCTTTCCTTGATCCTGTAGATCTCTTATTCTTTCAGAATATGCCTCGACTGGTACGGAGAACTTGCTCATGAGTTCCAAGTTGCCCAGAAGAACGTCTCGTCCCCCAACGGTGGCCTTTACACCTAGACCAGGAAGCGCTTCAAAACTTGAGGGATCGGAGATTTCGATTCTCTTATCCTTTGCAGCATTCACGACGGCTGCTGCTAGCGGATGCTCGCTGCCCTTCTCCACGGCTCCTGCATAGCTAAGTATCTGAATCTCGCTGAGTTTTCCAATCGGAACAATGTCTGTAACGGATGGTTGCCCCTTCGTTAGCGTCCCAGTCTTGTCAAAGATTATCGTCTTGATCTTGCCAGCTTCCTCAAGCTGGTCTCCTCCCTTGATCAGGATGCCGTTCTCAGCGCCTTTGCCTGTTCCCACAAGTAACGCGGCCGGGGTGGCGATTCCGAGCGCGCAAGGACAGGCGATGATTACGACAGAAACAAAGGCGAGGAGGGAAAAGGCGAGTCCGATGCCTGCGACAAAGTACCAGAATAGGCCAGACGCTGTCGCGATCAATATGACAGATGGGACAAAGTATGCGGAAACTCTGTCTGCTAGGCGCTGGAGAGGGGCTTTTCCGACTTGAGCCTCCTCGACAAGCTTGGCGATTTGAGACAGGACAGTGTCCTGTCCGACTTTTGTTGCTTGAATCCTCAGCAGCCCTGTTTTGTTGACTGTGGCTCCGATCACTTCGTCGCCGTTGCGCTTGTCGCGTGGCAGGCTCTCTCCAGTAATCATTGACTCGTCGATCGCAGACTCGCCTTCGACCACCCTTCCGTCAACCGGGATCTTCTCTCCCGGACGAACCAGCAGAATATCCCCCACCGCAACCTCCTCAACTGGGATGCTGATTTCGCTACCATTTCGGACCACATGCGCCATTGTCGGCTGAAGACTCAGTAGTCTGTGAACTGCCTCCGAAGCCCTACCCTTAGTGATGTATTCGAGGAGATTACCTGTCTGTATCAGAGTGATTATGATGGCCGAGGTTTCGAAGTAAGTCCCGCCACCCGAAAAAAAGCTGGGGACGAAGGTGGCGATTGTGCTGTAGACCCAGGCGGCGGTTGTTCCTAGTCCGATGAGAAGGTCCATGTTGCCAATCCTCGACCTTAATGCGTCGTAACTTCCCAGGTAGAACCGATAGCCCACAACAAACTGTACAGGCAGCGAGAGAGCGAACATCACGAGATTGTTGATTTGATGGTCTGGGATTATTGGAAGATACGTCAGAGCAGCAATCGGGATTGTGAATGCCGCGCCTAGCGCGACGAGCCGTTTTAGACGGGCTAGCGCTTTCTCTGGAGCCTGGAACTGTGCAAGGCACGTCTCGCTGCAGAAGTAGTACGTGGTTCCATAACGTGTCGTCTGGAGAGCGTGTTTGCCCTCCTCCACATACATTCCACAGATCGGGTCCTTTGCCATTATACTTCTCAGCCCACTAGGAATATGCAGTTCGCGGGACTTAATCTCACGCCTTTACACTCGCAAAGAGCTCGATTCCACCCTCAATTTCACTGATCTAAGGGTCCGGTCTTGCCCGTGGAAACTTGATTGTGACTTTGAGATAGAACTCACATCGCATTGTTCGCCTTGAATTGAATTGAATAGTGACGTCTTGGGTTCTGTTAACTCTTCGTTGGTTGAGTTAGCTTCGGGGCATCGACTCCAGGGATTACCGTAGGCGTCGGGTTCCCCTTCACAGCTTCAACTGCACCGCCTTGCGCCTCGACTATGGGAGGCCGGGAACGTGCGAACCTCACCCGTCCCCGCCAGGCCAGGTTGACCGTTGCCACCCTGTCCCGATCCATTACTATTCGACATTTTCCGCACCAGAGCTTACGTTCCAGTCGCTTGTCTGATTGGAGTCTCTCCCCGCATCTCGGACAGGTCACGCTGGAACCTCTGGTCTCATGCCTAGATAGATGAATGACTGGAAGACCAGTCCAGCTGGCCTTGTACTCTAGCTGTCGCTGAGCCTCGCCGAAGCTCCACCCGTTCATCCGCCCCCGAAACATTCTACCCTGACCGTTACCCTTACGGTAGAGACAGCGTATGCCACGGATATCTTCGAGGACTATTGCTTCTCTCCCGTTGACTGCTCGTGCAACAATCGTCTTCGTCGCATTGTGGATGAGATGACCAGTCCTAGCGGTTCTTCGCTGTCCATACTTTGACGCTATCCCTGTTCTTATCCTATTATCGTCTCGTCTGAAAGAGGCTACTATGCGCACCGTAGTCTGGGCTATTCTGACAGTCTCTGAGAGGTCGTAGTGACGGGTCTGACTCTCGTTTCCGACTGTGAGGTTACGAAGATTACGGTCTACTCCAACCGTGGATGTGCATTCTATCCTGAGAGCCTCTCGGGAGATGGAGAGGCTTAGCCTGTTCCTGGTGAGTGTGAACGAGCGCACCTCGATTTCTGGCTGAGAAACAGCCGTTAGAGTATGCGTAGTTAGTGGAATGCAGAAACGCTTTCCTCTCGAGACAGGAATCTCTACCCCTCCATTCTTTACCTTGAAACCATAACAGGAGATGAGCTGTGCTCTGAAAGCATAGGGCTCTCTAGTCGGGAAGCCTCTCTTGATGCTCTTCTTCCTAGCCGCTAGCATTCCTGCTGCCCGGGATATGGCGCAGAGTTTGTAATAGCTGGGAGAATCATAATGGGCCAGGTGGCTATAGGAGAGGAGCGAAAGCCTCCTCAGCGAAGACACATCATTGACCAAGCCGATCCGGATGGAATCGTTAACCATCCTCCTGAACGTGTCCAAAAGGACGAGAACCTCTCGTGATGGAGCATAGTATTGCCAGACGGATTTGATAGCCAGCACAATGAACAACGAGACCCGAAGACCAGCCCATACGTTGGAGAGGCACCCGACGATAAGTTAACAGAACTTGTTCTGAGTACGCCCGGCGAGAATGACTACACCATCTTCGGGTAGTCGTTTCAAGTAGTTGAAATGTTCGGAGACAATGCCCGACTCGAATTCGGTAGATCCCTTCGTGAGCATGTCGTGACGGACCGGCTGAATTCGGTAGAGGAACTGTTCCAAAACATCAAGGTCTCCAATATCTAGCGGATGATGACTGTTCTCGCAACTTCCATTCTACGATAAGGGTGCGCCTTCGAGGTCATCACTTCATCAATTCTTGTCCATGAGACCTCCTTGTACTTTGTGCACTGTACTAGAAGTCCGCGGAGCAGATTTTCGGAAGGAAGAGTTTACCCTCAAACCGTGAGGATAGGGACGCTATGCGTATCTTGATGTCTGCTCGAGTATCCCGTCAAGTAGGAGTCGTATTCATGCGGACGAACCTGATCTCAGGTTTCCAAATGTCGGTCAGCTACTGGTTCGACCTTGTCCTCCAAGGAATGGGCGGGCCTATTCGTGACTGGGTCTACGATTTTCTAGACAAGAAAGGCATCAAGCGAGACGACATCCCAAGCAGGTTCGAGGATGTGGTGAAGATATTGCACGAGAGGTTGGGAACTAGCGCCCGTGTAATCGCTTACCGGACGATGGTAGAACTGTACAAGGAATTCTCCTTGAGCGCGAACTTCGACTATGAGGATTCCATAGAGGACAGATTCGTTTTCCTCAAAGAGAGAGTGTTGGCAGACCGACTGCATCCTACAAGAACCCCTAGCCTTAAACTCGCATTCTAACGCCACCTTCGGGCACAGCTATCAGGGAAAGTCGACCCGACAGCCAAGCAGCCTCGGGTCAAAGAGCTCTCTCGCGTCGCGAGGAATTTGTGACCTCCCCCCCCCCTTTTTTCTAGAGGGCCCTCGCCAGCTGAAACCGTTCTGGGCGAGATTATCGGTTTGTCACGCGGAACAGCCGAGTCATCGCCTTTTCGACCGGTCTCCATCTGTATCAATGCATGCTTGAGGTGGGCTTCATATGAAATGCTCCTCCCAAATCCCAGATCAGGGTTCATTCCATGCCCTTTCGCTGAGACTAGCGATTAACCAAATTATCGACAGGTCATTTTCAGGCTGTCTATCCCGACAGGGTTTCTTCGGGCTCTGTCAATGCCGAGCTCTCCTCGGCCTTGTTCCAGTCCTTGGCGATCTTGACTAGCCGCAATAAGTGTTCGTGGTCTTCAACGCTTAGAGACTTGCCGGAGTCTATCTGTGCCTTGATTCTCGCGAATACCGGGGCGGACTCTCCGAACGGCACTTGAGACTTTTCCACTGTCGCAAGCAATCTTCTAGCCTCTGCTAGCCCTGCTGAGATGGACTTGCTAGCTTTTTCGGGATGTCTTGACTTGTTATGTTCTCTCGCCATATTTTTCCCTGGGGATTGTATTACGCAGGGTTTCGATGAGCACACGTCAATAGATAAGGAAATCACTGAGGTTACTGCGAAAGCCGTAAGCCTTTATCCTAGCGCTTTGATGCGATTCTTGATTCGCCATGGAAAAGGTGGAGAAGATGGCCACAGGTCTAATGTGGAGAATCATTGGAACGATTCTGGCGCTTTCAGCTTTTTTGGTCGGATCGTTGATCTACGTCGGGTTCTATACGAGCGGTTTTGATTTGACCCAGAAGGTCATAGTTGTGCTCGTCGCTCTTATCATCGCTTTTGCAGCCATAGCGATAATGTGGGTGACCTTCGCGGGACGCAGAGGATGGATGCGAGACCGATGGGGATCTTGAATCCTCGCTCAGTTGAGCGATTATTCAGAAAATCTCGAAGATTCCATTTCCATTCTTGATGGATGCCTTCGACGTGACGCTTTGTCTCGGGGTTTGGTCATGAGTCTCTTTATCTTCTCTCCTATCTTTTCAAAGACTTCCTCAATGGACCAGCCATCTTCTTCGAAGTCGAACTTCTCTTTGGGAAGTCTGATGAATACTTGAACCTCAAACCGCCTTCTCTCTTTCTCGAGCAGAGACGTCTTCACGACCGCTCTTGCCTCGATAATGTCGGGGTGTATTCGGCCAAAAGTTTGTAATGATCTTTGAAACTTCAACTCAGCCTTTCGCGATTCGATGTCATCCTTCTGGAGACCCAGTACCTGTACAGGCACGTCCACGAATTCTTGTCCGGCCATCCCGATAGTCTCCTAATCACCTATCTGACTACCAGGACTGGGCAATTTGCATGAGAGACTATTCCGCTGGAGACGCTTCCTAGCAGCATCTTCTTGAATCCCCCGCGCCCCCGAGTCCCAACAACGATCAGGTCAACGGTCTCTTTGGTAGCGTGATTGATTATCGTCTCGACGACTGAGGAGACGGCTTCCGGGATCTCCGTCTTGACGTGGATGCCCTGTTTCTTGGCTTTTGCCTCTGTCTCGCCTACAATGCCCATTGCAACTTTCCTAGCATATGCGTAGTAGGCGTCGATCTCGCGCTGCGAGGGAGCTGGAAGGCTCATTCCGGTTGGCGATGCGATCGTGGAGTGGTAGTAGGAGGTAGGAGGGGTGATCGCGTGAAGAACGATAAGGTCCGTTTTGAGCTTCTCAGCAAATTCGAGTGCAGCCTGGGCTGCTCTCTGAGAACTCTCTGAACCGTCCAGAGCCACTAGAAGCTTCTTGAACAAGGGTTTCGACATTGTGGAGGAGGATCCCAGCGTGCGCTTTACGGTCTTTGTTTCCATTAGTCTCACTAATGCTCAACTGTAGGCCTGTCGTAAGGTTTTCGCATGGCCGATAGGTGGTGTTGACGGAATCTCAATAACGGGCTTTGTAATTAGTCGGCCTGAATGTTCTCGAGAAAAGTGGCGGATGGTACGAAGAAGAGGTTCCCGGTAACTGCGCGGCTGAAATCTAGTAGTCGGTCGTAGTTGCCTGCGGGCTTGCCTACGAACATATTCTGAAGCATCTGTTCGATGGTGCGAGGAGAGCGGCTGTAGCCGATGAAGTAGGTTCCGAACTCTCCTTGACCGGCGTGACCGAAGGGCATATTGTCCCGGAGTATCTTGATCTCCTTCCCGTCCTCCACGATCTTGGTTAGCGCGTTATGTGCATAGGTGGGTTTGACGGAATCATCCAGCTCTACGTCGGTCAGCTTCGTACGACCGACGATGTGCTCTTGCTTTTCCGTCGGTAGCCTATTCCAGTCGGCTAGATTGTGAAGGTACTTCTGCACGATCACATAGCTACCCGCAGTGAATGTGGGGTCCTCATTGGAGATGAGGGTAACATCCATGGCCTCTTGCGCTTTAGGATTCTCCGTCCCGTCAACGAAGCCGATGAGGTCGCGGCTGTCGAAGAAACGGAATCCATGCACCTCGTCTACAGGAGAGATTGCGGTTCCAAGCCGGGCCATGATTCGCGTCGCCAGCTCGAAGCACAGATCCATGCGCTGCGCACGGATATGGAAGAGCACGTCGCCCGGTGTTGAGACGGCATGACGCTCTCCCGCGCGGATCTCACGGAACTTGTGCAGTTCTGCAGGCTTCGGCTGTCCGAAGAGTCGATCCCATGCTTCGGACCCAAAGCCCAATACGCACGAGAGGCTTCCCTCAAGTTCGCGAAAACCCACCGAGCGAATGAGGGCAGCAAAGTCTGCACAGAAGGATCGTATTGCACCTCGATTCCCAGCGCCAGGCTTAGCCGTCACCACTAGAAAAATCGCGGCACGCGTGAGCGGTATAGCTACCGACTGAGGCAATACAGGCGAACCTTCTGGCACAATAGGCTTCGACATCGGCAGGGCTCCGCATCGTTGAGGGCTGAAAACCCTTACGGTCTTTTCTCCAGTCTCGTAATATTCCCTACGTTTGAGAATTTACTGAACCGCGCACATGCCCTATGTGTGTCATCTTCTCTTCTTTCGTGAATTCTCGTATGGTAGCGGAAAGGAGCTATCATGAAGAAGGTTCTTATCTATCTCAGAACGCGTCGAACTCCATGAGTAACTTGAAAACTGAACTCGAACACATCAAGCACCACATCAAGTATCCGGCGAACAAGACACAGGTCCTAGCAGCATGCAACAACATGACAGATGTTCCATCGATCGACAAGGAATTCGTGACCAAATCTCTCCCTGACAACAACTACAAGGGCCCAGAAGACGTCGTAAGGGCTCTTCTCAACAAAGTCTGAGCTTACTCCAACTTCCCTTTTTTTTCTTGGCGTCCGACCTGATGCCAGCCTTGTTATTCTGGAAGCAAGCCCTTTCTGGAAATCTGATATCACTGGTCAGTTCGAAGTCTTGGTAGAGCGACTCTTCAAATATCTAGCGCGCGGGGGGCGCTGGAGCCGAATATGACGCCTCTCGACGCCCGTCTTAAAGACAGCTCGCCTAGCTCTGGGCTCGTTCTATCTTATGACCAGCACCGGACAATGGGCGTGATCCACGACTCCGCTCGAGACGCTTCCCAGTAACAGCCTCTTGAACCCGCCAAGCCCTCGGGTCCCGACAACTATCAGATCAGCGTTTTCTCCGACGGCCTGATTGACTATAGTTTCTACCACGGAGCTAGTTGTCTCAGGAAGATCGGCCCTGACCGCGATGCCCCGTTTTTTTGCCTCGGAGACAGTCCCGTCAACAATGCCGTGACCTACTCTCCTAGCATATTCAAGGTACAGATCAATCTCTTTCTCGTGAGTGGGCGGTTCGATTACCGGGCCTTCCGGTGAGATCTCGGTGTGGTAGTAGAGTGCAGGGGGAATTATTGCATGGAGAACAATGAGTTCAGCCTGGAGCTTTTCGGCGAGCTCCAATGCCGCTTGGGACGCTCGAGCAGAATTCTCCGAACCGTCCAAGGCGACAAGGATCCTCTTAAACATGGATTTCGAAGAAGTTGGGGCAGATTGACTAGGTGGCCTAACGGTCTGGGTCTCCATTCGACTCGATTACACCCCTTTGGATGTTAGTCCTAAGGTTTGCCCCTTAACTCTACCATCACGAGCAGGGTTTATGCGCCCATCAGGGGCTACTGTGTCACTTTTATGCGCCGTTCTGTCACTACACTCAGCGTTTCCCAGTTATGACAAAGATAATTCGTGCAAACCAAGGGAATGTGTGTTCCGAAAATGAGGACGATTCTCGCTGCCGTCGACCAATCCCACCATGCTCATGACGTGATGAGTCGGGCGGCTGAACTAGCCGTAGTATTACGGAACGACCTAATTGTCCTAAGTGTGGTAAGTTCGGATCCGATGAAGCAGTTTAGTATCGTCGAGGAACAGAATCGATTTGCCAGCTTTCATCGGGAATTAATTTTCAAACACTTTCCGGAAAATAGTCTCGCGGTCGAACCACACGGTGGCAATGGTGGAGTGTATCGATATGGTACTGCTGGAATAAGGGTCCAGTCGCGGATTTTGTCGGGTAGTGTTGTTGACAAGATTTGCGAGTGCGCGGCAGAGGTCAATGCTGACATCGTTCTTGTTGGCAGTAGGGGACTGGGCAATATCGGAAGTCTCGTCCTCGGCAGCGTCTCAGAGAGAGTGGTGCACAAGTGTCCGAGATCTGTACTGGTCGTCAAGGGTGAAAGGGTCGAAGGTCACGACTGGGAGGGACTTCCTAGTGGCCAGAAGTCTGGCGCCGCAAAGGCCTAGGGCCCGTCGGCGCTAGATGGGCAGACCCGTCACCATTGACAGCACCTATTGCTGTCGTTCTGTGTCTCTCCCAGCCTTACGTAACCTCCAATTTTTTTCCAAACCAAAAAGATCTCGGGCAATCATCGTTCTTCATGCTCGGCATGACTCGAGTCCTCTTCCTCAGATTGTTGTATAGTTGATGACGATAGTGTGAAGAGTCCCGAAGGGATATGCTTGGCCACCATAATATGGATCACTGATAATGCCCTGAGCGTTCGCATCCTATTCATTCCCTGAGGCTCAATCCGCGAACACCGACTTGTGTCTCTTCACCTGATCGTCTTTTTGAGAGAAGTTTCGGCCTCCGTCAACTCACCTGACCTCTTGCGGTAGGATTGTATACCGGACCGACCTAATTCTCGTCTCAAACGAGGCCCGTTGGATATTTTGCCAGTATCCCAGGATATCCTTCAAGTGATGCTGAAGAATTGCGACAACAGGCTCGAACGCTTTCTCTTGATGCTTGTTAGCGATCTTGACGGAAGACATGTCAAGCTGGCTGACATGGATGGGTCAATGGTAGACAAGGTTAGAGGGCTTCTCAGATACCAGAGTAACCCGAGTTCGAAGGCCGAGTTGCTGAAGCTCGGCCCTAATACGATGAAATCCTATTTCGAGTACGATTCTAGTCGGCGCGACAACAATCCTGCTTTGTTCGCTAGCACCAAAGGCGATAGGCTGAGCGACCAGGAACTTCTAAGCATGTTAACGAAGATTGCTGGACGCTCTGGATTAGATTTCAACGAACAAAGTCTAACCTTGCAATCCGCTCGAGCGGCACAGAACCCGAGGCTGGTCTCCAAGGGTGCCTCTCGTGACATGTTTTACATTCACGGTATCGTCTCTCATCCACTCCGGCGCCAGATCGTTGAGCTTCTCGGAGACGAGGGTCCACTGGGATTCACCCAAATCAAAAACCGGCTCTCCGTAAGGGTAGGAACTCTCTACTATCATTTCGATACACTGGCCGGCATAGTGACGCAAGGACCCGATAAGAAGTACATGTTGACGGACGCCGGCCGAGACATTTACGCAAAACTCCACTCCGCGGAATATGCTCAGAGTGGTGAAGTTCTCTCCAGAAGTCTGCCCTCTCCGTCGTCGATGGATCGGGTGGGTCGGATTCTGGTACCGTCACCGCTGATAGACGCTCTGCGCGCTGGATCCCCAGTTGCGATCCTCGGCGCAGTCTTAGTCCTGGCAATAGGTGCCTTCCTGGTCTACCAGGCGAGACTGGAGACTCTTGTCCTTCTCCTCAACCCCAGTAGCCTTGGACTAGTTCTCTCGCCTACTCTTGAGGCCGTGGTCTTGGAGGCGGCCTTCTTCGGAAGCTGGATCGCTATCTACACAGTATCGGAAGCTATCGCAACCGTTCTCTTTGGGCGTAGAGGCGAGCATTTGGTTCTCTTGGTCGGTAGCGCGTACTGCTTGATTCCCCTCTTGTTGTTCGAAGGCTGGTGGGACATAGTTACCAACATCACGCTTCCCACGGGTGTTCCTGCCCTTACCGTCTCAAGAATAATTCTTGTGATTCTTCAGACGTGGTCTCTTGGAATCTTGGCAACTATCGTAGCTAGGGTCAAGGGGTTGAGGCTTGACAAGTCTGCAGTCATCGCTCTAGCGATTGCGTATCTCAGCATCCTAATCGCCTATGTTGGAGGCGTTTGATCAGGTTCGAACAGTCTCGAACAATCAATGTTCGGCCCTTCTCGAACGGCCCGGTTATCAACGAGATCGTGAGATATCACGGGTCAAGGAGTTAGAAAAAACGAAAAGAACACTACTCGCCCTATCGCTAACATTCCTAGCAGTCTCTATCGCGGCGGTCGGCTTCGCCTACGCCACAGACGACTCCGCAAGCTCCAAAGTCAGCCAGTCCAGCTCTATGGAGAGCCAAAGAACATTGGTCATAGATCAGGGGCCCAGCTACGTCCTTGTCAGGAACAACATACGACAGGGCAGCATAAACAGCCATTTCGGCCTCTGGTTCTCCACAGCCCACGGGATCGTTCTCCGCGAAGAGTTCTCCCGGAACAGCGAAATTGGCACGAACGAGAGTGAAGCCAACTTCCACCTAATGGTCGCCTACGTTAGTCTAGTTGAATTCAAGGACGCCAACGGGAACGGGGCGTTCGACAATGGCACAGATACTCTCGTCCAGACTGTGTCTCTTAGAAACCTGACTTACACCCCGCCCATGTACGTACCCATCACATCGCAAGACGGCAAGAAGGGCATCTCTATAGCTGCCAACTCCACAGCGAGCGCAACAAACTTCATCTTCGGGGTCAAAGCTGACCTATTCGGACAGTACGCAGTCATAGACGGAAAAGTTATCGCGCCCACAGAGTCGAAAATCACCACCTACATCCTCAACTTCCCATTCAAGGACTCCACCGACAAGGTAGCTCTACAAGTCGTCGCGGTCTCCGCCTACAACATCGAACATGAGACGTCAACTTCCGAGAACATAATCAGAGTACGATCCAGTACAGCTCAAGGTTTCTACACATGGACGACAACGGCGACGGTCAAAGGTCAGACAGTATCCATCGCTCCCAGTTACGAGACAGTCAAGAACCATGCAGTGATCAATTTGGCGTACCCTTCGGGGACCAGCATAATCCACGACCCGATTCTCGGAATCGACTTCAGCCTCCCATCCTTCGTCGACAGTTCGCTCCTAGTCATGGTGGCAATAGCTGGCGTTGCTGTCGCTGGAGTCTTACTCTACGCAGGTAGACGCGAAATAGCTAGAATTTTCTCTCCCAAAGTTTTTTCGCCGTAAGGCGCACGGAGATCTCACCCAAGACCAAACGGTCCTAGCGACACTCTTCAGCTACGAGTACGCGTTAGTTTGTAATTGTCGTCCCCGCCCTTCCCTGTAAGGCCTCTTCGGCTCTTTCCAACGGAGCGATGCTGACTCGTTTTCCCGTCGAGCTGGACAGAAACCTCACGGCACTCTCTATCTTTGGACCCATGCTGCCTGACGGAAACTGTCCCTCTGCGAGATATTTTCGGCAATCTTGAACGGTCATGTTGTCGAGAGCCTGCTGATCAGGCTTACCATAGTTGATGAAGACCTTCTCGACGTCCGTGAGGATCAATAGAGTGTCAACGCCGAGAGTCTTACCAAGCAGAGCAGCTGTCCGATCCTTATCCAGAACCGCCTCGACCCCTCTGACGCTGCCATCTTTGTCTCTAATCACAGGAACTCCACCCCCACCGACGCTAATCACCACGGTCCCGGTTTCGAATAGTCTTATGATCGTCTCCTTTTCCAGGATGTCTAATGGGGTTGGTGAGGGAACTACTCTTCGATATCCTCGTCCGCTGTCGCTTATGATATGCCATCCTTTCGTTTCTCTCAGGTGCTGTGCTTCTTTAGCGGTATAGAACGGTCCAACCGGCTTCGTTGGATTCCTGAACGCAGGGTCTTCAGCGTCTACAAGCGTCTGGGAAACTATGGTTGCAACCTGGACATCTGGTCCCTCTGATTCCAACTCACTCCGTAGTGCTCGCTGGAACATGTAGCCTATCATTCCCTGGCTCTCCGCACCGCATACATCCAGAGGCATCGGTGGCAACGTCTCCTTCGCGATCTCGTTCTGTAGCAAAATGTTCCCGACTTGGGGTCCGTTACCGTGTGTGATTGCGATTCTCTCACCCCTGCGGAGGAGCGACGCGAGATGCTTGGCAGTGTTTTGCACATTCGCCTCTTGCTCTTCCGCGGTTCCTCTTTGACCATGCTTGAGAATGGCGTTGCCTCCTAGACTTACCAATACTTTCATGCGTTGAACCTAGTTCGACGGTTTTCGGTTGAGGACGCAAGTCATACAGCGGATGCCTCCGTATCCTCCCGTAATCTCCTGAAGCTGGAGCGAGGTTACATCAATAGAAAGTTCTTGGAACTCACGTTTGTGCGGGAAGAACTGGTCTGACTGTTTGAGCCTCGCCAAGTCCTTTCTAGCCTCCTCCAAAAGGGCATTGTAGCGGTGCGGGTCAGCGGTCGCTTTGGCTTCCAAGTTTCTTAGGACCTTCTTCACCACCTTCTCTACTTCGATGGCTAGGATGCTGTGGTCTTTCACGCAGAGAAAGTTTGACGCGTAGCACATCTGTTCAAGAGTCGTAATTGGAACAATCGTGAATCTGTGGCCCATCAAGTACTCGTACAGGTTTGGAGTCTTGCTCATCCTCTTGTAGTGTCCAATCGATGATCTCTGGTAAACCTCAACCTTGGCGCGTTTGAGAAGTGGAATGCAGCCCACAGCGATGTTCTTTCCCGGGAAGTTGAGGTAGGTGTCTAAGTGCATGTTGATCATCGGGTCAGGCTCATCGCCGGGGATCAGCGGATGGGCTGGCTGGTGAATCACGGCAACCTCTTCGAAGTTGGTCCCTCTCCGTAGAACCTGTGTTGCGCCATTCAGATTTGTCCTGTCGCCGATCCCGATCATCGCGATCTTACCCGCGGGTATGAAATCGCCTCCCTCAAGTGTTCCAGGGGCCTTTACACGATTGACGATTTTCGCCCCGCCCATCTCCAGTATCGTGCTGGTGATGTCTGGCTCCATCCGACGTTGAGGCTTGGACATTCTCCCAACGATCAATCCAAGGTCTGAAGCGATCTGTTGGTCCCGCATGAAGAACAGATTCGCGAGTGGGACGTCAAGCTGCACTCGCGGGTACATCATCCTGATGCCCCTCTTCTGGTCCAGTCTGATACTTGGCCTGAATACTAGGACGCTGAAGATGGTCTCTACGCCTAGCTCGGGTAGGTTCCTCTCGAATTCTCGCCGTGCTCTCGTCACTTCCGCAACAGGACCCTCGAACTTCACGATCCCTTTCGCGTATTTAGTCAGCATCCCCACTAGCTCGGGGTCCTCCCTCGCCAATTTGATGGCGAGATGTTTCAGCCGGTGGACCCTGACACCTGTCAGGTCGAGCGCATGCTCAAGCTCTCTATGTTCATGGATCGCCTCATCCATGTTGAAGGCTCGTTCATACAGAAAAGCGAAGGGCTCGATGAGCCCGAAGAACATCTCGGTTCCTGGTCTGTGAATCACTACATCCTGTAGAGCGTCCCACTCTGCTCTGACTCTAGAATCCAGAGAATAGCCGCCCCGATCACTTCTTTTGAAAGATCCACTCTAACAATGCCGCGGCACCATAGAGCTTGTTCTCGCCCTGCTGCCAGACAATTGACTGCCTTCCCTCAATCACATCGTCCGTAATCTCAAGACCCCTATGGGCGGGCAGGCAGTGCATGACGCTCGCGTCCTGCTTCGCAAACTTCAAAAGATCAGAATCGATTTGGAATCCCGCAAAGTCGTGCATTCTCTTTTCTCTCGATGCCTCGTCCCCCATGCTCACCCATACGTCAGTATACAGTACATCTGCTCCATCAGCTGCCTCGGACGGCTTGTGAACTATTCTCACGGTAGCACCAGTAGACTTGGCCCGGATCCCTGCGGTGCTGAGAATTTTCTCGCTCGGCTCGTAGCCTTCAGGGCAGGCCACACTTACGTGCATTCCCTCCATCGCTCCACCTAGGAGCAGGGAGTTGCAGACATTGTTGCCATCGCCGATATACGCCAGCTTGAGTCCCCGAAGCTTTCCCTTCGCTTCCTGGATGGTAAAGAGATCAGAGACGATCTGGGTTGGATGTTCAAGATCGCTCAACGCGTTGATGACAGGCACCCCGGAATCTTTGGATAGCTTGGTAACCGTATCGTGTGAGTAGACCCTGGCGGTAATGGCGTCGAGATATCCTCCCAAGATCCGCGCCGTATCCTTTACAGGCTCACCCCTGCTGAGCTGAAGCTCGTTAGCGGAAAGATAGATCGAGTCTCCACCAAGCCTACGTGCAGCAACCTCAAAGCTCGTCCGGGTTCGTGTCGAGGGCTTCTCGA
>Ga0209350_1000440_pt1 | contig 24175 bp, 28 predicted proteins | sample GraSoi013_2_20cm_2_FD_185822 | JGI IMG/M metagenome (GOLD analysis project Ga0209350, IMG submission 185822) | Grasslands soil microbial communities from the Angelo Coastal Reserve, California, USA - Sample 09_27_2013_2_20cm (SPAdes) (version 2) | ecosystem: Environmental > Terrestrial > Soil >...
TCGCGAGTAATCGAAGACGACGGTGAACATGCTCAAGACTCCGCCTCCGATCAAGCGACTCCCCAAACCGCTTCCCCCCGCCACGCCGACGACATCCCGGATTTCGAACCCTCCGAGCTGGAACCGGTCGACTTTGCCGAGGAACCCGGGGACGGGAGTGCCGAGGCCCACTCCCGTCTCGACCGCGCTCACTCCCGCCGAGGATTTCCCGATGAGCGGATGGTCCACGAAGTCCTGAGAGCCCGAGTCGACCAGGAAAAGATCGTCCTCCGGCGGATTGCCCGCGACCTCGATGGTCGCCCGCACGAACGGCACCCGGCGATTGAACTCGATGGGGATGGACACGCCTGGCCCCTCATAGTCGTGGACGGCGGGATCGGCCACCGTGAGCAAACGCGCTCCGTAATCGAGGGTGACGAGGTATCGGATCAGGAAATCGTGACCGAAGAAACCATCGAGCCGGCGGCCCCAGGTCTCTTGGACCGGCTCCAGGTCGACCACGTTGACCTGATGGCCACGGGACCTCAGGCCGGGCATGTCGAAGGTGACATCCGTGATCCGCTCGACCTCGACCTGTCCCTCCCCGGCCCCGTGGACGTACGCCTTTTCCCCTGGCGGGAGGCCCAGCTTCCTCGCCGCGCCTCGATCGATGTAGTTGGTCCCCGCGCCGGAGTCGAGGGAGAACCAGAGGGGGCCAGACCCGTTCATCTTCACCCGGAAAAAAATCCCGTTCCGGGACACCTCGATCGGGATCACGGCCCGGCGTTCGGAGGAATCGAAGGCGAACATGCCTCACCCGCGAGTCCGAATCGCCGGGATCTTCTTGAGGGTACCTCCGGGACGCCGAGTCCCATACTTTCGCCCACCCCTCCCCTCCGCCTCCGACTTTATACCGCCATCGTCATCGAATCGTGGGGAGGATTCCATCGCGCTCGTCGTCGAGCCGGCCACGGTCTCGGTCGCCCCCGAGCTCCGGGCGATCACACGGCCCGCGCTCACGACCTCCGTCCCGACCTTGGACCGGATCCTCGGACCCTTCGACGCGGGCAAGGTCACCCTGATCGACAGCGGCTCCGACTTCGTGTTCCACCTGACGACCCTCCTCGCGGTCCGCGCGGTCATGGAGGGCCATGAGGTCGTCTTCCTGGACGGCGGGAACTCGGTCGACCCGCACGGGATGGTCGCCCTCGGGAAGCGGGCCGGGCTGGCGCGGGAGGACGTCCTGCCCCGGGTCCACGTGGCCCGGGCCTTCACATGCCACCAGATGACCACATTAATATTGGACATGCTCGATAGAAAGATCGAGGAGACCGGGGCGGGGCTCGTCGTCCTCGCCTGCCTCCCGACGATGTACCTGGACGAGGACGTCGAGCTGCGCGAGGCCCACCAGCTGTTCCAGCGGTCCATGCGCGCGGCCCGCCAGACGATCGCGGACCGGGAGGTCGTCGGCCTCGTGACGAACGCGGGCCTGGCGAAGCTGAACCGCCGTCGATCGATCCGGCGGCAGCTGTACGAGAGCGCGGACCGCGTGGTCCGCGTCACGCACCGCAAGGGAGGGGTGCGGATCGATCGCCTCGACACGGGCACGTCGGACTGGTACGCGGCGGTGCCGCCGAACCAGATGACCTTGGACGACTTCGATCATACGGTCCCGCGGATCCTCGGCCTCGAATCCGACGGCGGGTGGCACGGGATCCGGGCCGCGGGCCATCTCCGCCTCGGGTGGTGAGAATCCTCTGCCATGTCCCAACAATTGACGTGGTCGGAAATCGCGGAGGAGGGCTCCATTAAAATTCACAACGACAGATTGATTTACTCTGGACGGCTCTCATCATTCGTCCGTCGCTGGTCCCAGGGGAGGAAATGAGGTGGTGGTGTCCGCTCGTCGCTCGCGTTGGATTCTAGCCTTGCTCTTCGAGGGGGAAGGCAGGCAGCGCTACAACAAACCCGTTGAAGGTCGAACGCGGCTGATGAAGGAGCTCTTCCTGCTCAAGATGACCTTCGGCCTCAAGGAAATCGAGTACGAGTTCGTACCATATTGGTACGGACCCTTCAGCCCTGGGGTCTACACGGATCTCGAATCGCTCGCTGAAGACGGGTTTGTCGAGACACGCAACGGCCCCGCTGGCGACATCTTCAGTTTGACTCCGCGGGGGATCGACACCGCCCAAGACGCTCGAGCAACGATCGGAAAGATGGCCATCGAGAGGATCAAGACTTGCAAGGAGCGTTTCAATTCGATGCCGCTCAACCAGCTCGTCGCCTACGTGTACGAGCGCTGGCCCAAGTACACTGTCCGAGCTCTCAAATCTCCATCGTCCGTCCTGGCTGCTTTGCGAAAAGAGGCGAAGGCAGCGGGCATCACCGAGGAGGACGTTACCCGTGCGATTGCGGAATACCGCGGGCAGGCGTCGACCTGATCAGGGCCGTCCTCGACACGAATGTCCTCCTGTCCGCATTCATCTCCGAGGGCCCGCCTTTCCAAGCTGTTGGCCTCGCATTCGATGGGCACATCCAGATCGTGTTCAGTCGCGCCACTTTCGGTGAGTTCTCCGAAATTCTGATGACCCGAGGGCCGTTCAGCGAGTTGACGAGAGAAACGAGGGGGGCCTACATCGCTCAGCTCTCGGAGGTCGCATCATGGGTCAAGCCAGTGCCCCAACCGGTTAAATGTCGCGACCCCGGTGATCAGCCGTTCCTCGATTTGGCTGTCGCCGCTGGTGCGGACTACCTCGTGACAGGAGACCCCGATCTCCTCGAAATTGGCAAGGTCGCCGAAACAAGGATTCTCTCGCCTGCCGATTTCATGGGCACTTGGAGGAAGAGCCAAACCGGCTTGTCAGCCAATTCCCGTACGAGCTAGAGCCAAAGATTACCGCGTCGACGCCATCCTTGGGCTATCCTCGCGCACCTTGATATATCGGTATTCCGATATCGGAACGTCGATACCATGTGGCCGTTCGCGTGGAAGATGCACGGGCGGAGGGGCCTCCGGATGTGGACGCTGTCGCTGATCTCGCGTTCCCCGAAGAACGGGGCCGAGATCGTGGATGCGATCGAGCAGATGACGCAAGGCTGGTGGCGGCCGTCCCCCGGATCCATCTATCCGCTCCTGGCGGATCTCGAACGAGAGGGTCTGATCCAGAAGAAAGCCGACGGGAGGTACGAGCTGAACCCGAAGGTCCGGGAGGAGTTCGAATGGGTCCCGGGCATGGGCCGCCGGCGGCCCCAGGGCATCCCGGAAATGGTGAGTGAGATGGAAGGATACGTGTCGTACTTCGAGGACGTGAAGTCCTCGGACGCGTCGAAGTTGCAACCGCATCGCGAGGCGATCGAGAAGATCGCGCGACGGCTCCAGGCCGTCGTGGAGGGAGGGGGCCGGGCATGAGCCTTCGCTCGGGCTATCCCCGGCGGGTCTTCCTGTGGCCCTTCGTCGGATTCCTCGTCGTCATCGGCCTCGTGATCGCCGCGTCCCTGGTCGCCTTCGCGATCCGCGGCCCCGGGACCGGGTTCGTCTTCTTTCCCTTCTTCGGGTTCGGCTGGGTCTTCTTCCTCCTGTTCTTCCTCTTCTTCTGGGGGATGCGCTGGTGGGGCGGCTGGGGCGGGGGTTGGGGCGGCTACGGCCGGCACTACTGGCGGTACGGGGACGATGCCCTCGCGATCTTGCGGAGCCGGTATGCCCGCGGAGAGATCACCCGCGAGCAGTTCGAGCAGATGATGGCGGACCTCGAGCAGCACCGCTGAGACGAAACCACCGCGGTCGGTCGCCGTCCATCAAAGGAGGGCGGCCGCCGCGGACCAGACGAGCCAGGCGGCGAAGGCGAGGAGGCACGCGATCGAGAACAGGAGGACCGCCCGGTAGGCCTGCGCGACGCGGCGCTGCGCCTCCCGCAAGGCGAGAGGGAACGCGCTGATCCAGAGCAGAAGACCGGCGAAGAATCCGACGAGGACCGGGGGCCCGAGCTGGCGGATGAGGACGAGACCTGCGGTGAGCCACCAGAGGATCGGATAGGGACTCGTGAGGTTCACGGACAGCCCGGTCGCGTACGATTTCGCCTGCGCCTCCGGCGTCGATCCGACGATCGCATCGGCCCGAGCTCGCAGATGAGGACGAGACCTGCGGTGAGCCACCAGAGGATCGGATAGGGACTCGTGAGGTTCACGGACAGCCCGGTCGCGTACGATTTCGCCTGCGCCTCCGGCGTCGATCCGACGATCGCATCGGCCCGCCGCCAAGACTTGGCCGTGCTCCATGCGAAATAGACCATGACGCCCGCGCCCAGGAGGGCGATGAAGGGGACGTACGGCTCGATGCCCGCGACGACCGAGCGCGCGAGGATCGTGATGGCCAGGAAAATCGTGTCCGCGGTCGTCGCGCCGACGCCGACCAGGAAACCCGCGCGCCACGATCGCGTCACCGTGTGCGAGGCGATGACCGCGTTCACGGGACCAGGCGGCGCCGCGAGGGAGAGGCCGATCCCGACGCCGGCGAGGATCGTCACGACCACGTCGAAGGCCACGGCGCCGCGATGTCGCGGGGAACCATCAGCATGCCGCGGGAACCCTTATAGCGACCGCGACAGTACGACGGCCCGATGCGCATCGGCGCCTCGACGTACAGCCGCGAGCCGTTCCCGAAACAGATCGACGAGATCCGCGAGGCAGGCTTCGACTACGCAGAACTCGACCTGACCTGGATCACCTGGGAGCCGGAGAAGCTCCAGTCCGAAGCCGAGGTCCTCGCGAAACGCATCCCCCTCCTGACGGCGCACCTGCCGCCGTCCCAGTTCCACCAGGCGGACCTCGCGCGGTTCGTCGGCTTCATGGACGCACTTGCGCCGGTCGGCACGGAGGTCTTCAACGCCCACTTCCTGGAGGCGCGCTCGGCCCCGCGCATCGCGACGGGGGCGAAGACGTCCTGGCTCTCGGACCTGGTCGACGCCGCGACGGATCGGGACGTCCTCGTGACCCTCGAGAACGTCGACGAGCCGCCGGACGTCCTGCGAAAGGTCCTCGATGCGGTCCCGGACCTGCGGCATTGCCTCGACGTCGGTCACGCCCATCTCGACCAGCGGCCGGACGGCGCCCGCCAGTACCTCGCGGTCCTCGGAGACCGGTTGGCCCTGACGCACGTCCACGACAATCACGGGGGACCCGGCGAAGCGGGCGACGAGCACCTGCCCTTCGGCCAGGGGACGATCGACCTGGCGAGGGACGCGGCCGCGCTGAAGGCGCGCGGCTACGACGGACCCGCGACCCTGGAGATCTTCAAGGGCATCCCGGACGACAAGAAGGCGTGCCTTCGCAAGATGCGGCGGTGGACTCGACCGTGACGAAGTCGACGAAGAGCGCCGCGGGGTCCCATCGACTCGGACCGCTCGCGAAAGCCTACTGGGAGGCGTACCTCCGACAGAGCCCGCTCTTCGCGACCACCATCGGGATGCACGCCTTCGACGACCGGCTCTCGGACATCACGGCGGAGGGCCGTGCCCAGTGGATCGCGGAGCTCGAGGCGTTTCACAAACGGGCGATCGCCATCCCCGAGGAAGGCCTCCGACCGGCCGAACGGACGACGCGTTCCGAGCTGATCACGTCGATCCGCACGGATCTCGATTGGGCGCTCTCGGACTTGGAGGAATGGACGGTGGACCCGTTGAACGGTCCGGCCGTTTCGTTCCTCAACGTCGAGTCGTACCAGGCGGCCCACACGGCCGTCGACGGACGCCGAATGGTCACCCGATGGGACGCCATGGCATCCTACCTGGATGACCATGTCGCGAATCTCCGACGCGGATTGCAGGGTGGCCAGGTCGCCGTCCGCTCCGGCGTCCTCAAGGTCATCGAGCAGATCGACGATCTCGCGGCCAAAGAGGTCGACGCGTGGCCGCTCCTGAAACCGCTCGCGGACCCCCACGTGAAATGGAAGGCGGCCGACCGAACGGCGTTCCGCGACGGCCTCACCCGAGCGGTCCGCGATCGCGTCCGGCCCGCGTTCCTCCGCCTCGGGGAAGTCCTGCGAACCGAGATCCTCCCGCGGGCCCGCCCGGATGACCGACCCGGTCTGATGCATGTCCCGGGAGGGACGGCGGCCTATCGGCGATTGATCCACAGCTACACCGCGCTCGACCTGTCGCCGGACGAGGTGCACGCGACCGGGACGCGGGAAGTGACGCGAATCAACCGCGAGCTCGAAGTCCTCGGGGAGAGGGCGCTCGGGACGAGCGACCGCGCCGAGATCCGGAAGAAACTCCGCACGGACCCAGCCCTCTGCTTCGGCACTCGGGACGAGGTCGAGGACAAAGCCCGGAAGGCCCTGGCCCGCGCGCGTCGCGCGATCCCACGGCAATTCGGCCGGCTGCCGAAGGCCGAATGCGAGGTCGTCCGGATCGAACCGCACGAGGAGAAGCACTCGACGATCGCGTACTACCGGTCGCCCGCCGCGGACGGCTCGCGGCCGGGACGGTACTACATCAACACGTATGCGCCGGAAACCCGGCCTCGGTACGAAGCGGAGGTCCTCGCGTACCACGAGTCGATCCCCGGACATCATTTGCAAATCGCCATCGCGCAAGAACTCGAGGGCCTCCCGGCGTTCCGAAAGCACCTCGGCGTGACGGCGTTCACGGAAGGATGGGGCTTGTACACGGAGCGCCTCGCGGACGAGATGGGCCTGTATACCGCGGACCTCGACCGGATCGGCGTGCTGTCCTACGACGCATGGCGCGCGTGCCGGCTCGTCGTCGACACGGGGATGCACGCGATGGGCTGGACCCGGAAACAGGCGATCGATTTCATGCTCGCGAACACGGCCCTCGCGGAGAACAACATCGTGAACGAGGTGGACCGCTACATCGCCTGGCCGGGACAGGCGCTCGCCTACAAGGTCGGCCAGCTCGAGATCCGGCGGCTCCGCGCCGACGCGGAGAAGCGGCTCGGTCCGCGGTTCGATCTTCGCGCCTTCCACGACGCGGTCCTCGAGAACGGCGCGGTGTCCCTGCAGACCCTCCGCACGGCGATCGACGGATACATCGTGAAGACGTTGCGGTGATGCGTTCTGAGGATCTCTTCGCGCCGGTGACCGACGTCGCGGCCTCCCTGGCGAACTCCCTCAACACTGGTTCATCTCCGCGGCTGGCGATCGACCTCTTCCTGAACCGGGTGACTCTGAGGCACTTTCGCCCATCCCTCCCCCGCTCCCGCTCTTATGGTCGCTCGGCCCTCCGATGGGCGTGGGCCGCACAATCCCGACGTACCGCCTCCATCTGGAGTCGATCCTGAACGACTGGATGGACTACCGGCGCGCCTTGCGGGAGAAGGACCGGGAGACCTTCGACCGCGTGATCTCGAAGGCGAGGCAGCACGCGAGCGCCGCGAGTTATTGCGCCCACATGGACCCGACGATCCTCGCGCTGCTGTCCGTCCTCCTGGAGATGGAACGCGAGATCGAGACGCTGAAGCGGGAACGTTCTTCGGTCGACCACCTCTCCGTGCCGCGTGCAGATCCGTGACGGCACTCCCGCGGACGTCGATGCGTTGCGACGGATCGCCCGGGCCTCCTTCGATCGCCTCTACGCGTTCTTCGCGGTCCGCGGGGTCCGAGGCGCCTGGCCCTTCCTGATCGCGGAACAGGACGGCGTCGAGGCCGCGTTCCTCGTCGGCCGCTGGTTCGACGGCAGGCCTCCGATCGGCTACGTGTATTTCCTCGCGGTGGAGGCGGCCTTCCGACGGCACGGACTCGCGGGGACCCTGGTCGCCGAATCCCTGGATCGATTCGTGAAACGGGGCGCGACGCGAGTGTTCGCGGCCGTGCCGGAGGAGAACGACGCGTCCCTCGGACTGTTCCGCTCGCTCGGATTCTCGAAAGCGCCTCCCCACGCCCTGCGGCGCTGGTACGGCTGGCGCGCCCCCGCCATCGGATTCCGGATGATGCTCGCCCCGCACGAGGCGCTCATGGTGTGCACTTTCACCGACCTCTCCCCCGGAGACCCTCAAGGGCCCTGAGGCGCGTCTCGTTCCGCTCCGGGGGGAGTCGCGCATCCACGGCTGGATCATCGATGCATACGGCGACTACGACCGCGACTCGATGGTCCTCTGGCTCTGGAACGAGCGCGGGGCCCACCGGATCGAGGACCCGCGGTTCCTGCCGACGTTCTTCCTGCACGCGGCCCCCACCGAGCTGCCGGAGATCCGCAGGCGGACCGAGATCCTGGACGGCGTCCGCGAGGTGCGGGAGGTCCCGCGGCGGATCGCCCTCGAGGACGACGAGGCGAAGGCGGTCCTCGAGATCGTCCCGCGGCATTACCGCGACATCCGCGAGATCGCGCACATCCTCGATTCGAACGGCGGGTACATCGACCACCGGCTGTACAACGTGGACCTGCGCTTCTCCCAACGGTACGCGATGGACCACGGGCTCTTCCCGATGGGCCTCGTGCGGTACGGGAACGGCATCTGGACCCCGGAGGAGGAGCACTTCGCCCTCGAGTATCCGCTGCCGCCGCTGAAACGGGCCTTGTTCGACCTGCACGTCGACAACCCCGCGGGCATCCCGCGGATGCAGGACAAGTTGCTCGGCGCGCGCCTCGAAGGCATCGAACTCGACGGATCCGAGGAGACGATCCTGCGCGGCATCGACGAGGCCGTGCGGTCGACGGACCCGGACATCCTCATGACGGACGGCGGGGACGCATTCGTCATGCCGTACCTCGCGCGGAAGGCCGCGGAACTTGGCGTGACGATGAAACTCGGCCGCGACCCGGACAAGTTCGCGGAGCGGAAGGGGAAATCGTACTTCACGTATGGCAAGATCGTCTTCAAACCGGGACAGTACATTCTGCGTGGTCGTCTGCACCTGGACCGCGGGCATTTTGCGATGCGAGAGAGCGACTTCGCGGGCCTCGCGGAATTGTCCCGGCTGTCGACCCTCACGCCGCAAGAACAGGCGCGGCTCACGCCCGGCACGGCCTTCACCGCGATGCAGACGAACCTCGCGTACCAGGACGGCTGCCTCGTCGTCTGGAAGAAGAATCGCCCGGAGGATTTCAAGGACGCCGAGAATCTCTTGCGGGGCGATCGTGGCGGATTCACGTTCGAACCGGAAGTCGGAGTGCACGAGGGCCTCTACGAACTCGACTTTTCCTCCCTGTATCCGAGCATCATGGTGAAGTACAACATCTCCGCCGAGACACTCGATTGCGTCTGCTGTCTCACAGATGGTCTGCCGGTCCCAGAGCTGCGGTACCATCTGTGCACGCGCCGCGTCGGGATCGTCGGCCGCGTGCTGAAGCCGCTGATCGAGCGACGACGGTATTACAAGAAGATGAAGAAAGAACCGGGACCGCTCCAAGATGTGTACACGGGGCGGGACACGATTCTCAAGTGGACCCTCGTCACGAGTTTCGGATACCAAGGATATAAAAATGCCCGTTTCGGCCGGATCGAGTGCCACGAGGCGATTAACGCATACGCGCGAGACATCCTCGTCCACACGATGGAAATCGCGGAATCCCATGGATACGAGGTCGTGCACGGCATCGTCGACTCCGTCTGGCTGAGGCCCAAACCTAATGCCGATCCCATCGAAAAGGTCCGCGAGCACATCGCCGGATCGATCGGCCTCCCGATCGAACTCGAGGGCCGCTACAAGTGGATCGTCTTCCTGCCGTGCAAGACGACCGGCGTCGGCGCACTGAACCGCTACTACGGCCTCTTCCAGGACGACGAGTTCAAGCTCCGCGGAATTGAACTTCGAAAGCACGACACCCCGGAGTTCATCAACATCTGCCAGGAGGCGATGCTCGGGGAGCTCAGCCTCGCGTCGACCGCGGCGGAGTTCCTCGAGCGCATCCCGAAGGCGGTCGACATCCTCCGCTGGACCGCGAAGTGCGTCCTCGACCGCGCGATCCCGGTCCACCAGTTCATCCTCACGAAGAGCGTGTCTCGTACCCTGACGGAGTACGTCGTCCTCACCGCGACCGCGGCGGCCCTCAAGCAGCTGGAGAAGCGCGGCTTCCCGGTGGAGCCGGGCGAATCCGTGCGGTACGTCCTGATGGACGCTCGGGCCCGCGACTCCGAGCGGAAGGTGCGCGTCGCGGAGTTCCTCGAAGGCGACGAGACGCCGGACGCCTGGGAGTACATCAAGCTCTTGGCCCGCTCCGGCCAGACGCTCCTCGCGCCCTTCGGATACACGGAGGAGAAGCTGTTCGCGATGTGCAAGGACCTCTCGGACCTCTCGCGGACGGACCTGCCGGATCGGGCGATCGCGATCCAGGAGGACTACAAGTCCGCGGGGGGGAGCCGGTCCAAGGCCCGCGGGGGCGTCGGGTACAAGAAACCGTGGCGGATCTTGGCGGATCCGGAGGGCGGGCCCGAGGAATGAAGCAAAACTCTATAATCGCTCGGACCCAGTACATTTCGGAGGGAGCCACCCTGGACGCGGGGCCGACGGCCGAGGACTTGGAACCGGAATCGGTGTGGGTCTTCCTCACCGCGAGTAAGTTGTTCTGCACCGGCAGCGGGTTCCTCCTCGCCGCCTCCGGCCTGTTCGTCGCCGGCGACCTCATCGTCGCGGCGAGCGGCTACGCGGCGGTCCTCGTGGGGATCGCGCTCGCCTTCCTGGCGCTCGTCCTCACGGTCCTCGGGGTCCTCGTCCACCTGCTCGGCTGGGTCGCGCTGAACGAGGCCTCGACGCAGTCCGGGCCGATGCGCGCCCTTTACTTCCTCTCGATCATCGGCCTCGTCATCGGCGTGGTCGTGTTCCTCTGGAGGGACGTGCCGCAACCGGGGTTCTTCCTCCTGTTCGGCGGCTGGATCCTGCTCCCCTTCCTGCCGGTCGTCTTCGGGCCGGTCGTCATCGGGCACGCGAGCGTCTTCCTCCTCGCGGCCCAGCGGCTGCGGCCGCTCCACCGGTTCAACCTGCTCCTGGTCGGGAGCGCGACCCTCCTGACCCTCGCCGTCTTCGGCCTGTTCCTCTACGCGTCGGATCCGGGCGGGTTCCCGCAATGGCTCCCGCTGGCGGGCCTGATGTCTCTCGGCTACGGGTTCATCTTCCTCGAACTCCGGGAGGAGTACGACCGCCGCTGTCGCCACCTCCCGCTCCCGTGGATCTCCCAGCCGACCGGCTCGATCTTCTAGGACCGAAAGGTCGCCCCTCCGGTGAAGGGTTCACTCGACGGCGAACGGTTCTTCCGTCAGGCCTTCCGCCGCGGCGACGAGCTTCGTGACCCGCTGTTCCGTATCGGACAGGATCGCATGGCAGCGCCGGAAGAGGGCCAGGCCCTCCTCGAAGACCGCGAGGGCGCGATCGAGCGGAAGATCCCCGCGGGACAACAGCTCCACCTTTTCCTCGAGGAGTTTGAGGGACTCCTCGAACGTCGGCTCCTCCGTCATGTCGCCTCCTCATTCACGTGCACATGGATCCGACCGTCCTGGAAGCGGACCGCGAGGGCCTCTCCCACGTCGACCTCCGCGGCATGGGCGACCACGTGCCCATCCTCCCGTTCCGCGATCGCGTACCCACGTTGCAAGGTCGCGAGCGGACTCAACAGGTCTAGACGCCGCCCGACCGTGCCGAGACGCTCCCGATGCCGGAGGATCTCGCGCGGACCGAAATCGGTCAAGGCCTCCCGAATCTGCTGGAGCCGAGCGCGGTTCGCCTCGACGCTTCGTCGCAGGCCGCGCGGGGACATTCGTTCGCCGAGGCCTTTCACCCGGGCGCGGGAGACGGCGAGGATCTCGCGAATCTCCTCGGCCAGGAGTCGGCCGGCATCATTCACGCGAGCGGACAACTCGACCGAATCCGGCGACAGGAGCTCCGCGGCGGCGCTCGGGGTCGCGGCGCGCACGTCCGCGACGAAGTCCACGATCGTCACGTCCGTCTCGTGGCCGATCGCGCTGACGACGGGGACGCGGCAGGTCGCCACCGCCCGCGCCAAGCCTTCGTCGTTGAAGCACCAGAGGTCCTCCAGGGAGCCGCCCCCGCGCGCGACGATCACGACGTCCACGCGGTCCGCGACCGCGGCGAGGGCGCGGCGCAGGCTCGCGGGCGCTCCCGGTCCCTGGACGAGGGCCGGCGCCACGATCACATGGGCCATCGGATACCGCCGGCGGAGGATCGTGACGATGTCGTGGACCACGGCGCCGATCTCCGACGTCACGACGCCGATCCGACGCGGGAACGAAGGAAGGGAGCGCTTCCGCGCGAGGTCGAAGAGGCCTTCGGCCGCGAGCTTCTTCCGCGTCCGCTGGTAGGCCGCCCAGAACGCGCCGACCCCGGCCGGGGTGGCCGCGCGGACGACCAGCTCCACGTTCCCCTTCCGCGGGAACAGGTCGACGTCGCCCGACACGACCATATCCATGCCGTCCTCGAGCTCGAACCCGAGGAGCTCCGCGTCCTCGCGGAACAGGATGCAGTCGATCTGGGCGCCGGAGTCTTTGAGGGTGAAGAAGCGATGGCCCGCCGGCGCGGCCTGCAGGTTGCTCACCTCGCCCCGCACGAGGATGCGGCCGAGGACGGGATTCGCGCGGACCGTCTCCCGGATCAAGCGGGCGAGCTGGGAGACCGTGAGCGCCTGTGACACGGCGGGCCGGGGCGGAGGCGTAAGGGCGATCGGATCCATCGTCACGCAACGCCAGGGGAGATGTATGAATCGTTTTGGGGGAGAGATGGGCGAAAGTGTCCCGGACCGACGGGAGGCTCACGCGGCCTCGAGGAGATCCTTCGCGGACAGCAAGGCGTGGAGGCGCACGGTAATCTCGGCGAGGAGCATTCGGCCTCCCTCCTCGCGGTCGACGGCGCACACGCAATCCTCGATGAGGGCCCCGTGGCCGCGCATCCGTTCGATCGCGGCGCGCAGCGTCCCGCCGGTCGTCACGACGTCTTCGACGAACAGGACGCGGTCGCCGCGATTCAGGTCGCCTTCGAACTCGTGCTTCGTCCCATGCTCCTTTGCGGACTTGCGGACCATGACGTAGGGCTTGCCGCTGACCAAACTGATGGCCGCCGCGATCGGGACCGCGCCGAGCTCGACGCCTGCGATGCGGTCGACGTCCCGCGCGTACGGGGCCATGCCTTCCGCGATCGTCCGCAGCAGGTCCGGCCGGGTCACGGCCTTCTTGATATCCACGTAATACGGAGAGGTCCGGCCCGAGGCGAGCGTGAAGGTCCCGAATTGCAGGGCCCCGGCCGCTTTGAGCGCGGCGATGAACCGCGCCCGGTCGACCTCACCAGGGCTCATGCTTCTTCCCCATCCGATAGCCGATCAAGTTCACGGCCCGATGTAGCGCGGGCGTAATAACGATGATGCCGAGGAGGCCGAGGAGCGCGTCGCCGGAGAAGAATCGCGGGAGGGACCACGAGGGGACCGCGAGACTGAGGAACAAAGCGCCAATCACGAAGTCAAATTGGTCGAGCCCGGTGGCCTTCGCCCCGCGCGGAAGGTGCAGCCGCCGCTTCACGAAGGCGCCCGCGAGGTCTCCGAGGAGTGCGCCGAGGGCCAAGACCGCCGAGGCTCCGAAGGCCGTCGCGGGCGACCCGAAGGACCACGACGAGTCTGGTGCGATGACGTTGAAGGGCAACGAGAGGAGAAGGCCGAGGACCGCACCGGACAAGGTCCCACCAACCAGGCCACGCCACGTCTTGCCGTCCCCGAAGATCCGCTCCCCACCGGCGAGCTTGCGGCCGAAGTCGATCGGCGTACCTCCGCCGAAGACGACCGCCATCGGGTTCGCGAGGAAGGCGGGGAGGAAGAACCAGAAGGCCTGGGGGATCGCCTCGAGGGCCACCGGGCTATCGAACGGGAGACTTGCGGATATAGGTAATGCCACGGTGACAGCAGAAATCGAGGTCGCTCGTTCTACCTCTGTTCAGAGGTAGAGTTTTACCACGGATTGGGATGCCGCCGAAAGGCGTTAATAACCGGATCAGGCATCCATTTGCAGATGTGGGGGAAATCTCCCTCAGACACACTGCTCACGCAGAAAGCAATTTCGGGCGGAGTATGTAGAAGAGTTGCGCCGCGGCAGAGTTCCCTCCCTATGGCGGAAGACCCTCCTAACCGGTATGGTCCTCCTTGCCATCCTCCTCGGCCTCGTGCTCCTTGTCCGTTTCTTCTAGCAGACGTACGAGCGTTTCAGGCGATTCGCTCAAGTCGGGCGATCCGCGCGCCGAGGTCCTGCTGGAGCCGCCGGTGGTAGGCGAGCAGCTTCCGCGCAGCGTCCGGTCGGGAATTGGCATCCCGGGCCGGGCCGACGTAGTCTTCCCGGCGCGCGCTCCGGCCCGCCTCCCGCTCGTAGTGCCAGAAGTACAGGTAGTCGTTCCCGTCGATCCGACGCACCCGAAGGCCACAACCGACCCGCATTCAAGCCCTCCTTTCTACCTCTGTTCAGAGGTAGGTTTCAGGTCCCGATGAACCTTCTGGTGGGGTCCGCGAATCCGTCTCAGGGCCCCCGATTTCGCATCTGATAATCTCCGCGGCATTCCTTTATAGCGCATCCCGGCTCGTTCGCGGGGACCTCCATGGACCGACTCAAGACCCACGTCGAAGGCTTCGACGAGGCCCTCGGCGGGGGCATCCCGCGCGGGTCCATCGTCCTCGTCGCCGGCACGCCCGGCACGATGAAGACCGCGCTAACTTTCTCGATCCTCTACGAGAACGTCAAGGCGGGATCGAAGGCCCTGTACATCTCCCTCGAGGAGAGCCAGGAGGACCTCCGAGCGTCGATGACGGAGCTGGGCATGACGGGCCTCGATGCGATGGAGCTGTACATTCTCGACATCGGCAAGATCCGCCTCGAGCATCGCGACGAGGAGTTGTCGAAGAACTGGTTGGACGTCCTGCGGAAGTACATCGACCAGCGCGTCCGGGTGAATGGCTTCGACCTCGTGGCCATCGACAGCCTGGCGGCCCTGTACAGCCTGAGCCACTTCGACCACCCGCGCCGCGACCTGTTCCATTTCTTCGGTTTCCTGAAGTCCCTCGGCGCGACGGCGTTCCTGATCTCGGAGGTCTCCGCCGCGGACGGCGGCCGGATCTCGTCCTTCGGCGAAGAGTTCCTCACGGACGGGATCCTCGTGCTGCGGCACTTCGAGAAGGGCGAGACGGACGTCCAGCTACGGATGCGCTGCGTGAAGATGCGCCGCACGCGGCATGAGCACGGCTACTACGCCTTGATCCGGAACAACGGGAAGTTCCAGATCACCCGCGCGATCTCGGAGTAGGTCAGAGGGACGTCTTCTGGAGGAGCTTCAGGAGCGCCTCCGCATATTTGCCCGCGAGCTTCTCGTTCCCGAAGGTCCTCGTCGCCGCCGCCTGGTTCTCCTCGATCGCTTCCACCGTCTTCGTGAGGACCGAGACGACGTCCTTGCCCGGCGCCCGGCGGAACAGGGCCGCGATGGAGGCGTCCGCGCCCGTCATCACGACGAGGCGGCCGACCGGGAGGTGCATCACGAAGGTCGATTTGGCCTTGCGCTCCGACTCCTTCTGGATCAGCGCCGTCACGGAAGGGTCGTCGAGGTACGCGGTCTCGCCAGCCTTCGCGAGGACCTCCTTTCCCTTCCGGGAGATGACGAGGGCGATCGCGTTCGATTCCTTGTGGCCCGACGCGAGCTCGGACCAGAACGCGGCCTCGAGGGACAGCGCGCGCAGGCGGCGGCGGAGGGCCACCATCGCCTCCCGGTCCCGGGTGCGGGCGAGGTCCTTGAGGGTCGCCTCGATCTCCTTCGCCTCCCGCGGCTGGAGCAGATGACGGAACGTCTGGAACTCCTGGCCGAGCGCGTCCAGCTCCGACGAGGCGCGGCCGCGCGGCACCGAGGGCATCGGCAGTTCCGACATCGGGTCTTTCGGAGACAGGGCCTTGATCTCCTGTTCGATCATCTCGACGGCATCGGCCAAGCTCTTGTCCGGATGGCGGAGCATCGCCGCGAGGACGGCCTCCCCGTGCCCCTCGAGCTCCCAACGGAGCAGCTTGAGGGCGGCGTCATCCTGCTTGGCCATCCCTTCTCGGGCCTCGTCAACAAGCAGGGGCTACAAAAACCATTCCGTCCCGGTTCCTTCCGCCGGACGGAGAATAAGAATATCTCCCTCGATAACGGAGTCAGCATCGCTTTATAACGAGGATTTCGTCGCTCGGATGCTGCGTATGGACGTCGTGGTCCCTGAGGTTCCTCTTCTCCAGACATATGTCGACGGTCTGGATCGCGTGCTCGGCGGGGGCATCCCGAAGGGGAGCACCGTCCTCATCGCCGGCACGCCGGGGACGATGAAGACGTCCCTGATCCTCTGGATGATGCAGGAGAACGGCCGGGCGCACGGCGTCAAGTCCCTGTACATCAGCCTCGAGCAGGACATGGACAGCCTCAAGGCGGGCGCCGCCCGCATGGGGATGGGCGTCCTCCACGAGTCCACCGTGTACGTGCTCGACATGGGCCAGCTCCGCCGCGGGTTGCACCGCGCGGAGTCGACGAAGGACTGGTTCACGATCCTCACGGAGATCGTCAAAGAGGCGGTCGCCTCGAGCGGCTACCAGGTCCTCGCGATCGACAGCCTCGAGGCCCTCTACGCCCTCTCGGACCTGAAGACCCCTCGGCGCGAGATGTTCCACTTCCTCGGATCCCTCAAGGAGCTCGGCCTGACGACTTTCCTGATCGCCGAGACCCCCTTCGGTTCGAACCGGCTCGCCCAGTGGGGGGAGGACTTCCTCGCCGACGGCATCTTGCACCTGCGCCAGGTCGAGGTCGGCGAGACGGAGGTCCAGCTGCGCCTGCGGTGCGTCAAGATGCGCTGGATGAACCACGACAAGAACGCGCTCGCGCTCCACCATGACGGCGAGAAGTTCTTCGTCTCCCACGTGATTTCGAAGAAAAAGTGAAGGGGCGGCAGGGGCGCGCCTGCCACATCGTTCGGTCCTATCGCGGCGGCATCGGTGCGGCCGCGGCCGACATCCCGGGAGGCGTTGTGGCCGGGGGGATCTCCCCGCGGTTCACCCGAGCCCAGGCGAGATACGTCGCCGCGGCAAACAGCACGCTGGGAATCACACTCAGCAGGGCCAGGGAGTTCTGCTGGCTCTGAAGGGCTTGCAGCGGAGCGGGATTGTAGGTTCCCGTCGCCACCGCATCGTTGATCGCCTTTTGAATCGCCGGGCTGATAATCGCCCAGACCGCAATCGTGATCGCAAGGTTCGCAACGTAAGCGGCCCACAGGAGAATCTTGCCTGGCTGCTTCTGCAGGTCGTACGTGAATAGGACCGATGCGATACCCGCAATCGCGGTGAGGATGACGAGGCCGAGCAGGAGACTGTTTAGGGCATTCCCGAAAGCGGTCGCGATCGTCCTCGGGTCTTGGCCTCCGATGGATCCAATGAGCGAAATCGCGAAGAGGACGCCGAGAGCGACCGCGCCGATGATGCCGACGATGAACAAAGCGAGCGCGATCATCACGTTGCGGGCATGGGTCGAACCGAACGCCTTCCGCCCGAGGATCACGAAAATGGCGCCAATCAGGAGCAGGAGACCCCCGAGGAGCCCGGCGAGAAAGTATGGGATCCAACGAATGAGGGTGCCGATCAGCAACAGGAGCAGGCCCGTCTTCGTCCGGCCAATCTGGGTGCGACGCTCGGCCTCCATCGGGGAGGCGAGCCCCGGCGTGCCCATGTACACCGGCACAGGCGCGGGAGGCATCCCACCGGCCCCCGCAGCCAAGGCGCTCCCGCAGTTCGAACAGAACATCGTTCCCGGACGATTCGCCGCGCCACAACGAGGACAAAGGATGCTTCCAGACAAGGCGCTCCCCCTGCCGCCGAATGCGGAATGCGGTTGAAAAGCGTTTCGAAGGCGGGCAAGGTTTAATCGACGGCCGACGAATGGATGGCTCGTGGGCGGCACCGGGGGCGTCGAGCGCTGGATCTCCTTCGAACTCGGACGGCTCAACGCGGGTCTCGTTATCGAGAAGAGGAGCCTGGCCACGCTGCTCAAGGACCCGGACCCCGCGGCCCGGACGCGGGAAGGCGACGTCCATCCGTTCGAGCCTCAGGTCCTGGCCCGCTTCGCGTCCGTCCTGCGCCGCGACGAGGCCGACGTCCTGCGTCTGCCCCTCACCTTGACCGTCCGCGGCGACTCGGACGAGGCCATCCTCACGGACGAGATCGGCGCGAAGGCCCTCCGGACCCTCGAAAACTTCGGCCAGGCGTTCCGGTTCCGCGACGGCCGGATGGCCCTGCCGCATTCCCTGGCCATCGACCTGACGCGCCGCTACGGCGGCGTCTTGCAGCTCGCGTTCGGCTGAGCCTACTTCGGCTCCTCGGGCTTCTCGCGGCGGGTCGCGGTCGCCCAGGAGTCCTCCGGGATGTCGTCGTAGATCGAGCCCATCTTCTCGGCCTCTTCCTTCGCCTTCTGGGCCTCGACGAGCTCCATGATTCTCTCTTTTCGGAACATCCAGTAGTGGATCCGCCACTCCCGGCCGTCGTAGAGGGTCGTCTCTTCCCGCTCCGTCGTGAGGATGCCGGAATCCTCCAGCATGTAGAAGGCGTCCCGGTCCTCTGGCTCGAGGACGTTGTCGATGATGCGCTCGGAATAGCCAAAGAAGTTGAGGACGTGCTGGGCCATCGCCCGGGCCTCCTCCTCCTTCATCCCCGTCCGGTCGATCGAGTTTTTGATCGCCCGAGTCAGGTCGTCGACCGTGAGCGTGCCGGCGGGCCCTCGTTCGGACTTTGTCTTAATCGCCATGATGTCTCGGGCGCGTCCTATGCACCTCCCTGGATATTTAAGGGTTCTGCGCCACCATTGTCCGTTGATTCTCACGCGTCCCGACCTTCGACGGCCGCGCGACGCGCAAGGGGACCGCGACAAAGGTTATCTGGGGGGGTTCTCCATATATACCCGCGGGAAATGGCGGAAGGCGTGGGCGTCGAGTGGGTCCAGACCTCGAAGCCCGGACTGGTTTCGAGGGCACCGGAGGAGTTCGAAGGCGAGCTGCGCGAGCTCCGCGACGAGGTGCGGCGGTTGAGGGAACAAGTCGCCGCCCTCGCCACCGCGACCGCTCGCCCGTCGCCGCTCGACGAGCGCCTCCCGACTTTCGTTGGACGCCTCGATCCCTCCCTCGAAGGCGGGGTCCCGAAAGGCAGCGTGATCGCGATCTCGGGCCCCGGCGGATCGATGAAGACGTCCCTGGCCCTGTACATCCTCCTGAAGAACCGGGCCGCGGGGCGCCGCGGCGTCTACGTGACCGTCGAGGAGAGCCGCGACTCGATCTCGCGGACGATGCGGCACCTGGGCCTCGGCAAGGAGGACGACTTCCTCGTCGACATCGCGCGCCTGCGGATCGAACGGGAGGGGGCCGAGGACATCCGCGATTGGCTCCGCGTCCTCAAGGAGTTCCTCGTCCGGCGGTATCAGCGGGAGCGGTTCGACCTGCTCGTGATCGACACGATGGACGTCCTCGCCTCGATGGCGCACCTCGAGGACGCCCGGAACGAGCTGTTCCACTTCTTCCACTTCCTGCGATCGATGGGCGTGACGACGTACGCGATCGCGAACGTGGAGCCCGCGGGCGGCGGGATCTCGCATGACGTGGCCTTCCTCGCGGACGGCGTCTTCGAACTCCGGTTCAGCGGGGCCGGCGAGGGGAAGGTCCAGCTGCTGTTCCGCTGCGCGAAGATGCGCCACACGAACCACTCGCGGGACTACTTCGTGCTGACGTACGACAAAGGCTTCGCCGCGCGTCCGTACGAGGCCCCGCGATCGTCCCGGTGGGGACGCTAGGCCGGATCAGAACGCGCCTTTGATCTTGGCGCGGTCGATCTTGATCCCCGCGGGCGTCGCGCACATGAGGTTCTTGCCGACGACCGCGACGTCGCCGCCGCTGTCCCGCACCGCGCTCTTCAGCTCCGCCGTGATGCGCTTCAGGGCCAGGTCGTCGCTGGCGAGGCTCGTGTAGTCGATCAGCAGGATGTTCCCGTTGTACACGTGCGTCGTCAGGTCGGCGATGTCCTCGTACCGATAGACCTCGGCGACCTTGACCAGGTGTTCCGCGGGCTCCCCGAGCGTCCCGCCCTCGTTCTCGAAGCTCAGCTCCGCCAGGTCGATGTAGGTGTCCGCCTCCGAGGCGGCGCCCTCGGCCAAGCGCCTAAAAGGTTTCTTGATGAAGGCCATGCCACATCCCTTCTGTGAGCGTCCTGTAGCCAACACCACGAATTTAAAGGTATCGCGGTCGTCGTCCGGAGGCCCGCGGGAACGGGCATTACTATTCATATCATCATAAAAAAGCCATGGCCTTCCATGTCACGGTCCGCTTTTTGGACCCAATGTTTAAAAGAGAGAAAATCTGTCGCTTCCGTGAATGGTGTACGACCTGCTCATCATCGGGGGAGGCCCTGCCGGCCTCACGGCGGGCGTCTACGCCCGGACGAGGAAGCTCTCGACCCTGATCCTTGAGGCCCAGGCGATGGGCGGCCAGCTGGAATGGCTCTATCCGACGAAGTCCGTGTACGACTACCCGAGCTACATCGCGATCGAGGGCGGCGAGCTCGCGCAGTTGTTCGCCCTCCATTCCCGCGAGAGCGGTGCCGAGCTCCGGTCCGAAGAGGTCCTGGATCTCGAACGGCTGCCCTCCGGTTTCCGGGTCCGAACCCGCGAGGGCAACGCGTACGAGACGCGGACGATCCTGCTCGCGATGGGCATGGGACTGTTCGAACCGAAGCGGCTCGACGTCCCCGGCGAGACCGAGCTCGAGGGGAAGGGCGTCGAGTACCGCGTCCGGGACCGCCACGAGTTCAAAGGCAAACGCGTGATCGTCGTCGGCGGAGGCGACAGCGCCCTCGAGATCGCGCTCGAGATCTTCGCCGCCGCGAAGCAGGTGATCCTCGTCCACCGCCGCGGGGAGTTCCGGGCGATGGAGAAGAGCGTCGAGGCGGTCCTGAAGAGCCCGATTCATGTCCTGTTCAACTCCGAGGTCACGAGCATCGAGGGGGACCGCCGCGTCGAGCGCGCGGTGGTCTACGACAACCGTACGCTACAGAAGCAGGTCTTCGACGTCGACGCCGTGATCGTGAACATCGGCTTCCAGCCGAAGATCACGCCCCTCCCGAAGTGGGGGGTCGAACTCGAGGGCGAGAGGTTGATCAAGGTCAAGGCCGACATGTCCACGTCCGTCCGCGGGATCTACGCGTGCGGCGACATCGTCTCGTATCCGGGGAAGGACAAGCGGATCGTGACCGGGTGCGGCGAGGCCGTGACCGCGGTCATGTCCGTGTACAAGTACCTCAAGCAGCCTTACTGGGTGTGAGGGCCCGCAGCAGCGGCGGGAGCGCCTCCGGCGTCTCGACCAGATGGTCGACGCCCGCGGCCTCCAGGGAATCCCGGGTGCCGTAACCCCACGTGACGCCAATCGACCGGGCGCCCGCTCCCTTCGCGGCGCGCACGTCGTTCTCCGTGTCCCCGACGACGGCGCATTCGGAGGGTTGGACTCCGAGCGTCTTCGCGGCTTGGAAGATCGGATCAGGGAACGGTTTCTTGCGCGGCACGGAATCGCCGCCGAGGACAATCTCGAAGGCGGGCAGGAGGCCCGTGACCTTGAGGGCTTCGATGGTCGTGTCACGCCTCTTGTTCGTGACCGCCGCGAGCTTCCATCCTCGGAGGGCCGCGACGGTCTCGGGAATTCCGGGATAGGGGCGCATTCCCTCGCGGACCGATTCCGCCTCGACCTTCTGGAACACCACGATCGCCTTCGCGGCCTCGGTCGCGGACAGGCCGCACCGCTCGTAGATCACTTCGATCGGGGTGCCGATCCATTGCGCCGCGACGGAGCCGGGCACCGCGTCGCGGCGGACCGCGGCAAGGCCCGCGTCGAACGCGCGGATCCAGGCGTCGCGGGTGTCGAGCAGCGTCCCGTCGACGTCGAACAGGACCGCGCGGATCCGCGGGATGTCAGGCCTCCTCCTCTCCGAGCCGCCACAGGTCGTCGCCGACATTGTGGAGCGTCTGGATCGCCTTCCCCTTCTCCTCGCGGGCCATCGTCGGTCCGTCCATGATCGCCCGGCCCACGGCGAGCGCTCGGCGATTCTTCTCGTCGCGGACCCACACGATGTCTCCGGCGCGAATCGCCGGGTCCGCCTCCACGATGCCCGGGGCCATCACGTCGGCCCCGTTGTAGATGAAACGGACCGCCCCCATGTCGACGGTCACCCAACGCTTGGTCGCGGGAAACGCGAGGAGCGCGCGCACGGTCGGCGCGACCTGGTCGCCCAGTAGGAGGACGATCGGTTCGTCCCCGCGGAGCACGAGGCGGTGGGGGCCCGCCTCCGCCTCGTCGATCGGCGAGTCGTCCTCCGGGACGGTCATCCCGAACTCATTCGCGAGACGTCCGAGGAGGTCTGTGACATCCTTGCGGCGAAGCCGCGCGCGGCGACGGATCTTCAGGGCCATGCAGACCTCGGGATGCGGCCGCGGAAGATAACCCTTGGTCGGCGATGGCTATATTTATCCATCGAATTGCATTAAAATCAGTCGGCGACAGCCCCTTCGGACCGCAGCCGCTGCGCTTCGACATTCTTGGGATCGAGTCGGATCGCCTCGTCCAACATTTTCCTCGCGCGCGAGGTCTGCCCGAGGGCCTCACATGCGCGGGCCGCGTCGAGCCACGCCTCCGAGTCCGACGGACGGAGCCCCAGCGCCGCGTCGAAGGCCGCGATGGCCTCCTTCGGCCGACCGAGGTCGAGGAGGCGCTGGCCCTTCCTCCGGTACGCAAGGTCTCGGCCCTCCGACGGGCTGCGGATCGCGGCATCGTGGTCGGCCAATGCTTCGTCGGTGCGGCCGAGGGCGGCATGGATGTCGGCCCGGAGGAGAAGGGCCTCGGAGCTGAGTTGCGCATCGCCCTTCACAGCGTCCAAGGCTTCCACGTCCTTGCCGGTCGAGTGAAGCCAGCGCGCGAGCTCGAGGGACGCTTCTCCGGCCCCCGACGCCTTCGCCTCCTCGAAACTTTCGATGGCCTCCGCGCCACGCCCCATGGCCGCGAAGGCGCGACCGGCCGCGAGCCATCCGCGGGGATCCTCCGGGTGTCGCGATTCGGCCTCGTCGGCCGGCACCAAGGCGTCCGCGGGCCGACCGAGCCGCAGCAACAGCTCAGACAGGCGGACGAGGGCCTCGGCGGAATGGCTTTTCGAAGCCGCGGCCGCGTAGTCTTCGACCGCTTCGTCGACGCGTTCGAGATCCTCCAGAAGGAGGGCTCGGTGGTAGTGCAGCTCCGCGTTCTCGGGATCGAGGTCCAGGGAGGCGCGGAAGCATTGCAGCGCCTCATCGTAGCAGCGTTCGGCCTCGAGGGCGTTCCCCATCTCCTCCAGGATCTTGCCGCGGAACACCCACGCCTCCTCGTATTCACCGTTCAAGATGAGCGCGTTGTTCAGCGCGTCCCGCGCCTCCTCGAGTCGGCCAAGACGGTGCAAGGCCTCGGCCTTCGCCATCCACGCATGGTCGTAATTCGGATTCAGCTCGAGGCTCTGGCCGATCAGCTCGAGGCCTTCCTCGTGCCGGCCGAGGTTGTCGAGCGCGTGGCCCTTCGCGTACAGCGCGTAGTCGAAGTCCGGCTTGATCTCGAGGCTCTTGTCGTGGTACTTCAGCGACTCCGCGTGTCGGCCCATCTTGTTCAGCGCATTCCCGATGTTGTTCCACGCGATCTCGTACTCCGGGTTCACCTCGAGACCGCGCTCGAAGTAGGGGATCGATTCGTCGTAGCGGCCGAGGTTGTAGAGCGCATTGCCGAGGTTGTTCCAGAGGACCTCGTCCCCCCGGTCCAGCTCGATCGCCTTCTGGTACGCGGCGACGGCCTCCTCGAGGCGGTTGATCCCGTGGAACGTGTAGCCTTTGTTGTACCACGCCTGCTTGTACGCCGGATTGATCGCGAGGGCCTTCTCGTAACACACGAGGGCCTCGTCGTGGATCCCGAGCATGAAGAACGTGAAGCCCTTGTTGTTCCACGCCTCCTCGTTGTCCGGGTCCGCCGCGATCGCGCGGTCGTAGGCCTCGACGGCCTCCTCGTAGCGCTCGAGGGCGTACAGGGAATCGCCGAGGCCCGTCCATGCATCCGCGTCCGCAGGGTCCGCGGCCGTCGCGGCCTGGTACGCGGCGACGGCCTCCTCGATTTTGTTCAGTTCCTCCAGGAACTCGCCCCGCTTCGACCATGCGACTGCG
>Ga0209350_1000450_pt1 | contig 23761 bp, 19 predicted proteins | sample GraSoi013_2_20cm_2_FD_185822 | JGI IMG/M metagenome (GOLD analysis project Ga0209350, IMG submission 185822) | Grasslands soil microbial communities from the Angelo Coastal Reserve, California, USA - Sample 09_27_2013_2_20cm (SPAdes) (version 2) | ecosystem: Environmental > Terrestrial > Soil >...
AGCAACCGCACCACCCGGGAGTCGGGCTCGAGGCCGAGGTCGCTCCGCAACCGCTCGACGTGCTGCACCGCACACCGCAGGGCGGCGGCGCGATCGCCCGCCGCGACCCAGGTCTCGACCAATCGCACCGCTGTTTCCGTATCGAACGGATTCACGTCGGCCGCGCGACGCCACCAATCGGCGGCGCGCCGGTGATCACCCACCGCCGATGCCGCGCTTGCCAGCGACCCTAGGGCCGTAGCGCAACCCCGTGCAAGGCGGTCGCGCTCGTCCTCAGCCCAGCGCTCAAAACCAGGCGCGCCCTTCACAAAGAACCCGTCCAGAAACGGCCCCGTGTAGCAACGCACCGCGACTTCGGGCATGCCGTTCTCCAGCGCGTCTTCGAATTCCCACACGTCGGCCGTAATCACGGTGCGATTGAGTCGCAGAGTCTTTCGGCCGAGGAAGAGATCGGGCACGCCGAGCTGGTGCCGCTGGGCGTAGAGCACCTGGTCCAAGCCGTGGCGTGCCCGCTCAGCGTCGCTTTCAGGCCAGAGGTAGGCGAGGATCTTGTCGCGGCTCAGGCCACGGTCGCGTGCAACAGCCAGGAGGGCCAGGAGGGCTAACCGTCGGCGTTGGGTGAGCGTGCCCGTCGTCGGTTCGCCCCCCACCAAGAGCGTCAAACCGCCAAACGTCCGCACGCGAAGCGGTTCCATCGAGATGTTCCTGGTGAGTCCCTGCTGAACCGAGGGTTGACGTCCCGGTCCTAACATGACCCACGAAGTCTCCGGCTGCAACTCTCGGGTGAAAGTGGTTCAAGCCCCTACAGTAGCCCGGCTTCCGCGAAGCTCACATAGCGATCGCCTCCCATGATCACATGGTCGTACACCGGCAGGTCGAGCAGCCGGCCCGCGTCCACAAGCTGCCGCGTCACCGCGCGGTCGTCCGCCGAGGGCGTGGGGTCGCCGCTCGGGTGGTTGTGCACGACGATGATCCCGGCCGCCGCCTCGGCGATCGCGGCCCGGAACACTTCCCGCGGGTGCACCAGCGAGCTGTTCAAGATCCCCCGCGTGATCAACAGATCGCCGAGGATCTGGCTCTGGCTGCCCAGCGCCAGCACGTGGAACTCCTCCACCGCGAGATCCCGTAGCCGCGTCCCATAAAACCGCTGTACGTCCGCGGGTCCCCGCACGCGCTCCGGGGGCGGCTCCGTCTCGGTCCCAACGCGCCGGCCCAGCTCGAGCGCCGCGGCCACGCGGGCGGCCTTGATACGTCCCACACCGGGAACCCCCGCCAATTCTGCCGAGGGCCGCCCCGCCAGACGTCGTAACGAGCCGTCCACGCGCGCCAGCACGTCGCCGGCGACCGCGAGCGCGTCACGTCCGCTGCACCCCGTCCCCAGGAGAATGGCCAGGAGCTCCTGCCCCGTGAGTGCGGCGGGGCCGACGCTCCAAAGACGCTCGCGCGGGCGGTCGTGCTGGGGGTGCTCGGAAAGGCGGAGAGGCATGGGGAAGCATAGGTGGCGACGGGGGATATCCGGCACCGAAAAAATGCGGAGTGGGGAGTGCGGAATGCGGAATGTCAGGGCGGCCGTCGTGCCGCGACCGACCTTCCATTGCAATTCCGCACTCCGCATTCCGCATTCCGCACTTAGACTGCCGCCCCGTGGCACTTCTTGAACTTCTTGCCGCTGCCGCAGGGGCACGGGTCGTTGCGGCCGACCCCGGCGTAGGGGTTCGGGACCGGCGCACCCGGGGCCGGCTTCGGTGCCGTGGGTGTGTCGCCCCGGATGAGTCCGTCGGCCTCCGCCTTCGACGCCACCATGGGCGTGGGGCGGCGTGGCCCCCCGACCGGGCCGGGACGCGGGCCCCGCACGCCCGGCCCGCCGACGTCGCCGGGGGGTGGGCCCAGCTCGATCTGCAGCTTGAGCCAGCGCTCGGCGAACGTCGCGTGCACGTCCCGCATCAGCCCGACGAACATGTCGTAGCCTTCCTGCTTGTACTCGATCAGCGGGTCCTTCTGGCCCCAGGCGCGGTACTGGATCGCCGCCTTGAGCTGGTCGAGATCGTACAGGTGGTCCTTCCACTTCTCGTCGATCACCGTAAGCATGATGTGCGACAGCGCCTGGCCGCCCAGGTTTTGGGCGCCGACCTTCGTCTCGATCTCCTTGAAGTACTCGAGCTTGGCGTCGAACGCCGCGCGGCCCGCCTGCTGCGCGGCCCGCACCAGCTCGTCGCGGCTGCGGACCTTCGCGGGATCGGTGAGCCCCGGGATCGAAATCAGGAACTTGAGCAGGAACTCGGTCTCCATGAGCGCCCGGTCCCACTGGTAGACGTCCTTGGCGTCGCCGATCAGCTCGTCCGCGAGCCGCTCGACCGCCTGCTCGATCATGCGGACCGCCTCGGCCCGCAGCTCTTCGCCCCCCTCCAGCGCGAACAACCGCAGGGAGTAGATCACCTCGCGCTGCTGGTTCATCACGTCGTCGTACTCGAGCAGCTTCTTCCGGGCCTGGAAGTTCTGCAGCTCGACCCGCTTCTGGGCCTGGCCGATGGCGCTCGTCACCCATGGGTGGGTGATGACCTCGCCCTCCTCGGCCCCCGTGCGGTCCATCCAGCGGGCAATGCGGTCCGAGCCGAACAGCCGCATCAGGTCGTCTTCGAGCGAGAGGAAGAACACGCTCTGTCCGGGATCGCCCTGACGGCCGGCGCGGCCGCGCAGCTGGCGGTCGATGCGCCGCGCCTCGTGCCGCTCGGTGCCCACGATGACCAGGCCGCAGGGCGGGTCGTCCTGGCATTGCAGCCGCTTGATCTCCTCGGGGCTCAAGTCGGGCTTCTCGATCTGCTGCCCGAACGGCGCCTGGTGGGCGGTGATGCCGCACACCTGACACTTCTTGACGCCGGGGCCGAGTTTGATGTCGGTACCGCGGCCGGCCATGTTGGTGGCGATCGTGATCGACGCCGGCTGGCCGGCCTGGGCGACGATCTCGGCCTCGCGCTCGTGGTACTTGGCGTTCAGCACTTCGTGGCGCAGGCCGCGCCGCTTGAGCATGCGCGACAACGTCTCCGACACGTCGACGCTCACGGTGCCGACCAGCACCGGCAGCCCCCGCTTGTGCTGCCGCTCGACCTCGTCCATGAGGGCGTTGTACTTCTCGCGTCGCGTTTTGTAGATGAGGTCGTGTTTGTCGACGCGCCGGACCGGTCGGTTGGTGGGGATGACTACCACCTCGAGCCCGTAGATCTGGAAGAACTCGGTCTCTTCGGTCTCGGCCGTGCCCGTCATACCGGCGAGCTTGTCGTACATCCGGAAGTAGTTCTGGATCGTGATGGTCGCGAGCGTCTGGCTCTCCTCCTGCACCGCGACGCCTTCCTTCGCCTCCACGGCCTGGTGCAGCCCCTCCGACCAGCGCCGCCCGTGCATCAGCCGCCCGGTAAACTCGTCGACGATGAGGACCTTGCCCTCCTGCACGACATAATCCACCTCGCGCTCGTACAGCGCATGCGCCTGCAGCAGCTTGTGGATGATGTGCAGCGTCTCGCTCTTCTGAGCGTACTCGGCCTCCACCTGACGGCGCCGCTCGATCTTCTCCTTGGGGGAGAGGTGCTCGTCGTGCTCGATCTCGTGCACGGCGTGTGAGATGTCGGGCACGACGAACAGGTTGGGGTCCTGGGGCGACATCGTCTCCACGCCCTTTTCGGAGAGGTGGACCGAGTGACCGCGCTCGTCGAGTACGAAGTACAGCTCGTCTTCGATGTGGCGCAGCTTCTGCTCGCGCGCCGGGAGCTTGCGGTCCGCCAGCACGTCCAGCTCGACCCGCTGCACCTGGGACTTCACTCCGGGCTCCTGCAGCAGCTTCAGCAGCTTCTTGTTCTTCGGCATGCCCAGCTGCGCCTGGTACAGGAGCGTGGCGCCCTCGTAGGCCGTCTTGTCGTTGCCGATCAGCGGCTCCGCCCGCCCGATCAGGTCGTTCGCGACGGCCGTCTGCTTGCGGACGAGCTGTACCACCTGGGTGTTGAACTGCGCGTACTTCTCGTCCGACTCACTGCCCACCGGTCCCGAGATGATCAGCGGCGTGCGGGCTTCGTCGATCAGGATCGAGTCCACCTCGTCGATGATCGCGTAGGCATGGGTCCGCTGCACGCGCTGCTCGAGCGAGAACACCATGTTGTCGCGCAGGTAGTCGAAGCCGAACTCGTTATTCGTCCCGTACGTGATGTCGCACTGATACGCCGCGCGTCGCGCCGGGGTCGAGGGCTCCGTGTCGTCGATGCAGCCCACGGTCAGACCGAGCCACGTGAACAGGCGACCCATCCATTGCGAGTCGCGCCGGGCGAGGTAGTTGTTCACGGTGACGAGATGGGCGCCCCGCCCCGCCAGGGCGTTCAGGTACAGCGGCAGCGTGGCGACCAGCGTCTTCCCCTCGCCCGTCGCCATCTCGGCGATCTTGCCCTGGTGCAGCACGACGCCGCCGATGAGCTGCACGTCGTACGGCACCATGTCCCATGGGAGCGCGTGCCCCGTCACCACGACGTCGCTGCCCACGAGACGGCGGCAGGCCTCGCGCACCGTGGCGAACGCCTCCGGCAACACGTCGTTGAGGGTCGCCTGCAGCTCCTTCACGTAGGCCGACTCGGCCCGGGAGAGCTGCTCGCTCAACACCGCGCGCTGTTCGGCTTCCGGACAGTCGTGCTTCTCGCGCTTGAGGCGCTCGACCTCCGCCGTCAGCGCACCGGTGCGCTCGGCAACGAGCCCGCGCAGCCGCGCGGTCTGACCCTGCAGCTCCGCGTCCGCGAGCGTCTTGAGGCGCTCCTCGTGACGATGAATCGCGTCCACGATCGGACGGATGCGCTTCATCTCACGCTGGAAGCGCGTGCCGACGATCTTGGTGAACCAGCTCTTGACCATCAATCCTCTATGTCGGCCTCTGTTTCCGGTACAGCCCCCGCGCGGCGATGTAGTCGCGCACCGCGTCGGGCACGAGGTAGCGAATCGACCGGGCCTGCCGCACGCGCTCCCGGATCAGCGTCGCGGAGACGTCCAGCGCCGGCACGTCGACGGTCCGGCTGATCGCCGGATGGCGCGGCGCGGGCGCTCCCGGCCGCGCGAACACGACCACGTCGGCGAGCTGCGGGAGCGCGTCGATCTCGAACCAGGCCCCGAGCTCCGCCGCCGCATCGGCCCCCAGCAGTAACGTGAAGCGGTTCCCGGGCTCCCGCTGCGCCAGGGCCCGCAGCGTGCGGACCGTGTACGAGGGCGTCGGCAGCGTCAGCTCGATCCGCTCGACGGTGAAACGGGGGTTGCCGGCCACGGCGAGCTCCAGCATCTCCGCCCGCTGCTCGGGGCTGGCACCGTGGGGCGCGTGGCCGGCGGGCTTGAGCGGCTGCTCCCGCACCGGCAGAAACCGGATGGTGGCATCGAGCGCTTCGCCCACCGTCTCCGCCGCGACCAGGTGCCCGACGTGCACGGGATCGAACGACCCGCCGAACAACGCCTGCACGGCGGTCAGGAGGGCGTCGCCGTGGTCGAGTCGGCCGGGCAGGACGCGTCGAGCCCCGCCGTCCGCGGGTAGTACTTGCGCAACGTCCCGCACGTCTCCTTCAGCTCGTCCGAGTACCCGATCGTGCGGTAGGAGTCCACCAGTCGCATCAGGGCGTCGACGACGCGCGCCGTCCCTTGATAGTTGGCGATGACATCCTTGAAGTAAATGATGGCGGAATCGAAGGCGCGCCGCCGGAAGTAGAACATGCCGTTCTTGTAGTCTTTCTCTGCGAACCACTCGCGCAGCTGCTGGACGTGCACCTGGGCTCGCGCCGCGGCGTCCGTTCCCGGATACCGCCCCGCGAGCTCCTGGTAGATAGCGAGGGCGCTCTCCCCGTACGAGGGATCGAGCTCGGGCTTGCGCCACAGCCTCAGGTTCGCATCGCCGGCCCGCAGCAGGGCCAAGGGCGCGTACGGGCTCGCCGGAAACTGATCGGCGACCTGCCGGAAGTCGTGCGCCGCCTGGACCCGGTCGCCCGTCTGGAACGCGCACTCCGCCAGGTTGTATTTCACTTCCGCCAGCTCCGGGTCGGTGGGGCTCAGCTCGTAGCTCAGGCGCCGGAACGCGACCAGGGCTTTGCCGAAGTCTCCGCGGTGAAACTGGGCGCGTGCCCGGGCCAGCTCGGCGACGGGATCGGGGGCCGGCTGGATCCGGGCTCCATGGTGACATCCCGCCGCCGCGGCCCAACCGATCAGCAGCGCGTAGCGCGTCGTCCTCATGGTTGTTTGGGCGGGTTGGACGACGGCGCATCCGCTTTCCCCAGCGCATTGATCTTGTCCTGTACGCGCTGCGTGAGGGTATCCCCCGGTGTCCCGCCCGCGAGCGCCTGCTGATAGCTCTCGAGCGCGCCCGCGACGTCGCCCTGCGCGAGCTTGACGTCGCCCAGGCCCAGGAACGCTCCCCGGACCACCTCGGCCGGCGCACCCGGGGCCGTGGCCCGGCGGAACCAGTCCTCGGCCTCGGCCGGTTTGCCGGCCGCGACCAGCCGTTGCCCCTCGACCAGCGCGCACAGCCCCAGTCCCTCTCGCGCGCCGTCCGCGACCGCCGGCTCGCGCTGGCGCCGGATCACGCCTTCGAACACCGGCACCGCGGTGCTGCAGGCGTGCGCGCGCACGGCCGCCATGCCGTACACGTACAGCAGCGAATCGGTCAAGCGCGGATCCCCGGCGGCGGCGGCGGCGCCCGGGAGGAGAGCCATGGCGCCCGCCGTGTCGCCGCGATCGGCGGCGTCCAGTGCCGCGAGACGGGCGTAGCGGCCCAGCGGCCGCGTGGGCGCCACCGCGCGCAGGCCCGCCAGCCCGCGGGCGGCATCGCTGCGGTCGTTCGCGCCGAGCGCGGCGCGGGCACTGCGCTCGAGCCCGTCGGCCGCCTCGCCGGCGCGCGACCGGTCTCCCTCACCCAGGGCGATGTAGGCGTTCACCGCCGTCGCGTAATCGCCCACGTGCAGCGCGGCCGCCCCCAGCTTCGCCTCGAGGTCCGCGTCTCCCGGGTGCGCCTTGAGGCCGAGCTGATACTCGGCCAGTGCGTCACGGTAGGAACCGCCCCCGTACCAGCGGTCCCCCAGCTGCTCGTGATCGGCCGCGCTGGGCTGGCATGCGAGCCCCAGGGCGACCGCGACCGCTGCCCAGCGGCTCACCGTGGCGTCGTCCGTCCGCCGTCGCCGGATCGGGGGGGCGGCGGCGGAGGGGGGGGATCGGCGTCCGCGGTCGCGCCCGCCGGCACTTGGGCGGCGCTGTCGTTGCGGGCCAGCATGGCGAGGTAGGCTTCCACGCGGGGATCCTCGGGCCGGCGCTCGCGGCAGTCTTCCCACACGGCCCTGGCCGCGAGCCCGTCGCCCGCGAGGTAGCAGGCGAGCCCCAGCATCGCGGCGGCGTCCAGATAGTTGGGGCGCGCCCGTACGATGATCTCGAAATGCTCTCGTGCGTCCAGGGCTCGTCCCGCCTCGAGCAGCATGCGTCCCAGTTTATACCGCAGGTCGTGAAACGCGGGTCCCAGCGCGAGCGCCGACTGGTACTGATCGATCGCCGTCGCCAGCCCGCCCGACTCGAGGTAGGCATCTCCCAGGCGCGCGTGCTGGTTCGCGAGCTTGGCGGCGACGTGCGCCGGAAAGCCCTGCCGCGGCACCCCGCCGACTTGCGCGGCTCGCCGGAATGCCGCATCGGCCTCGGCTTCGCGACCGAGCTCGTTCAAGACGAGGGCGCGGTGCACCAGCGCCTCGACGTAGTGCGGGTTCAACGCCAGCGCGCGGTCCAGCTGCGCCAGCGCCGGGTCCTGCTGGCCCACCAGCGAGTACGACAGCCCGAGCAAGTGATGCGCATCGGCAAACGCCCGGCCCGTCGCGATCACCTCTTCCAGCAGGTGAATCGCGCCGTAGTAATCCTGGAGCTGAAATCGCTCCCGGGCCTGCGCCACCAGATGCTCAGGACTGACGTCCATGGATCGCCTCGTACCAGCGGACGAAGAGTCGAATCCCTTCCTCGATGCCGACCTTGGGCCGGAACCCGAGCTCCCGGCCGGCGCGCCGCAGGTCGGCGTCCGTGAGCCGCACGTCCCCCGGCTGGTCACCGTGGCGCTCGATCCGCACCTCGCGGCCGAGCGTGCGTCCGATCAGCTCGATCAGCCGATCCAGCCGCACCCGGGAGCCTCCGCCGATGTTGATCGGCTCGGCGATGCCGCCGGACCGGGCACGCTCGGTCCAGGCCATGGCCGCCAGGACCCCGTCGACGCAATCCGTAATATAGGTATAGTCCCGCTCGCTCGACCCATCACCGTGCATGCGCACCGGCTGTCCCCGGGCGATCAGGTCGGTGAACCGGTGGATGGCCAGGTCCGGCCGCTGGCGGGGGCCGTACACCGTGAAGAAGCGCAGGCAGGCGATCTGCATACCGTAGAGGTGCGCGAAGGCGTGCGCCACCAGCTCGCCGGCGCGCTTGCTCGCGGCGTAGGGGGAGATCGGCGCGACGGCGGGGGCCTCCTCGCTGAACGGGGCGGACGTCGTATCGCCGTACACCGACGACGACGAGCCGAACACCACGCGCGCAATCCCGGCGCGCCGGGCGGCCTCGAGCACCCGCACGGTTCCGGTCACGTTCGTCTCGCTGTACGACGCCGGGTCTTCGAGCGAGGGACGGACGCCGGGGCGTGCCGCGAGGTGGACCACCACCGACACGCCCTCGAGCGGCAGCGGGTCGCGCGCGATGTCGGCCTCCACGAAGCGGAAGCCCTTGCCGCGCCGCAGCGTTTCGAGGTTCCGCTCCTTCACCGCGCGGGCGTAGAACGGATCGAAGTTGTCGAGCGCCACGACCTCGTCGCCCCGCGCCACCAGGGCTTCGGCCACGTGCGAAGCGATGAACCCTGCCGCGCCCGTGACGAGCACGCGCGGGCTCACCCCACGATCCCGCGGAAGTACTCGATCGTGCGACGCAAGCCGTCCTCGAGGGACACCCGGGGCTCCCACTCGAGCGTCTCGCGGGCGTGGCGGATGTCGGGCTGGCGTACCTTGGGATCATCGGTGGGGAGCGGCTGCTCGATGATGGTGCTGCGGCTGCCCGTGAGCTTCAGCACCAGCTCGGCGAGCTGGCGCACGGTGAACTCGTGCGGGTTGCCGATGTTCGTCGGATCCGCGCCGCCGCGCTCGAACAACCGGACGATCCCATCGATCAGATCGTCCACGTAGCAGAAGGAGCGGGTTTGCGACCCGTCGCCGTACACGGTGAGCGGGTCGCCTTTGAGCGCCTGCACGATGAAGTTCGACACCACCCGGCCGTCCTTGGGGCGCATGCGCTGCCCGTACGTGTTGAAGATGCGGACGATGCGCGTGTCGAGCTTGTGGTACCGATGATACGCCATGGTCAGTGCTTCCGCAAAGCGCTTGGCTTCGTCGTACACGCCGCGCGGCCCGACCGGGTTCACGTTCCCCCAGTAGCTCTCCGGCTGGGGATGCACCAGCGGATCGCCGTACACCTCGGACGTGGACGCGAGCAGGAAGCGCGCGCCCTTGGCCCGCGACAGGCCCAGCGCCTTGTGCGTCCCGAGCGAGCCGACCTTGAGGGTCTGGATGGGATAATCGAGGTAGTCGACCGGGCTCGCCGGACTCGCGAAGTGCAGCACCCCATCGAGCGGACCCTGGACCTCGACGAAGTTCGCGACATCGTGCAGCACGAACTGAAAGCTGGGATGCTTGCGGAGGTGGGCGATGTTGGCGGGGTTACCGGTGAGGAAATTGTCCATTCCGACGACGCGGTGATCCTCTGCCAGCAACCGGTCGCACAGATGCGACCCGAGAAACCCCGCGGCCCCGGTTACGAGGACGCGCATGCGACCGGGCGACCGATGCTTTCGTAGACGAACCCGAGGCGCGCGAGCCGCTGCGGGTCGTACAGGTTGCGTCCATCCACGATCAAGGGCCGCGACAGGGCCTGCTTGATCCGGCCGAAATCGGGGTTGCGGTACTCGAGCCACTCGGTGACGATCACGAGCGCGGCCGCGCCCTCGAGCGCGTCATAGGCGGTGCCGGCGTACGTGACGCGGTCGCCCAGGTGGTGGCGCGCCGTGTCCATCGCGGCTGGATCGTGTACGCGCACGCGCGCCCCTGCCTCGAGCAGCTGCTCGACGAGCACCAGCGCCGGGCTCTCCCGCACGTCGTCGGTCTCGGCCTTGAAGGCGAGCCCCCACACCGCCACCGTGACGCTGCGCAGCTTGCCGCCGCAGTGGCGGGCCAGCTTCTCGTACAGGACGCGTTTCTGATGCTCGTTGGCCGCTTCCACCGCCTCGAGGACGTCGAGCGACGCACCGCAGTCCTGGGCGGTGCGGATCAGCGCCTTCACATCCTTGGGGAAGCACGACCCACCGTACCCGGGACCCGGGAACAGGAACGCCTGCCCGATGCGCCGGTCTGACCCCATGCCCTTCCGGACCAGCGTGACGTCCGCCCCCACCGCGTCGCACAGCCGCGCGATCTGGTTCATGAACGAGATCCGGGTGGCGAGCATCGCGTTGGCCGCGTACTTCGTCATCTCGGCCGAGGCGAGGTCCATGAAGATGATGGGGTTGCCCGTCCGCACGAAGGGCGCATACAGCTCCCCGATCACCTGGGCCGCCTCCGGTGAATCCACACCGACGATGACGCGGTCCGGCTTCATGAAGTCCTCGACCGCCGCGCCTTCCTTCAGGAATTCCGGGTTGGCGCACACCTGAAACGGGGTCGTCGTCTCCGCGGCGATCGACGCCCGGACCTTCTGCGCCGTGCCCACCGGAACGGTGCTCTTGGTGACCACCAGCTTCGAGCGGTTCATGTGGCGGCCGATGGTCCTGGCGACGTCGAGCACGTGCGTCAGGTCCGCGGAGCCGTCTTCGTCGGGCGGCGTGCCGACGGCGATGAAGATCACGTCGGAGCTCTCGATCGCGGCGCCCACGTCGGTCGTGAACCGCAGCCGTCCGTCGCGCTGGTTGCGCGTCACCAGCGGCTCGAGCCCCGGCTCGTAAATCGGCAGGTGATTCTGACGCAGCGCCGCGATTTTCCCGGCATCCAGGTCCGCGCCCACCACGTCGTTCCCCGTTTCGGCGAGGCAGGCGCCCGCGACCAGCCCCACGTACCCCGTGCCCACGACGGCGACCTTCATCGCTCCCCCCCGCGGCCACGCAGCTGCCGCGCCAGGGCGTTGCGCGTGTCGACGACCACGCGCGCGCTGCGCCCCACCAGCGCGTAATCGATGTCCGAGTGGTCCGTGACGATCACCACACAGTCCGCGGCGGCGAGCGTGTCGGCCGTGAGCGGCGTGGAGGCCAGATCGATGGCTTCGTCCTTGAGTTTGCGCACGTGGGGATCGTGATACCGGACCACCGCACCGCGCTGCTGCAACAGACGGATCACGTCGAGCGCCGGGCTCTCCCGGACGTCGTCGATGTCCTTCTTGTACGCGACGCCCAGCACCAGCACCGTGCTGCCCCGCGCCGCGCGCCCCTGCTCGTTGAGACGATCCACGATCTGCCCCACCCAGTACTCCGGCATGGCGGCGTTGATCTCCCCCGCCAGCTCGATGAAGCGGGTCCGGTAGTTCAGCGTGCGCATTTTCCAGGCGAGGTAGTGTGGGTCGAGCGGAATGCAGTGCCCGCCGACGCCGGGCCCGGGCGTGAATTTCATGAACCCGAACGGCTTGGTCGCGGCCGCTTCGATCACCTCCCACACATCCACGCCGAGCTTCTCGCACACGATCGCCATCTCGTTGACGAGGCCGATGTTGACGCTGCGGAACGTGTTCTCGAGAATCTTGACCAGCTCGGCCGCCTCGGTCGACGAGACGGGCACGAGCGTCTCGATGGCCGGCTCGTACACGGCCATCGCCACCCGGCGACAGGTCTCGGTGATCCCGCCCACCACCTTCGGGGTGTTATGCGTGTTCCACTTGCCGTTGCCCGGGTCCACGCGCTCCGGCGAGAACGCCAGGAAGAAGTCCTCTCCCACTTTGAGACCCGTCTCCACGAGCGCCGGCAGCATCAGTTCGCGGGTCGTGCCGGGGTAGGTGGTCGATTCCAGCACGATGAGCTGCCCACGCCGCAGCGCCTGCTTGATGGAATTAGTCGCCGCGAGCACGTAGCTCACGTCGGGGTCCTTCGTCTTGGATAAGGGCGTGGGCACGCAGACGGACACGACGTCGGGCTCACGCAGCCGTGCCAGATCCGCCGTTGCCGCGAACTTTCCCACCTGGGCGAAGCGCGCCACATCGGCGCTCGCCACGTCCTGCACGTGTGAGCGCCCCTGGTTCAAGCCTTCGACCACGCTCCGGCTCACGTCGAACCCGAGCACGCCGAACCCGGCCCGCGCGAACTCCATGGCGAGCGGCAGGCCGACGTACCCCAGCCCGACGATGCCGATCAGCGCCGAGCGGTCCTGTGTCTTGGCGACCAGCAGGTCGGCGGCGGACGCTGCCGTGGCCGTCACAGGTCCACCGGGGCTCCGCCCGTGGCGAGCGAGCGGGACGCCGCCTCCAGCACGCGTACGACGCGGACACCGTCGTCGGCGCCGGCGCGCGGCGGCTCCGCGCCGCGCGCCACGCGCACGAAGTGATTCAGCTCCGCGGCGAGCGGCTCCACGTTGGGAATCTTGGGGATGAAGATGTCACCCTCCCGGATCGACAGCGCCTCGCCGTACGACCCGTACTCCGGTGGACGCTCCACGCCCTTGTCATAGATGCGGAGCTTCTCGCGCGCCTCCATGTCGTCGAACACCACCATCTGCTTCGCCCCGACCACGGTCAGTTTCCGCTCCTTGTGGGGGTCCAGCCAAGAGAGCTGCACGTGCGCCAGGACTCCGGTGGCAAATTCCATCGTGAGAAACACCACATCTTCAACCTGGCGTTGGAGATAGCTCTTGCCGTGCGCCGCGACGCGAACCGGGGCCTCACCGAGCAAGTACAATGCCACAGACACGTCGTGCGGACCGAAGCTCCATAGGGCGTTCTCGTCTGCGCGAATCTGCCCCAAGTTGACGCGCAGACCATACAGATAGTAGATCCGACCGAGCTCCCCCCCCTGCACCAGGGCCCGCAACCGCTCGACTGCGGGGTGGAACAGTAGCAGGTGACCGGCCAGGACCGGAACTCGGCGCTCCCCGGCCGCGCGAGCCACCGCCTCCGCATCGCGCGTGCTCAAGGCAAACGGCTTCTCGACCAGGCACGGCTTCCCCGCCTCGACACATTGCAACGCCAGGCGCGCGTGCGTAGCCGCGGGCGCGGCGATGATGACCGCCTCCGCCCGGCCGATCAGGTCGGTGGCATCGGTGGTGACGTGCACGCCCGGGTATTGGCGACACAGCTGCTCTCGCCGCTTGGCGTCCGTGTCGCACACCGCGGCGAGTTCGCCGTCGGCGAGGCCCGCCGCCGTGCGCACGTGGTTCCTCCCCCACGCGCCGGCCCCGATGATGCCGAGCTTGAGCCGGGTCACCGGTAGAATCCACGAATCGTCTCGATCACGTAATCCAGCTGCTGCTGGGTCAGCTCGGGGAACACGGGAAGCGACAGCACCTCGCGACACGCCCGCTCGGCCTGCGGCAGCCGGCCGGGCTGGTAGCCCAGATGCGCGAAGCAGTTCTGGAGGTGGAGCGGCACCGGATAATAGACCGCACTTCCGATGCCCTTCGCCTTGAGGTGCGCCTGCAGCTCGTCGCGGCGCTCGACGCGGACCGTGTACTGATGATAGATGTGCTCGTTCGCCGGGTCCACGGCTGGGACCCGAACGCCGGGAACGTCGCTCAGGCCCTTGTCGTAGTACGCGGCGTGGTCGCGGCGCCGGGACGACCAGGACGCGAGGTGGGGCAGCTTAGCGAGCAGTACCGCGGCCTGCAGCGAGTCGAGCCGCGAGTTGGTGCCCACCTCGTCGTGGTGGTACTGTTTGGCCCCGCCGTGCAGCCGCAGCTTGCGCAACCGCTCCGCCAGCGCGTCGTCCGACGTGACCATCATGCCGCCGTCGCCCCAGGCCCCCAGGTTCTTGCTGGGGAAGAAGGAATACCCCGTCACCCAACCCCGCTCACCCGCCATCCGCCACCCCCCGTCGATGCGGCGCCGCGCCCCGATCGCCTGCGCGGCATCCTCGATGACGCGGAGCCCTCGAGCGCCCGCCAACGGCAGCAAGCGTTCCATAGCGGCCATCTGGCCGTATAAGTGGACCGGCATGACGGCCCGGGTACGGGGCGTGATGGCCGCTTCCACCGCGGCGGGATCGATGTTGAAGGTCCCCGGCTCGATGTCCACGAACACGGGGGTCCCGCCGGCGTTGTGGATCGTGCCGGCGGTGGCGAAGAACGTGAACGGGGTGGTGATCACCTCGTCCCCGGGTTTCAGGTCGAGCGCTTTCAAAGGAAGCAGCAGCGCGTCCGTACCGCTGGCGCACGCAATGCCGTGCTTCGCATGGCCGAGCCCGGCGATGGCCGTCTCGAGCCGCGGGATGGACGGGCCCATCACGAATTGCTGGGACTCGATCACGGCCTGGACCGCTGGCAGCACGTCGTCCTTGATCGCGCGGTACTGCGCCACGAGATCCAGCAGCGGTACGTTCACGATGTCGGTATCCGAAAGGAGGGCCACGAAACTATCCGACGCGGCTGGGTTGGGCAATCGCGCGCAGGTTGCCGTTCTTCTCCTGGTAGCGGGAGCCACACACGGCGCACGCCGCCTGGCCCGCCGCCAGCGAGAGCCGCTCGCCGCATTGGCACATCCAGCCGACGCGGCGGGCCGGCACGCCCACCATGAGCGCGTAGGACGGGACGTCGGAGGTCACGACGGCGCCCGCGCCGATGAACGCGTATTCGCCGAGCGTGACGCCGCACACGATCGTCGCGTTCGCACCGATGGACGAGCCTCGCTTCACGAGCGTGGCGCGATACTCGTGCTTGCGCGACACGTGGCTGCGCGGGTTCAGCACGTTCGTGAACACGCAGGACGGCCCGCAGAACACGTCGTCCTCGAGGGTGACGCCCTCGTAAATCGACACGTTGTTCTGGATTTTCACGTTGTTCCCGATGCGCGTGCCGGGCATGACCACGACGTTCTGCCCGAGGCTGCAGCGCTCGCCGATGACGGCGCCGGACATGACGTGGCAAAAGTGCCAGATCTTGGTATCCTTGCCGATCCGGGCGCCGGTGTCGACGTAGCTCGACTCGTGGACGAAGTAGTCCGCCATCTAGCCGATCACCTTGACCTCGAGCTCGAGCTCGACCCCGGTCTTCTTGGCGACGGTCTTGCGCACGTGCTCGATCGCCTTGACGACGTCGGCAGCGGTGGCATTGCCCGTGTTCACGATGTAGTTCGCGTGCAGGGGCGAGACCTGGGCGCCACCGATCGTGAACCCCTTCAGGCCGCTCTCGTCGATCAGCATCCCGGCCGTGCGGGTTCCGCTCGGGTTCTTGAACACGGACCCGCAGCACGGCTGGTCGAACGGCGTGCCGGCCTTGCGCCAGCGGAACAGCCGCGCCTGCATCTCTTTGAGCTTCGCCGGAGGCTCCTCGATCAGCGCGAGCTTGGCCTCGAGCACGACCACCGCGCCGAGGTTGGAGGAGCGGTACTTGAACGAGATCTGCTTGCGCGGCACCTGCTTGATCTTCCCCTTGGCGTCCATGACGGTCGCTTCGGTCAGCACTTCAGCGAACTCCGCGCCGTGCGCGCCGGCGTTCATGTACACGCCGCCGCCCACCGTTCCCGGGATCCCGATGAAGCGCTCCACCCCCGCGAATCCCGCCTCCGCCGTGCGGCGCGCGAGCAGCGGCGTGGCGAGCCCGGCGCCGACGATCGCCGTCGCGCCCTTCATCTCGAAGCGGTCCAGGCCCTTCCCGATACGGATCACGACGCCCGGGTAACCGGCGTCCTTCACGAGCACGTTCGACCCCAGCCCCAGAGCAAGCCACGGGAGCCCGCGCTCCTGTGCGAGGTCGAGCGCCTTGGCCACGTCGTCCGGGTCCGCCGGCAGGACGAGGTAGCGGGCCGGGCCGCCCAACCGGTACGTCGTGTGGCGCGCCAGCGGCTCGTTCTCGAGCACCCGGCCGCGGAACTTGACCTTGGCCGGCGGGGGTGCCGCCCCCGCGGCCGGCTTAGCGCCGCCCTTGACACCCTTCGCCGCCGGCGGCGCCGCCGCTTTGGACGACGCGACGGCCGGCCGTTTGCCTACGCCTGTACGGCCGGCGTGGGACTTGGCTCCGGCGCCTTTGCGCCCGCTGGCGGCTGTTTTTCGACCGTCGTTTTTTCGTGCCATTCTTGCAGACTCCTCACGCTGCCCGTTCGGCTGCGCAGAGCGATGATCGCGTCGCAGGCGGCACTCGCCGCCGACATCGTCGTCGTATACGGCACGCGGTGCATCAGCGCCGCACGCCGGATCGCGTAGTCGTCCGCCTGCGTGAACTTCCCCAGGGGCGTGTTGATCAGCAGCTGCGCCTCGCCCGACACGATCAGGTCGATCGCGTTGGGCCGCCCCTCGTGCACCTTGGCCACCCGCTCGGCCGGGACCCCCCGGGCCCGGAGGTACCGCGCGGTGCCGTCGGTGGCCACGATGCGGAAGCCCATCTCGTGGAACCGCCGCACGATCGGCAGCACGGTGGGCTTGTCCGAATCGTTCACCGTCACAAAGATCGCGCCCGCCAACGGCAGGCTTCCATCGGCCGCGATCTGCGCCTTGGCGAACGCCATCCCGAAGCTGTCCGCCAGTCCCATCACTTCCCCCGTAGAGCGCATCTCCGGGCCCAGGATGGTATCCACGCCGGGGAGCTTCGTGAAGGGGAAGACGGCCTCCTTGACCGCCACCCCGGGGAGCGGAAGGTCATCGGGAATGCCCAGTTCGTCCAGGGTGTGCCCCACCATGACCGCCGCCGCGAGCTTGGCGAGCGGCACCCCCGTGGCCTTGCTCACGAACGGGACCGTCCGCGAGGCTCGCGGGTTCACCTCGAGCACGTAGACGATCCCGTCCTTGATAGCGTATTGGACGTTGATGAGTCCCACCACGCCGAGCGCCTGGGCGAAGGCTTGGGTGTAGCGGCGCATCTCCTCGACCTGGCGGTCCCCGATGAGATAGGGCGGGAGCACGCACGCCGAGTCCCCCGAATGCACCCCGGCGTCCTCGATGTGCTGCATCACGCCCCCGATCACCGTGCGCCGGCCGTCGGCGATCGCGTCCACGTCCCCCTCGAACGCGTCCTCGAGGAAGCGGTCGATCAGCACGGGATGCTCCGGCGCCACACGGGCCGCCTTGTCGAAGTACGCCCGCAGCGAGCCCTCGTCGTACACGATCTCCATGGCCCGTCCGCCCAGCACGTACGAGGGGCGCACCAGCACCGGGTAGCCGATGCGCTGCGCCGCGGCGACCGCTTCGTTCACAGACCGGGCCGTGCCGTTGGCGGGCTGGGTGACGCCGAGCCGGCGGGCCAGCGCCTCGAACCGCTCGCGATCCTCGGCGATGTCGATGGAATCGGGCGGCGTGCCGAGGATCGGGATGCCCGCCGCTTCGAGCGGCTTGGTGAGACGCAGTGGGGTCTGGCCGCCCAGCTGGACGACCACACCCTTGGGACGCTCCCAGCGCACGATCTCCAGTACGTCCTCGAGGGTCAGCGGCTCGAAGTACAGCTTGTCCGAGATGTCGAAGTCCGTCGACACCGTTTCCGGGTTCGAGTTGATCATGATGGTCTTGAAGCCCAGCTCACGAAACGCCAGGCCGGCCCGGACACAGCAATAGTCGAACTCGACGCCCTGGCCGATGCGATTGGGACCGCTGCCCAGGATCACGATCCCCTGGGCGCCGAGCGGCTCCGACTCGTTCTCGTCGTCGTACGAGCTGTACAGGTAGGGCGTGCGCGACGGAAACTCGCCGGCGCAGGTGTCGACCGTCTTGTACGCGGGGTGCACGCCCCAGCGCCAGCGGGCCTCACGTATCGCCTGCTCGGTGGTGCCGCGCAGCGCGGCGAGCTGGCGGTCCGAAAACCCCATGCGCTTCATGCGGCGCAAGTCCGCGGCGCCCGGCTGCGGCAAGGCGACGAACTCGCGCTCGGCGACGAGCAGCTCCGCCAGCTGGAACAGGAACCAGGGATCGATGCCGGACGCGGTGGCGATGTCGTCGATCGACACGCCGGCGACGAGCGCCCGCTTGATCTGGAAGATGCGCTCCGGGGTGGGCGTGCGCAGCGCGACGCGCAGGTCTTCGGGGGTGTCGCTCGTGAGGCGATCGTCCGCCAGAATCTGCCCCGCTTCCCAGCCGGAGCGACCGGCCTCGAGCGCGCGCAGGCCTTTCTGGAACGCTTCCTTGAAGGTACGACCGATCGCCATCGCCTCGCCCACGGATTTCATCTGCGTCGTGAGCCGGTAGTCGGCGGTGGGGAACTTCTCGAACGCGAAGCGGGGCACCTTGACCACCACGTAGTCGAGCACCGGCTCGAACGACGCCGGCGTGGTCCGCGTGATATCGTTGGGTAGCTCGTCGAGCGTATAGCCCACGGCCAGCTTGGCGCCGATGCGCGCGATCGGGAACCCCGTCGCCTTCGACGCCAGCGCCGACGACCGCGAGACACGCGGGTTCATCTCGATCACCAGCATCTCCCCGTCCGCGGGGTTCACCGCGAACTGGATGTTGCACCCGCCCGCCTCCACGCCGATCTCGCGGATGATGGCGATCGCGGCGTCGCGCATCCGCTGGTACTCCCGGTCCGTGAGCGTCATGGCGGGCGCGACGGTGATGGAGTCGCCGGTATGCACGCCCATCGGGTCGACGTTTTCGATGGAGCACACGATCACTACATTATCACGCCGGTCCCGCATCACCTCGAGCTCGAACTCCTTCCAGCCGAGCACGCTGCGCTCGATCAGAGTGGTGTGCACCGGCGACAGCTCGAGCGCGCGCTCCACCATCTCCTCGAACTCCGCGCGATTGTAGGCAACGCCGCCGCCGGTGCCGCCCAGGGTGAACGACGGTCGCAGGATCGCCGGGTAGCCCGTCTCGGCGACCTCGTCCACCGCCTCCGCCAGGCTGCTCACCGTTTTGCCGACCGGCGTCGCGAGCCCGATCCGCTGCATCGCCGCCGCGAACTGCGCCCGGTCTTCCGCCATCTGAATGGCGCGCGCGTTCGCCCCGATCAGCTCGACCCCGAACCGCTCCAGCGTCCCGTCGCGCACCAGCGCCATCGCCACGTTCAGCGCCGTCTGCCCGCCCATCGTGGGGAGCAGCGCGTCGGGGCGCTCGCGCTCGATCACCTTGCGGACCCACTCTGGCGTGACGGGCTCGACGTAGGTCCGATCGGCGAGCTCGGGGTCGGTCATGATGGTCGCCGGATTCGAGTTCACCAGCACGACCGCGTAGCCCTCTTCCTTGAGGGCCTTCACCGCCTGCGTCCCCGAATAATCGAATTCGGCGGCCTGGCCGATCACGATCGGCCCGGAGCCGAGCAGCAGGATCCGCCGGAGGTCAGTCCGCTTGGGCATGGACGACCTCGCGCAGCGCATCGTCGAGCGAATACCGCGGCGCCCACCCGGTCGCGGCGCGCAGCTTCGTCGCATCGCCCACCAGGTGGAGGATGTCCCCGCCGCGCACCAGGTCCGGGTCCGCCTCCGTGAGCGGGTGCACGCCGACCAAGCCGGCGAGCCGGTCGAACAGCTGCTCCAGGGAAATTCCCTCTCCCGACGACACGTTGTACGTTTCCCCGGCCTGCCCGCGGACCAGCAACCGTACGTAGGCGTCCACCACGTCCCGCACGTGCAGGAACTCCCGCACCGGCTCGAGGTTGCCCACCTTCACCACGGGCGCGCCGACCCGTTTGGCGAACCGCAGCCGCTCGGTGAAGGCGGGCACCACGAAGCGCGCATCCTGGCCCGGTCCGGTGTGGGCGAACGCCCGCGCCACTACGACGCGCAGGCCGGTGCGGCGCCACGCCTCCAGCGCCGCCAACTCCGCCCCGGCCTTGCTCGCGGCGTACGGCGACGTGGGGGCGATCGGATCGGTCTCGCGGCGTGGCCGCTGGTCGCCACACGCGCCATACACCTCCCCCGTCGAGACCACCAGGACCACCGGATCGGCACGTGCAACGCGCTTCGCGTCGGCGAGCACCTGGACGACGCGCGCGGTGCCGGCGGCGTTCACGGTCCAGGCGAACCCAGGATCGCGCGTCGCATCCACACCCGACGATATCGCGGCAAGGTGCACGACGGCATCATAGGGGAGGTCGACCGCCCGGCGTACCGATTCGGCGTCCGTGAGCTCGAGCGGCAGCCAGCGCACCGCGTCCCGCTCGGCCGGCGTCAGGTCCGCCGCGGGAGGCACCGGCGGCGGGCTCTGCCCCGGCCGCACGGCCCCGTACACCTCGCGCCCGTCGGCGAGCAGTCGCCGGACGAGCCAGCGGCCCACGAACCCGTCGGCGCCGGTCACGAGCACCTTCACGACAAGCGCTCCAGGTCGGCGTCGACCATCAGGCGGACCAGCTCCGCGAAGCTCGTGCGCGGCGCCCACTCGAGCTCGCGCCGCGCGTTGCTCGGGTCGGCCTGCAGCGTGTCCACCTCCGCCGGCCGCACGAAGCGCGGATCCACGGTGACGTACTTTTGCCAGTCGAGGCCCACGTGCGAGAACGCCAGCTCGCACAGCTCCCGAACCGAGTGCATCTCGCCCGTCCCGATCACGTAGTCGGCCGGCCGGGGCGGCTGCAGCATGCGCCACATGGCGTCCACGTAGTCGCCCGCGAATCCCCAGTCGCGCCGCGCATCGAGATTGCCGAGATGCAAGTCCCGCGCCTTACCCTTGACGATGCGGGCAACGCCGTCCGTCACTTTGCGCGTGACGAACTCGAGGCCGCGCCGGGGAGACTCGTGGTTGAAGAGGATGCCGCTGACGGCGTACAGGCCGTAGGACTCGCGGTAGTTGACGGTGATCCAGTGGCCGTACACCTTCGCGACGCCGTAGGGGGAGCGCGGGTAGAACGGCGTCGTCTCGCGCTGTGGGGTCTCGTGCGCTTTGCCGAACATCTCGGACGAGCTCGCCTGATAAAAGCGCGCCGTCGGATACGCGAGCCGGACCGCCTCGAGCAGCCGCGTCACGCCCAGCGCCGTGAACTCCCCCGTCAGGACGGGCTGGGTCCAGGAGGTGGGGACGAAGCTCTGCGCGGCCAGGTTGTAGACCTCGTCCGGACGGGCGTCGCGCACCACCGACGTGAGCGAATGCTGGTCCAGGAGATCCGCGGGCACGATGTGGACGCGGTCCAGCAGGTGCCCGATCCGCTCGTAGGAGTCGTGCGACGTGCGGCGCACCACGCCCACCACCTCGTAGCCCTTGGCGAGCAACAGCTCCGCCAAGTACGACCCATCCTGCCCCGTGATCCCGGTGATCACCGCCGTGCGGCGGGGTTGCCCGGCTCCGGCGGCTGCCCTAGGTTTGTGAGCCTCGCCCTTACGGGCGGCCCCGCCCTTACGGGCGGGGTTATGCTTCTGGACGGTCATTCTTGATCGGACGGCTCCGATGGCTCGAGTCTGTGAAATCTGTGGCAAGGGCCCCATCACGGGGCACAACATCAGCCACGCGAACAACAAGACGAACCGGCGCTGGTATCCGAACCTGCAGCGCGTGCGCGCGGTGGTGAACGGGACCACGCGGCGGCTGCGCGTCTGCACCCGGTGCCTCAAGGGCAATCGGGTGACGAAGGCAGCCTAATGAAAAGGGGGACCGAGGTCCCCCTTGCCGCTCCCGCCGCGCCCCCACCACCCCGTCACGCACCCAGCAGTTCGATCCGAGCCACCTCGGCGCCGTCGCCCGCGCGATGGCCCAGCTTGATGATCCGGGTATAGCCCCCGGGACGCGCCGCGAAACGCGGTCCCAGATCCTTGAAGAGCCGGTGGGTCACCTCGCGGTCCTTGAGCCGCCGCTCCACCAGGCGGCGGGCATGCAGATCGCCGCGCCGCGCCAGGGTGATGAGCCGCTCGGCGTAGGGACGCAACTCCTTCGCCTTGGCCTCCGTGGTGACGATCCGGTCGTGCCGGAACAGGCTCGTCGCCAGGTTCGCCAGCAACGCCTTCTTATGGCTCGCGGTGCGCGACAGCTGGCGACCCTTGGCGCGGTGACGCATTACTCCAGGTCTCCCTCCGTCGCCTGCGCCTGGGGCGCGACCCCGGGATCCACTACCTTGAGCTCGTCCGCGGCCTCCTCGAACTTCATGCCGAAGTTGAGGCCTTCCCGCCGCAGCAGCTCGGCGATCTCGCCCAGGGCTTTCTCGCCCACGTTCTTGACCTTGAGCAGATCCTCTTCGCGGTACTGCACCAGGTCGGCCAGGGTCCGGATGTTCGAGTTCTTGAGCGAATTGACCGAGCGGACGGAGAGGCCGACGTCATCGATCGAGCGCCCCAGCACCTCGCGCAGCCGGCTGGTGGCGGCGCCGCCGTTGCCCGCCGGCTGGGCGGCGACCATGGGCACCTTCCCGAAGTCGACGAAGAAGCGGAAGTGCTCCTGGGCGAGCGCCGCCGCGTAGGCGACGGCGTCCTCGGGAGAGATCGTGCCGTTGGTCTCGACCGTCAGCGTGAGCCGGTCGTAATCGGTGCGCTGCCCGACGCGCGTCTCCGCCACCGTGAAATTGGCGCGCCGCACGGGATTGTAGATCGAGTCCACGCGCACGACGTCGACGGGCATGGTGCGGTCGACCGGGTGCTGCTCCGCTTCGACGTAGCCCCGGCCCTTGTTCACGTACAGCTCGCCCCCGATGTCGCGGTCGTCCTGCACCGTGAACAGCAGCTGATCCGGATTGACGATCGTGACCGCGCTGTGCGCTTCGATGTCGCGCGCATACACCGGGCCCGCTCTGTCGTGCTTGATGTGCATCACCGCTTCGTCCACGTCGGGCGAGAGGACCAGCGTGAGCTGCTTCAGGCGCTGGATGATCTGGTGCACGTCCTCGACCACGCCCGGAATCGTCTGGTGCTCGTGCACCACGCCGTCGAGCCGGAAGGCCCACACCGCGGCGCCCCGCAGCGACGAGAGCAGCATGCGGCGCAGCGAGTTGCCGAGCGTGTAGCCGTAGCCCCGCTCCAGCGGCTGGAGCCGGAATTCGGCGGCGTTGGGGTTGTCTTCCCGCTTGGTCATCTCGACCAGGTGTGGACGCACCAACCCGGTCAAATCGAGAGTCGTCATCACTTGGAATAGAGCTCGACGATTAACTGTTCTTGCGCGGCGATCGGAATGGCGTCGCGGGTCGGCCGCTCGGTCATCTTACCGGTCGCCTTGTCGGTATCGACGTGAATCCAGGTCACGGGCTGCTGCCGACCGAACTGCTCGAGCGCGTGCTTGACCTGCACCAGCTCGCGGCTCGCGTCGGCGAGCTTCACTTCCTCCCCCGGGCGCACCCGGTAGGAGGGGATGTCCACGGTGCGGGCATTCACCTGCACATGGCGGTGCCGCACCAGCTGGCGCGCCTGCCGCCGAGACACGGCGAAGCCCATCCGGTACACGAGATTGTCCAGGCGGCTCTCGAGCGCGACCAGCAGGGCCTCACCCGTCACCCCCGGCTCCTTCAGCACGGCGTCGAAGATGTTGCGGAACTGGCGCTCTGAGAGGCCGTAGATCCGTTTGACCTTCTGCTTCTCGCGCAGCTGGCGCTGATAGTCGGACGCCTTGCGGCGCCGTCCCGACGACTGGCCGTGCTGGCCGGGCGCATAGGGACGCCGCTCGACCGCGCATTTCTCGGTGAGGCAGCGCGTGCCCTTCAGAAACAGCTTGGTGCCTTCGCGGCGGCACAGCTTGCAGGCGGGG
>Ga0209350_1000457_pt1 | contig 23408 bp, 26 predicted proteins | sample GraSoi013_2_20cm_2_FD_185822 | JGI IMG/M metagenome (GOLD analysis project Ga0209350, IMG submission 185822) | Grasslands soil microbial communities from the Angelo Coastal Reserve, California, USA - Sample 09_27_2013_2_20cm (SPAdes) (version 2) | ecosystem: Environmental > Terrestrial > Soil >...
CCCGCCATTCCCTCGGTCGCCCGCAGATCAGCGGCGATGGGCGTCAGGAGGCTCACCGGCATAAATTCGGAGGCAATCAGCATCGCTACGCAGAGCGCCATCGAACCGACCGCACTCCATGTCTGCGGCCTTGCGATCGGGGGATACATTGTCGTCGTGTTCATGTCTTCACTTCGTGCAGTGCATCTGTGCATCGGCTGAGAGTGAGGGTGATTAGGGCGTTCGGAGCCCATTGCCAATTCGCCGAAGAAGGCTATCCGCGGTGCGCCCTGGGAGTAATCCCAATAGAACGCACGCAGTTATGAGAAATTTTCAGTAATGCGAGCGGCTGTCAGTCCGCTCGCTTGCACAGCGCCTATTTGCCGCGGTGGCGCAGAGCGTCGACTATCAGTGCAAAGGCGGGTGATGACTGGCGGCGGCTAGGATAATAGAGGTGATATCCGGACCAAGGCGGGGACCACTCCTCGAGTACCCATACCAGTTGCCCTTTCGATAGGTAGGGCTGCGCAAGATCCTCCGGGATATAGGCAAGTCCAAACCCGTCCAGCACAGCATCGCGAACTTGAAAGATGTTGTTGAAGATGAGTTGTCCGTCCACCCGAACTTTCAGTTCACGACCGTTCCGTTCAAATTCCCAGGCCCACAAACCCCCGTGAGTGGGCAGACGCAAATTGATACATGAATGGCCAACAAGGTCCTGAGGCATTTTCGGGATCGCATGCTTCGCAAAATAGGACTTCGTTCCAACGACTGCAAAACGAACGTCCGGGCCGATACGCACGGACACCATGTCCCTCGCGACCTGCTCGCCCAAGCGAACACCGGCGTCGTAGCGCTGAGCCGCAATATCAATTAGTCCGCCCTCCATATTGATTTCGACCTTGACGTCGGGGTATTTCGACAGAACCTTCGCGAGCTTTGGGTAGAGAATCGTGACTGCTGGATGGTCGCCGGCCGTGATTCGAATGGTACCGGCGGGCTTCTGTCGAAGTTCGTTCAGCGCAGCAAGCTCCGCCTCGACTTCCTCAAAGCGTGGCCCCACCGTGCGCAGAAGGCGTTCGCCCGCTTCCGTGGCAGAGACACTGCGGGTGGTACGCGTCAGAAGTCGAATGCCAAGCCGTTCCTCTAGTCCCCGCATCGAGTGACTCAGGGCGGATGGCGAGACACCAAGCTGCGCGGCGGCCTTGGTAAAGCTTCGACTGCGGGCGACCACCAGGAAAGCCTGCAGGTCGTTGAAGTTCTCGCGTGGCATTCCTGAAATCCTCTCACAAGCCCTTGCGAATTCTGCCACCTAATCTTTTATCGGTGCACCCCGTAAATTGCATGTCGTATGCAGATAGCAGAGCTGATGAAACCGGTAGCGATCGCAGTCTTGTCATGCGCTCTCGCTCCATGCGCTGTCGCTGGAAGCCAAGACGACAGCGCCCCGACCTCCCTGACGGAGGAGCACATGAAGATACGGCTGATAGTCAACGGCAAGACAATCACGGCGAAACTGATCGACGGTCCAACAGCCCGAGACTTCATATCATTGCTGCCGCTCACTCTCACGTTGAACGATCTCTTTAAGAGAGAGAAGTTTGGCCACTTGCCGCGAGAGATCTCCAAAGAGGGCAAACACACGCATACATACGCTCTCGGGGACATCGCGTACTGGGCTCCAGGGCCTGATATAGCCATCTACTATCGCCACGACGGCGAGAGGATTCCCGATCCGGGCATCATCGTCATCGGCAAGATCGGCCCAGCTGTAGAGGCGCTGAATGTGCCGGGCGCTGTGAGAGTGACGATGGACATGGTTAAGTGACTTCACTGTCCATTTGAGAATATTCACTGAGCAACCAGGCAATGCCGAGGTAAATCACTATGCGCGCAACCGTCATGCATGCCGCGGGTGACGTCCGGATCGAAAACGTTCCTGACGCCACCATTGTCCAACCCACCGACGCCCTGATCCGCGTAACGCGCGCCTGTATCTGCGGCAGCGACCTGTGGCCGTATCGGTCGATGCAACCATCCGATCAAGGCCAGCGGATGGGACACGAAGCGATCGGCGTGGTCGAAGCCGTCGGCGCCGAAGTGCGCACGGTGAAGCGCGGAGACGTGGTGGTAATGCCCTTCGCTTTCTCCGACGGCACCTGCGTCTTCTGTCACGAAGGCCTGCCTACCGCTTGTATCCACGTTGGTTTCTTCGGCTACGGTGGAACCGACGGTGCGCAGGCCGAGGCAATTCGGATTCCGTATGCGGATGGAACGCTGTTCGCCCTCCCGGTGGGCGAGGACGACGCCCTGATGCCCTCTCTCCTCACGCTGTCGGATGTAATGGGGACGGGCCACCACGCAGCCGTGGTTGCCGAGGTCGGTCCCGGTAAAAACGTCGCCGTCGTCGGTGACGGCGCGGTGGGCCTCTGTGGCGTCATCGCGGCAAAGCGCCTGGGCGCGGAACGCATTATCCTCCTCGGCCGCCATCCGGCTCGCATCGCGCTCGCGCGCGAGTTCGGTGCCACCGATGTGGTGAGCGAACGCGGTGCCGACGCGGTCGAGCGCGTACGCCAGCTCACCGGCGGGCATGGTGCCCATGCTGTGTTGGAATGCGTAGGCCTGGGTCAGGCCATGAAAACGGCGGTCGAGATCACCCGCCCCGGTGGAGCCATCGGCCGTGTCGGCGTGCCGCAGGATCCGGCCATGCCGGCCTCCCAACCGGCCTTCTACCACAACGTCACGGTGGGCGGCGGTCCGGCTCCGGTGCGCGCCTACATCCGCGAACTCCTGCCCGATATTCTGGAAGGCCGCATCCAACCCGGGCGCGTCTTCGACCGTGTCGTGGATCTCAACGGAGTGCCACGCGGCTACCGAGACATGAACGATCGTAAATCGCTCAAGGTGATGGTGCGGCCCTAGGCCATTGGTCTGCGATTCAGAGGTTCGCGGGAGGCGTCCTATGGACTTATCGATCAACGGCAAAAGCGTGCAGGTGTCCGCTAGCGACGATACGCCGCTTTTGTGGGTGTTGCGCGAGCACCTCGTGATGACCGGCACGAAGTTCGGCTGTGGCATGGCGCTGTGTGGCGCCTGCACCGTGCATGTGGACGGGGCCGCTGTTCGCGCATGCGTAACGCCAGCCTCGTCGCTGGTCGGCAAGAACATCACCACGATCGAGGGTGTCGGAGCTATGCCAACGGGCAAGGCCCTGCAGGAAGCCTGGGTAGCGCTGAACGTCCCGCAGTGTGGCTATTGCCAGGCCGGGCAGATCATGTCCGCAGCCGCGCTGCTCGCAACCAAACCGTCTCCGAGCGATGCCGATATCGATGCCACCATGGCCGGGAATATCTGCCGTTGCGGAACCTATGTGCGGATTCGTGAGGGGATCAAACGAGCGGCGCGTGAGTTGGGTAGGAAGCCATATAATTGATGCCGGGTCAGCTCTGAACGCGTTGCTGGATCGCTGGATCAATCAGTTGCGACTATGGGTAAAGATCGGTCGATGAACCTGGCTACGTCGGATGGCGGCTCGCAGCAAGTCGCGGATCAGCGTGCCGAACCAGATGCCGCATTCCTCGGCTTGCGTTTTGATAAATCCGCCAGAGAAGTGCGGCGTGAGCCCTAGTTGACGCCGATCCTCGCGGCTGGCGTCGCATCTGTGAGCCGGGCAAATGATCGCCGGATGGCCGCGGCGTCGGCAGCGCGGGCGATAGGCAGCGATCGGTCCATCGCTCGGGGCTCTCGTTTACTTGCGCCGCCCCAGAAAGCCGAAGCAAGCCAATCCGATCAGCGCGATGATCCAGGCGCGTTGCAACGCCCGCTCCCCACCCAGGAGCACGTTTACAAACAGGACCGGCCCGGTAAAGATCAGCGCGAGAATGGCCCACAACTCCCTGGGAAGGGCGTGTGAACGCTCCGCCTTGTTTTTCACAGGATTCATCTGCACATCCCGTTGAACACAGATACCAAGTCGGTCAGCGGCGCGAAATAAGGCGAAAGCGTTACCGCGTGCATGGGGCAAAGACTGGCGAGTCCGCGGGGACAATTGCTGTGCCCTGCTGATCCTGCGCCCCAGGCTTAGGCCGTGACATGAAAACGCCGCCCGAAGGCGGCGCTCTCGAACACCGCCAGATGGGATCAAATTGGACCTATCGGACCTCTCTAGCCACCCCCTTTGGAGGGGCATCGTTTGGGTCTCTTTGCTCGTGAGCAGCGTCGCTCCGATGAAGGCTTGCATGGCGGATTCGCCTCTCGTAGGAGCCCAGAAGCGGGGTCTTGGCGGATTGCGCTTATAAGCGCGCGAACAAACCACTGGGCTACAGGCAGTGGGTTACTGCGAGGTGTTGCCAGCGGTGAGACAGGAGCTCGGTTCTCTTCTCCTTCGGCCGTCGACCTGAAGACTTAGCGGCAACGTCGGCGACTGGTGCGCCCTCTCCCCCAGGAGGCGAGGTGACTAACAAGGCCCAGCGTAGCCGTCTTGCAGTGTCCTCACGCGCATACCGCCGCTCGTCTATTTCGCACGCCTCGTGGCTATGAAGCCTTCAAGGACGATGTCACGTCAGAGTTAATAATCGTCATCCGGTTCGAACACCCGATGGGCCGCAACGCTCAGCTGGAGGTTGGAATATAGCTGGCCAACGATCGAGGGCGTACTGCACTGAAACTGCACGCAGTCCCAGCGATCACCGCATGTGCCTCGTAAAAATAGCAACTTGTCCGCCGCGCAGACGGATACGCAATCCGTTGATCTACTACCCAGTGTGCCAGTATGCGTTCACGATGCAGGAAGCTGACCGGGTTCGGTGCGATCAGAGTTACCGTATCTTCCGCCAACCGGCGACGTGAACCTCCAAACTTTCATTGCGCACCGGGTACCGCGGCTTGAGATCACCCCAGAGCTTCGGCAGCTTGTGACTAAAGTACGTCTGATAGTACCTTGTGGATCTGCGCCGGCGCGTCCTGAAGCGCCAGGCACCTGTAAGAACATCTCCACCGCGTGGTGCAGTAGCGTCAGTGCGACCTGACTGAAGCCCGAGGCGATCGGGAACCGCCAACGACGACGCTGCCTGTCTTCCCGGTCGCGCTAGTGTGGTACTATGCGGTACCGACCGGCAAGAGAGGCGGTGATCACTACGGTATCGCGGTCAAAAGAGCGTCAGGAAGGCCGCGACGAAACTGAGGTGCGCGCGCGCATCCTCGATGCAGCCTTCGCAGCGTTCATGAAGAGTGGCTACGCGGCGACCAGCACGCTTGAGATCGCCACGCGCGCGAAGGTTTCGAAGCGGGAACTCTACGTCCTTGTCGGCAGCAAACAGGACATGCTCGTCGCCTGCATCGCAGAGCGCGCGGCCAAGATGCGCTGGGCGCCGGCCGCCCTCCCGGTGCCACGCGATCGCGACGGTCTGGCCCGGGTGCTGGAGGCCGTTGGAACCCGACTGCTCGTCGAGGTGAGTCATCCCACGGTCGTTTCGACGTTCCGGCTCGCGATCTCCGAGGCGCAGCAGGCACCGGAAGTTGCCCGCACGCTCGATGCTCAGGGACGTCAGGTGAATCGTGCCCCGCTGAAGGCGATACTCAAGACGGCCGTCTCGGCGGGACTGCTGCGCGGTGATCCGGCGGAAATGGCCGAACGGTTCATCGCCCTCCTGTGGGGCGACCTGTTCATGGCGCTGCTGCTGCGCCTAGCCAAGGCGCCGAGTCCGGCCGAGCTCAGCCGTCGCGCGCGCGCTGCGGCCGGCGATCTGTTGCGCCTGTACGCACCCTGAGCGCAGGCGCGGTGCGCAATCGTCCACGGCCGGGTCTCACCCGGCCGTGAAGCAAGGCTCTTCAAACGCGCTGGCCGAGTATCGTGCGGCGAATGAGCTCGTGCGGATTCGCATCGTGTCTTCGCTCGGTCAGCCGCAGCCGCCCCGAGGCATCTGCCTCGGCCGCGCTCGACACCCGCTGCTCGGCACGAACATCGGATGCGCCCGTGAGGAAGCGCTGAGCGAGCTGCACGGCGTCCGGCGCCGGCACGCGCTGTGCAGCCCTGGCATCGGAGCCGGGGTTAGCTGCCACCGAGCGGACCGCGGGCGACAGCAGCGCGCGCGCCTGGGCCTGGGCCCCGTCATCGGCCGCGGCGTGCGCGCCGCCCGGGTACGCCAGCAACCCGGCGCCGACCAGGGTGAGAGAACGAATCAGGGTCTGAGTAGCATCTGATCTCTTCATGTGAGTCTCCAGGGGTTGTGAACACGAGTCATGGATGTGCGGTCAGAAATAGCGCACGACCTTGAGCAGCACGCTCCCGGCCTGCGGCAGAGAGCCGAAATCGGAATGACGTCCACCGGAGTCGACCAGGACCAGGCCGCCGATCGTCCAGCGATCCGACAGGTAGTAGTCGGCGCCGAGCTGCAGCCGCGTCGAGCCGTCGGTGAGATCGGCGTCGATGAAGCCGGTCACTTCCAGCTTGGGGACGAAGGCGTCGACCCAGTCCATCCGCAGGAACGCGTAGCGGCGGCTGATCAGCTCCTGCTGGTCTGACGCATACTCCCGGACGTACCAGAGTGCGCCCGGGATCGGCGAGGGGGCGCTCGCCCCGCTGCCGGTCCGGAACCACTCGTCCCAGTCGGCGCCCGAGAATCCCGCCTGGTTGTAGTGGAACTCGAAATTGAAGGTGATCTTGGGAAGCGCGGTCGTGTATGAAGCGCCGACTGCCACTTGGTTGCGAAAGCCCACGCTTCCCAGGCCAGGCAGCACGCTGGCCGCCGCCGCGGGCAGGCTCCCGGTCGCGCGGCCAAACGCGAGCGCGTCCCCGCTCAGGGTGCCCCGCCGTCCGCCCGACCACTCGATGTAGGTGACGACGCTCTTGCCGACATTCCGGGCGAGGTTCGCGCCGAAGGCGACGCGTCCCTGGGACGCGTAGGCGAGCAGCTCGGGGCTCAGCCCCTCGGCCATGTCGATGGTGCCCTTGAGCAGCCACCGATCGTGCGCGTTGGTCCGGTCGAGCATCGGATCGAAACTGCGCAGGTCGAACGAGGTGTAGATGGCGCTGTCCGAGGAGACGGCCGGGGCATAGGCCGCCGTGAGGGAGCCCCGGGACCAGACGCGCTCGGCCCGCAACAGCAGCGTGCCCAGGCGGTCCTCCCGCAGCACCACCGGGTCGACGGACAAGGGTTCGACCACCGCCCGCGTCTTGAAGAAGTCCGTCGGATTGAAACCCAGCGCGACACCGCTCCTCACGTTGATACGGCCGACATCGAAGAAGAGCCGATCGAGGGGTTGCCAGCTCAGGTAGGCTTCGCGCAGATCGTTGGTCAGGTTCTCGTGGTTCGGGAAGCCAAGTCCGTCCGCGGTTCGCAGGTTCACGCGGCCGCTGTAGGTGAGGCGCAAGCCGTCGCCGACGTGCCACTCCTTGCGCACGTCAAAGAGCGCCCGCTCTTCCCAGCGCGCGTCAGGTGGCGGCGGTGCCGGCACGAGCCTGTCCTCGAGCCACGACTCCGTGCCGGCGTCTTCGAGAAAGATCTTCTGCGATGCACCCGAGGTGACTGGAGTGGCCACCGGCGGGGTCGGCGGCGGCGGCGGGATGAGACTCAGGTCCTTGTCCTCCTGGGCACTCTCTCCCGCCCTGGCCGCCCCGCTCGCCACAAAGAGCAGCGCCAGCACGACGACGATTTGCGGCTCGAGCTTCATTTGACCTGCAGATGAGGCAGGTAATCGCGCTGGAACCAGGCTTCCGGGATCTCCTGGTAGGCGTACTCACCGAGGGTGGCGGTAGTCGCGAGCGACGAATCCACTGCGTCGATGATGATCGCCTCGGTGGCCCGGACCGCTCCGAGCTGCTGGGCGAAGTTACGGAAATAAACGATCTTCAGCAGCCGCCCGCTGTCCGAGTAGAACTTGCCCTTGATCGGGTAGAAGCTCCCCTGCTCGACCCAGTATTCGACGCGGTTGTAGGTCGCGAGGTCGTTGCTGGCCTTCAACTCCAGGTGCCAGCATTTGCGCGGCTGGCGCGTCGCGTCCTCGATCGTCTCCGTTCCCACGACGCTCGCCGCGTAGTCGGCGGCCAGATTCACCGTCAGGATGTCGCCGATAGCTGCCTGGCCGATCAGACGCTGCTGCGCCGAGATGCGTACGCTGACCCTGGAGTCCGGGTCGTAGAACCACAGTGAGTGTCCGTCCAGCAGCACGCGCTTGCCGGCGTCGCGCGCCGGCTCGACGTACTGGACCAGGTTGCGGAACTGCCCCGTCGCGGGATCCTCCTTCGAGAACACCACTAGCGAGTCGTGATCGCGCTCCTGGCCGCCGACGTATTCGGTGAGCCTGAGGGTGGTGCGGAACGGCTGACCCGGATTCCTCACCTTGTCGGTTGCCGCGACGATCTCCTGCGCGGTCTGGGCATGGGCGAGTCCGCCCAGGCACAGCGACAGGGCGAGCGGCAGTATTGCCAACGAGTGCTGCGAGTACTTCATGACGCCCTCACACGTGTCTCAATGCATCGACCACCGGCAAGCGGGCCGCGCGGTTGGCCGGCAGCAGCGCCGCCAACGTGGTCACGATCGCGAGCCCCAGCCACGCGCTGACAACCAGCAGCGCGCGGCCGGCGACATCGAGCCGCAATGGCACCGCGGTGGCATTGCCCGGCGGCACCCAGGTCAGGCCCGCCTGGTTGACCAACGCCGCGATCGCGAGGGCGAGCGCCGCGCCCACCGTGGCACCGATCGCTCCGATCAGTACGCCTTCGACCGTGAACTGCGCGCGGATGCCCACGCGGCGCACACCGAGCGCGCGGATGGTCCCGACCTCGTTGGTGCGCTCCATCACGTTCATAGTCATGGTGTTGATGACCGCGAACAGCACGATGACTCCCATCACCAGCGCGATGAACAGGAAGATCGAGCTGAACATCTTCACGACCTGCCCGTAGAAGGGCGAAAGCTCACCGAAGTCGCGCACCTCCAGGTCCAGGTGGTGCTGCCTGAAGAGCCCCGTCAGGCGGGCGCGGGCCGCGGGCAGATCCTCGCTGCGATGCAGCTGCAATACGATGCCGGTGGCCTTGTGCTCGCCGCGACCGTAGACCAGCTGCTGCGCGAGCCCGAGCGGCATCGCGATGAAGTTGTCGTCGAGCTCCTTGACTCCCTGCGGCTCGGCACCGCCGACCGAGAGCTGCACCACGTTCGGCGCGCCGCCCGCGGTTGCCGCCAGCAGATCGATCTGCGGGGTCCGATCCGAAGCCTGTGTGTCCGGGGCGAGATCGCGAGCCGCAAGGTCGGTGAGCTCCTGCCTGGCCGCGGGTGCGCTCCGCCCCGACGGCCGTGCCGCCGGCAGCGCCGGGCAGCCGTGCAGGCCGAGCGGCGCACAGAGTCCGAGCACCCGCGCGAGTCCGACACCAATCACTCCGCGCGACGGATCCTCGTCGGACATGCGCTTGTCGGGCACGTAGCCGGCGCTGGCGCGAAACTCATCCCACTGCCGCATCCGCTCGCGATTCGATGGAATGAGGCCGGTTCCGAGAAACGTCTTCGAGGCCTCGACGCCGCCGCTGAAATTGCCGGCGATCCCGACCAGCGACTGGGTCGGCGTGATCACGTTGATCATCGGGCCAACCACCGGGTCGCGCTCGATGAGCTGCATCACCTCCTGGTGGCGGTCGATGCCATAGGCCGCGGGATTGCCGGCTCCGAGCAGAAAGTAGTCCGCTCGGAACACGGTCAGATGCCCGATCCGCTGGACGTTGTTGGTCTCGAGGCCGGCAAAGATGTAAGCGGCGAAGCCTCCGAAGAGCAGCAGCGCCAACGCACCCGCGGCCACCGCCGAGCCCGTCATCAGCGAGCGGCGGAGATTCCGCAGCATGTTGCGAAAGGCAATCTTGAGCAGCAGTTTCATCGCGCAGCTCCTGCGTGGTGCTCAACCAGTTGGCCGTCCCGGATCACGAAGGTCTCGTCGGCGTGCGACATGAGCTGCGGGTCGTGGGTGGCGAAGATGAACGTCGTTCGCGATTGCACCTGGACGCGGCGCATCAGCTCGATGATCGAAGCGCCGGTCGCTGAATCGAGGTTGGCCGTCGGCTCGTCGGCGAGCACGACCTGCGGCTCCTTGACGAGCGCGCGCGCGATCGCCACGCGCTGGCGCTGACCGCCGGAGAGCTCGTTGGGCCTCTGGCGCGCCTGCCCGGCGAGCCCGACGGCCTCGAGCATCGCGAGCGTGCGCCGGCGCCGCTCCGCCTGCGGCATGCCGACCAGCAGCAACGGGTATTCGACGTTCTCGTATGCCGAGAGCACCGGTACCAGGCTGAACGTCTGGAAGATGAAGCCGATGTTGCGCGCGCGAAAATCGGACACCGCGTCGTCGGAGAGCGCCGCGATGTCCGCGCCGCAGACCTCGATGGCTCCGCTGCTCGGCGCATCGATGCAGCCGATGATGTTGAGGAGCGTCGTCTTGCCGCTGCCCGACGCGCCTACCACCACCGAAAAGCGGTGAGAAGGGATCTCGAGGCTGATGCCTCGCAAAGCGGGCACCTCGAGCGCACCCGACCGATAAGTCTTGGCAACCCGCTGGAGCCGGACCACCGCTGCGGAAGTCCCGGCCGCCGTCGCTGTCACCAGTGCCGCTGCTGCTGCCACTTGGTTTGCTCCGTAGTGTTTTTGGTACCGTTCAGTACCAATGATGGCATGGTACGGTACCACGCGGTACCACGTCAACGAGAAGTGAAGCGAGGCAAAGCGGCATCTACCGTTAGAGGTACGGCCATAATGCCGGGGTCGAGGGTTCGAGTCCCTCCCTTTCCACCAATCAGATCAGCGTGGTAGCGATCGATTCCTGGATTGGCAAGCCGCTGTAAGCGCACGGTAAGCGCAGAAGATCGACCTTCTGCCGTTCTCGATCGCGAATCCAAGCGCTCACGACCGCGCTTATAAGCGCGCACCAAGATTCAATCCACGCACTGCCTCGCGCAGCCCCTCCGGCGAGAGAGCACGCCTGCGCGATCGGTGTCGAGAGGCTACGCTGTGCCGGGTCGCACGGAGCTATTAAGCTCGCCGCTACCGCAACGATCGCCCCGCGCTGGGGATGCCGGACTACAGGCCAGCGCAGACGATCGGCGGAATGTCGATCGCTTCTAATTTGCGGGTGTCCGGTGCAATCCGTAGGTTGACTCGCTCAATGCAGGAGGAAGGCCACAAACGCTGTCGGACCGACCAAAGTTGCGGCGATCAAGATCAGGGGCAAGCTTTTGATCATTCCGGAGAGCTGCGGCAATTTTACGTTCGCTACTGCGTCGGCCAACCGGGTGATCGTGACCGGGACGTTCCAGCCGATCATCTAAGGTCTCAAAGTCTCGCATACTCGCCTATCTTTCCGCGGGTTTGACAGGCGGATTGTGGCCCAAGTCCATCAGCATGCGGGTCAAAAGATAGACTCTAGGTACGATGCTCGATAGGTCGGCGTGGTCGTCGACCCCATGGGCGCCACCGCCAAGAATGGCGACGCCGTCGATGGAGGCTGTGCGAGTTTCCGCCGCGAAGGCGACGTCGGCGGATGAGCCGACCCGGACACCGGCCAACTTGCCCCCGATCTCGGCATAGAGCTTCTGTGCGCGCGCGAGCAGAGCATCGGTCGAGGCGGCCCATGGCCACGGGGGAAAATTTCGCGTCATGGAGGCTTTCACCTGAACCTCCGGGACGATCGTGTCGCTGGCAAGTTTCTGAAGGCTTGTCTCCACGCGATCGAACTTCTCCGGCGTGAAGGCGCGAGCGTCTGCCTTAATGACAGCATGGTCAGGGATGACGTTGATTGCATTTCCACCCTGGATCATCGTGACGTTGACGGTCGTCTCCTTTGCAGAATTCGCGAGCGAGGCGAGCTGTAAGGCCTGGTGGGACGCCTCTACAATGGCATTGCGGCCTTTTTCTGGTTCCAAACCCGAGTGCGCGGCGCGACCAATGATCTCGACGGTAATTACAGCTGAGCCTTTCCGGGCGATTTCGAGGCCGTCGGGCGGCACGCCGCGCTCCAGGTTGATGACAGCGTCGCTCTCCTTGGCCTTCGCCCGTATGAGGTCGCGCGTGCCTACAGAACCGGTTTCCTCGTTCGAGTTGAGAATCAAAGTGATCAGTGCATAGTCGCGGTAATTGAGCTCATGCAGGATGCGCAACGCGCACACGGCAGTAACGATTCCCGCCTTGTCGTCACCCGCGCCCGGACCGATACCGCGGTCGCCGACAACTCTGTAGGGTCGCTGCGCCACTGTTCCATGAGGGAATACCGTGTCCATGTGGGCGATGAGCAGAACATGGCCCTTACCCGTGCCCGTCAGTGTAGCGACAACATTGTCCCCAACGGCGGGCGTTACCGCTGGTACGCTCTCGACGTGGGCACCGAGGAACTCCAGTTCAGTCTTCAGGATCACGCCCATGGCGGCCAAGCCAGCGACATCACCCGTGCCAGAATCAATCTGCACGAGCTGTTGCAAGAGTGCCCGCGCCTTCGGTTCGCATTTCTTGGCGGACGCAAGGACCCGAGCGTCTGGTCGAGCGTAGGACGGTGAGACGGAACTGACCGCCAGAATCGCCAAAGCGGCACAAAACAACGCCCGTGCACAGCTCAACCCGCATGTGCGCAGCATTGTGTTCCCCCTTAGCTCACGTCGCTCAGCACCCGCCGATCATGCCACACTCGAAACCGAACCCCTTCAGGACCCACAGACCGGATTTGCGGACCACAGGGACCGAGACGTTCAGGCCAAACGCTTTCGCTTCGACGATTTCGGCGCAAGAATCGGAATGCGTGCATCAAGGTGGCGCGTAAATTTGATGGTCTCATGTTGAGAGGAACGCCGTGCTAACGCTCTATGACTACTTACCATCCCAGAATGGTTGGAAGGTCCGGGTTTTACTCGGGCTGCTCAAAATCTCATATCACAGTCAGATTGTGTCGATCTTCGAGGGCGAGAGTCGCAGTGAGCGCTTTTTGAAACTCAATCCGGCCGGCGCCATCCCGGTGCTCGAAATCGAGGATGGACGCACGATCGCCGAATCAAACGCGATCCTTGCTTACCTCGCCGAGGGTACGCCTTTTCTGGTGGCAGACCGCTATCCGCGCGCTAAGGCCATGCAGTGGCTATTTTTCGAACAATATAACGTTGAGCCGGCGATAGGCTCGCTGCGCTTCTGGACGTTGACCGGACGGCTCGAGCGCAACCGGGATATGGTCGTGGGGAAACGCGAAGCCGGAGCTCGCACGCTCGCCGCCTTGGACCGAAGCCTCGCCAATACTCCGTTTCTAATCGGGAAGGACCTGTCGATTGCAGATATTGCGGTCTATGCCTACAGCCATCGAGCCGAGGATTGCGGGTTCTCTCTGACGAATTATCCGGCGGTCAGCGTCTGGTGTGATCGCGTGCGAGATGCCATCGGTCCCAAATATCCCGTCTATCCGTACAGCGTTGACCCCCATTCCGGTGCCTGAATCTCCGGAAGCGGAATCTGGGACAGCGGAAACTCGGCGTTCCCGACGGAACGGCCGCCGGGTGATTTATTCGCCGAGCGCGTATCCACAAAGAGGATCGAAGCCGTCGAGCGATCCGGACTCGTGACTACTTCGATGACACTACTCGCAACATCCGTTGCCTGCCCCAGAGAGGGTCCCCGCTGGATGCTGATGTCCGCCACTTGGGACAAAAGCCTATTTTGTCCCTTTTAAAGGATATATCCATTCCAACGTACATCGGTTATGATGTCCCCCATGAAGGACACTACCCTCCGCAGTGCTGAACAGCTGGGCATGACTATCCGTCTGAAGCGGAAGGAAAAAGGTCTCTCCCAAAACAGGCTTGCCGAATTGCTCGGTGTCGAGCGCAAATGGGTACTCCGCCTAGAGGCTGGAAACCCCAAGGCGGAGCTGGGCCTGGTCTTGAAGACGCTCAATGCTCTCAGTCTTCGGGCATCGCTGAGCGATGAGGGCCGACCTCTGTCTCGCGAGGACCGCGAGGCCTCGACCTCGCGACTCGATGAAGTCTTCCGTCGGCTACAGCGGCCCGCCCGCAAGTGAGCGAGCTTCTCATCCTGGTCGAAGGCAACTTGCTCGGTCGGGTTCGCGCCGATGAGGCTGGCCGGCTATCTCTCGACTATGAGGCTAGCTGGATCGAGTCGCCACACGGCCACTCACTTTCAGTCAGCATGCCCCTCGCGCAGATCACCTATCCACACAAGCCAGTACTGTCATACCTCTGGAATCTGCTACCGGAGAATCCAAACGTGCTGCAGCGCTGGGGGCAGCAGTATCATGTTTCTGGCGCAAATCCATTCAAGCTACTGGCACATGTTGGGGCCGATGTGCCGGGTGCTGCTCAATTCATTCCTCCGGAACGACTAGAAGAGATTCAATCCGCGCGGCGGCCGACGATCGACTGGATGACTATCGACGAGCTCGCGGAGCGACTTCGGCAGCTGCGCGCCGATATCGCTGCCATGCGTCGGCCTGGGGATATAGGCAAAATGAGCTTGCCTGGTGCACAGGCAAAGACAGCGTACTACTGGGATAAGCAACGAAATCGATGGGGTGTCCCCGGCGGGCGCACACCGACCACCCACATCATCAAACCCTGCGTTCCCGGCTTTGGCGGACTCGTCGAAAACGAGCATCTGTGTCAGGACATTGCGGCGCGTCTTGGAATGCCGGCGGCGAACTCCTATGTGCTCGCGCTCGATCAGACGTACATCGTCGTGGAACGCTACGACCGACTGCCGCCGCCGCCGGGCTCATCTTTCGTGCAGCGCATTCATCAGGAGGACATGTGCCAGGCGCTCGGCTTGATGCCCGCGAGGAAGTATCAGGAAGATGGTGGTCCCGGTATCGCACAGATCGTTACACTAATTCGCCGCGTGAGCTCAGACCCCGACGCCGACGTTGATCGATTCCTCCAGGCAAACATGTTCAACTGGCTGATCGGCGGCACGGATGGGCACTCAAAGAACTATTCCATTCTCATTAGTGCGGGTAACGAGATCCGCCTCGCGCCGCTCTACGATCTCTCAAGTCAGCTTCCCTACCCCGAACTGATTGCGCTGCGCGTGGCGATGAAGATTGGCGATCACTACGACATTTCGCGAGTCGGAATTCCCGACTGGCGCAAGCTTGCGCGTACCTGCACGGTCGAGGAGGAGCGCGTCCTCAGTATGCTCACGGATATGGGCAAAGCACTGCCCGATGCAATTTCCGCCGCACGCGAACAGGCGCTCATCGAAGGACTGTCCGAGAGCATCATTGCTCCGCTCGCGCAGCAGTTGATCGGCCACGTTGGAGAGCGGCTCGCGACGATCACCGCCGTTACGGCTTCAAGGAGTCCGCCCCTGAGCACGAGGTGATCACTGACCGCGCCGACGTCCGCACGCGCATACCGCCACTGGTGTATTTCGCACGCCTCGTGGCTATGAAGCCTTGAAGGACGGTGTCATGTCAGAGCTAGCGTTCCGGTCGTCGTTATCGAGCTTGCCGAGTTTCTTGGGATTCATGCCGAGCTCACGCGCCATTTGCACATGAGCGTGAGACAGGCCGTGGCGTTTACGTGCCGTGATCCCCAATCCTGTTCGCTGAGCCAGATGTCAAACTCGCCTGGCGCGACTGGCTTGCGCGTGTAGCCCTCAACGTGACGGATCTCGTCCTCGCGAATTCCCTGTCGCCGGATCTCTGCCTCGCGTGCGTCGCGAATGAACGCCGATCGGATCTATCGTCCGTGATACCCGCGGAGGGTCTGAAGCCCAAGGCGAGCAGTCACCGCTCGAGCTACACTTCAGGCTTGATCATTTCCGGCCCGTGCATACCGGAGACGTCGTCGCCATGGCGTTACGCATTCAAAAAGAAGATGAATAGACGGCCTGCACCATCTGAGCCGTGCCCATGGGGCTTACTGGCCCTGATATTTCTGTCTTGGGCGGCTCGCGTCTGCAGCGGTGCCGAGTCCGTCGTGCTTGTCAGTGGCAACGTGTATACGGCCGATGACCGTAACCCACGCGCTCAGGCCGTCGTCGCAGCGCACGGTCGCATTCTGTACGTCGGCGCCAACGCCGATGCGTTGCGACGAGCGCCACCAGGCGCGCGCCGTATGGATATGCACGGCCTCACCATCCTACCCGGGCTTACGGACTCACACGCCCACTTGGCCGGTATCGGGTTCCGGGAGTTGAGCTTCAATCTGGAAGGCACCGCGAGCGTTGCAGACCTGAAGGACCGGCTTCGCGAGCGCGCAAAGCAGGGGACGCCCGGCGAGTGGCTCACGGGGCGAGGATGGATCGAGTCGCGCTGGACGCCTCCAACCTTTCCGAGCCGCACCGACCTGGATGAGATCGCCAGCGATCGGCCGGTGTTTCTTGAGCGTGCGGACGGGCACGCCGCGGTGGTCAACGGCCTCGCGCTCAAGCTTGCGCGCATCGACCGCAACACCCCGGACCCGGCTGGGGGTCGCATTCTCAAAGATCCCACGACCGGCGAGCCCACGGGCATGCTGATCGACAATGCCATGGACTTGGTTCAGCACTTGGTTCCGCCGCCGACGGATGCGCAGACCGAGCGGGCACTGGAGCTGGGGGCCGAGCGCAGCGTGCGCCTCGGATGGACGCAGCTGCAGATTGCCGGGAATAGTTTCCATGAAGTCGATCTCCTGTGCCGGCTGTACGCCACGGGGCGGATCAAGCTGCGACTGTACGATGCGATCTACGGCCCGAGCGCCGACGTGCAACGGCTCCTCGCGGAGGGTCCGTCGATCAATCGCTGCGGCGACCGGTTGACGGTCCGCGGGATCAAGCTCTACATCGATGGCGCACTCGGCTCGCGCGGTGCAGCCCTGCTCGCGCCTTATAGCGATGCTCCCGATACCCGAGGGTTGACGGTTAACAGCGAGGCCACGCTGCTTCCGATCCTGACCCAAGCGCTCCGTCGGGGGCTGCAAGTCGAGACGCACGCCATAGGAGACAGGGGCAATCGCATCATGCTGGACCTCTACGAGAAGGCATTCGACAGCGTGCCCGTAATGGGGCGGCCGATCGCTGCACCGCGTTGGCGCATCGAGCACGCGCAGATCCTGAGTCCCGGCGACATTCCGCGATTCGCGCAACTCGGAGTCATTGCCTCGATGCAGCCGTCGCACGCGATCAGCGATCTCTACTTTGCGCCGAGCCGCCTGGGGCCCGAGCGGCTAAAAGGGGCATACGCGTGGCGTTCCTTGCTGGACACCGGGGCCGTCGTTGTGGCAGGGAGCGATGCGCCTGTGGAGAAGGGCGATCCGCTCATCGAGTTCTACGCCGCCGTCGCCAGGCGCTCCGTGGACGGCTATGCCGATGAGAATTGGCACTTGGAGCAGCGCGTGTCGAGGACCCGGGCACTGAAGATGCTCTCGAGCGGGCCGGCGTACGCGGCGTTTCAGGAGAACGAGCGCGGCAGCATCGAGGTCGGTAAAATCGCCGACTTCACCGTCCTTTCGGATGACATCATGTCCATTCCAGAAGCCGACATTCTTCGCGCACGCGTCGTGATGACGGTCATAGGCGGGGAGGTTGTCTACACCGAACCTCCAGCTAACCATTGATTTCCCGGTCAGTGAACTCGGGTCTGCGGAGCACTGAATACGCGGGGTGGCGCGGTGCGGCTCTGCGCTCTGAACGCAGCCCACGCTGGTCCGATTCCAGCCTCGTGTTCCTTTCGTCAGGCAAGACGCCGTGGCTATCGCAAATCGCGTGTCAGGATCAGCACCGGTGCTATCGGCTCTGCCCTGGAGCGATTTCGGCAACGCGGCGCGCAGCCGCCCTGCCACCGCAATTGCGATGGCCTGGGTGGCGCGTGCATCGGGGTGCAGATCGCCCGGCAGATGCCAGCTCGGATCGAGTGGCACGTGCACGTACGGTAATCCGGACGCATCGAGGATGCGCCGCCGCAGCATCTCCTCTGTCGGGCTCTCTGGACCGAATTGCGGTACAACGATCAGCGGCTCCGCGCCGCGTGCCCGAGCGAGTTGGACCAGCGCCCGCAGGCTCTCGCGGGTTCGCAGGATCCCGCGCTCGATGGCAGCACTGCTGCGGTAGGGAAACAGCCAGGGCAGCAGCGCGGCAAGGCGCCAGTGTTGCACGGGCGGCTGCCAGATCAGCCCTGCCGCCAGGTGCGGTCGATTGTCGAGGAGGTTGCGATCGAACAGGGAAGGCATGAACAGCGTCACTACAGCAACCGGCTCGCGAAAGCGCGGCAGCTCAGTTGCCAGGCGCAGATAGGACTGGTCGCTGCTGTAGTCGGACGCCGCCAAGTCGGCGCTCTGAATCCGCAGCAGCGCGCTCACGCGGGCGGGTATCGTCTCGTCCCACGCGAGCCCGAATCCGGCAATGATGGATTCGCCAGTGAAGAGAATTGTGGGCTTCTCGGGGTCCACAGCTGTCCCGGGCCCTGACACCCGATAACCAGCGGCATCGAAGCTATAGGGCACACGGCGACCCGCCTCCTGCACTACGACGGATCGCGACGGCACGAACACCCAACCCAGCCGAGTGTCGGCACTGCGCCGCGGCTCCTGCTGCAGTGGATCGGCATCATGAGGGTGCGGCGGTTGTGTGCGCAGGATCAGCTCGCCGGCACCGAGCGCCAAAACTATCGCAACGATGATCCGCAGCGTGCCGCCGGTGGTCGCGCGGATCAGGGCGTTGGCGAGCGGGCGGCGAAGGACGAGCGAGAGCACGGCACCGGACAGACCAATGAGCCCGCGCGCCGTGTGCTCCGCCGCCACCATGGTCGCGCGATCCACGGCAAAGACCGGCAGGAAGTGCCTATCCCACCAGCCCTGGTCTGCAGCGAGCGCAACCAGCATTAAAGCAGTGCCCAGACCGACCAACGAGGCCTCGATGATGAGGCGCCGGCTCATGTTCTCTGTCGGCGGCCTACGGTGACGAACAGCCCGCCCTCATGCCCCAGGCTCCTCATCCAGGCGAGCTGTGCCAGCCAGGCTTCAGGACTCCAGGTGTCGGCGGCCGCTGTCAAGAGATCGGCCGGAGTCTCGCCGAGAAGTGCGCTCGGGTATGTCCGCACGTACTCGACGCCATTCTCGTTGAACCAGTTCTGCACTTCGCCGACGGTGTGCCGATGCTCTTCCGGATGCTGATATTGATCCCTCAACCAGGCCTCGCGGCGCGCCGGCTCGGCGTCCCGCTCGCGCAGCACCGGATCGAATGGCACCCATCGATAGCCGGATAGCCGCGCGACGAAACGCCGCAGCCGGAGCGGGATGCGCGCGAATGCATTGTAAAGGCCGACGATGATGATCCCGCCCGGCCGGGCCAGCGAGGCGATGCGCGCAAAAGATTCCCGCGGGTTCGGCGTATGGTGCAGGACGCCCGACGCGTACACGACATCGAATGCGCCAGGCCGCAATCCCGGACGGTGCAAATCGGTCTCGACGAATTGCACGCGCGCAAGTCCGAAGCGCCGCGCCGCGTCTTGGGCGAGTTGAAGCGAAGCACGTGTCAGGTCCGCGCCAATGACTAGGCGGTCGGCGCGTGTCAGGTAAAGGCTCATCTGCCCGGTGCCGCATCCGATCTCCAGAATGCGGGCATCTCCGGGAATTGCCTCGTTCAGGAGTCGCGCAAACTTACTGCGTTCGGCCCGTGCGCAGAGTGATGACAGGCTGTCGCGCGGCCCGTAGCCGGGAAAGGGAGCACGCTCGTAAAAGCGGCGTACGGCGTCAGTGCGCGCGTCACCGCCAAGGCGCAAATTCGGGATCCCATCGGGAGCCGTATAGCGGACGCCGCACCGCTCACACTGCCAGCTGATAGCCAGCGCGCGGCCGCAAATTGGGCAGGCAAGCAGGTCCCGTAACGCGTCCATCCCTCAAAAGATGGAGTACACAAACGGAGCCAGTGCCTCCACGCTTGCGGCAAGGACCAGCACGAGTCCTAGTACACACAGAAAAACGGCCAGCGGCAGCAGCCAGCGTTTGGCAGGGCCGCTTCGCCACATGCCACGGGCGAGGTCCGCGATCGATCCGCCCGCATTGGCGAGTACGATCAGACTGCGTCTTATCCTGCCACGCTTCTTGAGCACGCGACTTGCTCCTGGTGAATTGCCGATGACGCCCGTTTCGCCACCCGCGTCCGGCCGGCGATCAACACGTCGATTCCACTGCGCCGGAAGGTGGAGTATCCCTCGACGGCGCGATTGACGATGGGTTCTCCGGCGAGGTTGAACGACGTGTTGAGCAGCACCGGTATACCGCTGCGCTGTCCGTAACATTTGAGCAAGGCGTGGAGCCGAGGCGCCATGCTCTGCTCGAGCGTTTGCACTCGGGCCGAGCCGTCGATGTGCGTGATCGCGGCGAGCCTTGTCCGCCACTCGGGCCGCACAGGGAAAACCCCCGACATGAATCGTGCTAGACGCGCTCCACCGGCCGGCAGCTCGAAGTATCGGTCAGCAGCCTCAATCGGCACAACGGGCGCGAACGGCCGGAATTCCTCGCGATACTTGATGTCGCGGTTGAGTCGATCACGCATTTCCGCGGCGTGTGGCGCGGCCAGAACACTGCGGTGCCCGAGCGCACGCGGTCCAAATTCGAGCGCGCCGTCCATCCACCCAACGACTCGGCCTGCAAGCAGATCGTCCGCGGTCCGCTCGATCAATTCCGGATCGTCGAATTCATCACACGGCTGGCCATCTTCGCGCGCTAGTTGCACAAGCGCCGATCCGTCCACGGTCGGTCCCCAGAACGGATGGTCCGGGACCTCACGATCCGGATTGCCGAAGTGAATCCGGTCGGCATACAGAGCGGCGCCGAGCGCGCAGCCGGCATCACCGGGCGCCGGCGGAACGAATAGCCGTTCGAAACCCGAGTCAGTGAGGATCCGTGCATTGGCGACTCCGTTCAAGGCCACGCCACCGCCCATGCACAAATCGGGCAACCCCGTTTCCTGCCGGACCGCAACCGCGATCTCGACCAGCGTGTCTTCGAGCACCCGCTGCACGCTTGCAGCGCAGTCCGCAAACCGTCTTCCCTCTGCGGTGTGCAGATCGATCGGCTCGTACGGCCTGCGCGGTGGGCCGAACAGATCGATAAACCGCGACGAATAAGAGCGTTGGGCCGTAGTATGGAACTCGAAGTAATCGAGGTCGAGGGCGAAGGCGCCATCCGGTGTGCGGCGGATGAGCCGACGGACTTCGTTGACGAGTGTTGGGCGGCCGTAACTGGCCAGCCCCATGACTTTGTATTCCCCCTCGTTCACCTCGAAGCCGAGATACGCTGTAAAGGTCGAGTAGAGCATCCCCAGGGAATGGGGGAATCTAACTTCACGCAGCAGGGTGATGGAGGCGGGACTCTGGGCACGCCGCGCGCCGAGGCCGATAGACAGCGTGGCCCACTCGCCGACGCCATCGGTCGTCAAGATCGCTGCGCGCTGGGTGGGTGCCGTGAGGAATGCGGCAGCGGCATGCGATTGATGGTGCTCCGTGAACAGAACCTTGCGCCCGGGCGTGCCCAAGTGGGAGGCGATCACACCCCGCATCCAGACTTTCTCCCCGAGTGAGTTTTTCATCGCCTTGGGGAATGCACGCCAGGAGCGCGGGAACTCGCGCAGCATGCAAGTCAGAATGCGATCGAACTTCAGCATGGGACGCTCGTAGAAGACCACCGCGTCGAGCGCCTCCGGGCCGATGCCCGCCTGATCCAAACACCACTCGATCGCCAACAGCGGGAAGGCCGCGTCATTCTTGCGGCGCGACAGCCGCTCTTCCTGCACCGCTGCAATCGGCACCCCATCGATTACGAGCGCCGCCGCCGAATCATGATAGTGAGCCGAGATTCCCAGAATCTTCATGTCAATACTGCCTGTCGAGTGACGCGTTGCGCTCCGCGGAGACCGGCCGCCAGCCAGCCGGCTCCTGCCGGGCGGAGCGCTTGGCGAAGTAGGCAAAGGGCGGCAGCAGAGTAAAGTACAGCACTGTCAGAATCAGCCAACTGATGCCGCCCGCGAGCGCGATCGCCAGCCGCAAGTAGCCCTTCCACAGCCGACCGAGACGCGCCCGCCACAACAGCCGCCGGTGATGCTGAGGTGAGACGCGCACGAGCTGCGAGAACGTGTAATTCATGTGGTAGGCCTCGTCTCGAAGAATCTCTTCAAAGACCGCGCGCGTCGGCGGGTCGTGCTGCAGTACATCGCGATAGCGTGCGAAGTCCGTTGCGGCGGATTTTTCTGATAAGTGGAGGAAGGCAAGCAGAGCGTCAACCTCGAGCTCTTCGACTCGCAAGTCGTCCAGCCCGCGCTCGCCCGGAGCCAGCCAATCGGCCCGATAGCCAGATCGGGGAGGTTCGGGGAGTACACGCAGCAGAGCCGCGCCGCGCCCGCGAAACAGTTCCGCATGGCGCTGCTCGTCGCGCGCATGGCGCAGAAAGTGCCTGCGCAATAGGGAATCTGTGGTCATTTCGGCGGCGCGGACCAAATCGCGCCCGCCGTCTGCCTCGGTTTCCGCGAAACGGAGCAGCTTACGCGCCCGCCGCGCTGTATCCAGCCAGACCCACCGATGCAGCGGCCGCAGGAAACTGCGTATTAGCTCCATGAGAAGACCGGCAATGTTGGGATTGGGCCCATTCAAGGATCTATGGCGCTACCTCGGCACCACACATCTGCATGGTGCTCTCATGCTGTGAGTGCCCAGAAAGCGCCCAAGCGTTCATGAAGATCGCTAGATTGCGGCTTGCGCGGTTGCAGCTTGAGTGGTGGCTGTGCCAAAGGCCCATGCCACCGCAATCGCCCCTGCGGTCGGACAAGGCTGCACCGGCCACGATCGCGACGGGGACAGAGAACTGTGATATCTCTCCGACACGTCCCCTCAGCGTCAGTTCCGCGAGGTGTAGCGTCGTACTCTATTGTGCTTCGTAGTTGCCGCGGTCGCGCGGGCTGCGTCGATGCAGGAATCCGCTGCTGCGGCTACTGTACGAGCCGCGGTCGCAGCGCCTGTTTGCGCGGTGCTGAAAAACTCGTTGTAACGGCGCGCGCGATCTGGACCCGCACTTCCGATGGAATGGGCCAATGAACGTCGCATTCGGTGCAACGCGCTTCGATGGGGTGGCCTAGTTCGAGCAACCGGAGCAGCTCGCTGCGAGCGTACGTCTCGATCACCCGCTCGCGCTGGCACCTCGGGCACGTCAAAGTGAAGGAAAACAGCTGATTCATGGCGTCACCCCTGACGGTTGGCCGTCGGCGAGGCGCGCGTCGGAAACTCGGCTGATCCTTGCCCAGCGACGCGTGTTTACAGCGCAGTCACAGAAACAGTGTACGGAGCGTAACTCCGGGGAGGAGCCACGCCTATCGGCAAAACCACCACCCATTGCTCCTCGATAACAAAGGCGAGAGTGCCGATAATAATCAGAAGGATTTCCATAGGTTGCCTTTACCCGGTCACGCAATTTGGTAGCGGCCAGCACAGGCAGGAGA